>Ga0210384_10000745_pt1 | contig 48392 bp, 41 predicted proteins | sample IncBWH2MmetaG_FD_160574 | JGI IMG/M metagenome (GOLD analysis project Ga0210384, IMG submission 160574) | Forest soil microbial communities from Barre Woods Harvard Forest LTER site, Petersham, Massachusetts, United States - Inc-BW-H-2-M | ecosystem: Environmental > Terrestrial > Soil >... | reverse complement strand
CAGTCAAAAAGATTAAGTCTGAAAACTTTCACGTTTTGTGGCATTTGACTCCTTAGCGGCCACGCGTGAAGAACCGCTATTTGTTGGGTTGTCTGCAAGGGCTGAGTGGCAGGACTGCAGGCTTCCAATTACGTATTAAAGGTGCAATGGCGAGGCCGAATGCCCGAAAAGAGCCGTATTTTTCGATGATCTGTGAAGGTACTGATCGCAGGTGACTTAGCCGCTTGGGAAGATTCGATTAGGCATGGTCTGTTGTCATGGGGGCCGCCGGTCAAGCAATTTGGGCGTAAATTCTCCCAATTGTACACGCTTTACTATCCATCCTTTCATCTAGACATAATAGTAATCTGATGCTCCTTTAATTCGGCAGTACAGTTCACCCGTTGATTCTAAGATTGGTCCTCAGAAGTCCTCTTCTCGGAATGCAGCCCTGAATCAGATTCCCCAATCATCGGTGTACCAATACGACACATTCTTAAAAGTGTCTTATAGTCGACATTCTCTGTCTCTTCCCATCTCTAATATTAACGTTAAAGGGAACTTTATAATGAGCGTACCGAACCACAATATCCTTCTCATCGACGATGACCCCTGTCACGCCAAGGCATTTGAAGAAGCCTTGAAGGCCGCAGGTGACGGTCCATCCAATTTCGAATGGGTTAGAACCCTCTCGAGTGGCCTCGAAAGATTGGCGCACAAGGGGCCATGGGCCATTTTTCTCAATCTCTCTTTGCCCGACAGCCGTGGTATCGACACACTCGATAGGCTGTTGTCAGTCAAAGTCACAGCTCCAATCGTTGTTCTAGCCGGCGCGGATGATGAGGACGTTTGTAAAACGGCCATGGTGCACGGAGCGCAAGACTACCTTTTAGAGGGTCACATCGACAGATATGCGTTTACGCAAGCGATCCGCAACATCATCGAGCGTGAAGTTGCACGACAGGAATTGTTCATAGAGAGGGACCGTGCCCAGGTCACACTAAACTCCATAGGTGACGCCGTACTGAGTACCGACATCCACGGCCATGTGGATTATTTGAACGTAGTTGCGGAACACATGACGGGATGGTGCAGAAAGGAGGCAGTGGGCCGTCCGCTCAGTGACGTATTCCAAATTATTGACGGGGCTACGCATAAACCGTCACCCAATCCCATGGAGCAGGCAATTCAGCTAGACAAGGCCGTGGGGCTGAGCGCGAACTGTATCTTGGTTCGACGAGACGGATATGAGAGCGCAATTGAAGATTCCGCTGCTCCGATCCATGACGGGGATGGTCAGGTCACCGGGGCAGTAATTGTATTTCATGATGTGAGCATGGCTCATGCGGTGGTGCAGGAAATGGCTCATTTGGCGCAACATGACCCACTTACCGATTTGCCCAACAGAATGATGCTGAACGACCGGCTTGCCCAGGCGATTTCGCTAGCCCGACGCAATCACCATCTACTCGCAGTGCTGTTCCTGGATTTGGATGGCTTCAAGAATATCAACGACTCCCTCGGACACTCCGTTGGCGACAAACTCCTACAATCCGTATCGGTACGACTATCATCATGCGTCCGCAAATCTGACACAGTAAGCCGCCAGGGTGGCGATGAATTTGTTGTGCTCCTTCCAGAAGTCACACATGCAGCAGATGCGGCCGTTAGTGCCGCAAAGATCATCACCGAGCTTAAGAAGGCGCATAGCGTCGGCGAGCACCGCCTTCACGTAACGGCGAGCATCGGCATAGGCACCTACCCCGATCACGGTGAAAATGGTGAGACGCTGATTAAGAATGCCGACACAGCGATGTATCACGCCAAGCAATCTGGACGCGACAATTACCAGTTCTTTAAGCCGGACATGAGCCTCCGGGCCGTCGAGCGCCAATCCCTGGAAGGCCAGCTGCGATATGCGCTTGAGCGGCAGGAGTTGTTGCTACATTATCAACCAAAGGTAGATCTCAAGACGGGAGCGATCACGGGTGTCGAGGCGCTCGTACGCTGGCAACATCCAGAGCGTGGCCTGCTTCTTCCAGGCCAGTTCCTGACCATCGCCGAAGACACCGGCATGATTGTCGCAATCGGCCAATGGGTACTACGCGAGGCATGCAGGCAAACGCGGGAATGGCTTGATGCGGGCCTGCTAGCCGTCCCCGTGGCGGTCAATATCTCGTCGCTGGAATTTCGGAGTGGGCGGTTTCTCGAACACGTTCAAGCTGCCCTGAAGGATACCTCCCTGGACCCCAGATATCTAGAGCTTGAGTTAACCGAAACTGTTCTCATGCAACATGCTGAGTCAACTACCTACGTGCTTGGACAACTCAAAGCCATCGGTGTGCGACTTGCCGTGGATGACTTTGGCACCGGCTATTCCAGCTTGAGCTATCTGACTCGATTTCCCATTGACTCCCTGAAACTCGACCAGTCGTTCGTGCAAAATATCATGGCCAAATCAACGGATGCCATCATCATCAGCGCGATCATCAATATGGCCAAGAACCTCAAGCAAAGAGTTATCGCTGAGGGAGTGGAAACCATAGAACAGTTGGCATTTCTTCAGGGCCATGGCTGCGATGAGGGGCAAGGATATTATTTCAGCCGGCCCACAGTTGCACCGCAGTTCGCGCACTTACTTGGCATGCCATGTCAGCAACTGATTGGAAATAATGGCGTAATTCCTTTTCACCACGACACGAGGGTACATCGTCGGTGAGCCTCAACTCAGTTAAAAGTCTCCGGCCCAAGGCGGCCTGCCGCCTACGTGCGTTTTTTTAGTGGATAAGGGAAACTACAGTCAATTGGAGGCGTGGCCATGATCATGCAAAACTCGACCGCCAACTCTTGCGCCGCCAGGGTAGAACATAGAAGGAGCAAACGTTTCCATGTGTCAATTGCCGCGGAAGTGAAGTGGCATGGACCCGGTGGTGCAAGAATCACAGAGAAGGCACGCACGGAGGAGGTCAACGCTCACGGGGGCTTGTTGCGCATGAATACATATCCCAATAAGGGAGACATCATCGAGCTGCCTAACGTTGATTCTGCGGAGTCGGTCGAGGGTCGTGTGTTAGCGATGCGCGGATCGATAGCAGATTTGCCGCAACGGATAGTTGTCGAGCTTTTTGTCCCCAGTGAAACTTTCTGGGGAATAAATTTCCAACTGATGAAGACCACGGCCGGGCTTCTCAAGCTCGGACAAAGCTTCCGGCCTGACGGAATGGATGTTCGTATGCTAAAGGAGTTTCGTCGTGAAGCCGATTCCATCCGCCGCAGTGCGTGGGCCATTGAGGAATCGAAACAGCTCCAGTCACAGCCACACGGCCTACCCAAGTCGCTGTCACTGCTGAGGTCTGAGCAGATTCACTGTGCCACCCGTCTATGCAACGAACTGATAATCGAATTGGAGGGCGAGGAAGTCACCTTCAAGACTGAAGGGATTGCGGAATTTTATCGAGCTGTCGAACGCGCACACCAATGTCTAGAACGCTTCATTATGTCTCAGGAGTGGGACATTCGAGAAAAACGCCGATCCCCTCGCGTAGAGCTACCGAAGGGTGTGTGGGTCGCATGGCAGGGCAGCGATCAACGCTTCGTCTCCCGCGTTTTCGACCTAAGTGAGGGAGGTGTTTTTATCCCAACCGCAGACTTGCCGCCGGTGGGAACGGTCGGAAGGTTGACCTTCGAACTGCCTGACGGCGAAGTTTACGCCCCTGCCGTTGTACGGCATACAGTGGTTGGACGGGGGATGGGCGTCGAATTTGCGGCGACGGAAGACGGCGACCTAGTGCGCATTCTTCAACTGCTGACCGAGTTGGTCCACTGAAGATTCCTACCGGACAAATGTATATCCTCCCCGCTCGACCTGCCCATGGTTCATTCGTATTACTTCTTGCCGTTACGACCGGCTCAGCCCTCGCGACGCTGAGATATGTCTGTCCCCAGGCGGACACTTCCGAGGCAGAGACGTCCAATTTGGGAGCCTACCGAGAGCCAGTGATCACTCGTGGAGAATGACGCTCAGGAGGGAAGGGTTGATATGGAGACCGCCTTCGTACCCAATGAAGCCTAGCTTTTTGAATTTGGTCATGAAAAAGCTGACCCGGGTGCGAGTTACGCCTATCATTTCCGCTAGCATTTCCTGAGATACCTTGGGAAGCCACTTTAGGGGTTCGTCCCGCCTGCCATACTGGGTGAGCAGCAGAAGAGCGCGGGCCAACCGCTTCTCGCTTGAGTTAAACAGCTGATCGATCAAAGCTTCCTCGGTGCGGATGTTCCGTGAAACCATATAAGATATGAAGTGGTCAGAAAACTCATGCTCGGCATGCAAGGCGCGAACCATCTCGTCTTTTTCAATGGCGAGTAGAGTCGTGGGTGTGATCGCGGTCGCAGTGCTCATTCGGACGGATTGATATACTATGCTGCCCTCACCAAGAAAGTCACCAGGTCCATGGATGGCCACGACTGCCTCTTTGCCAAACGGATTGACAACTGACAGCTTCACGCTTCCCTCTCGGATGTATAGCACATTAGACGCCGCATCACCCTGAGAATAGATTCTCTGTGATCTTCGATACTTCGCAACTCTTCTCGTCAAGCCCACCGAATCGAGAAAAGCTTGCACATTGAAGGCATCCTGCCCATTGGACTTGATTTTGGGTTTGTTAATTCTTGAATTTCCAGCTACCTTCATAAAAAGGGCCCCCTTCAAGCAAAATATAACACAAGTAATCAACTTAAGTCACATTGAGTGACAAGAGGGCGGTGATGGAGTTCGAATAAGGGGCCGTATGCCCGACTTTGTTGGTTTCAGAACCAAACGGTGCCATCACATGAGTATGGTCAACGGACACTCCACAATGAGCGACTGGACTTCACCAAAAAAACATGAGGAATCGGACTGGTTAGCGGCCTGAAAGTACTACGAATCCACTACAGTGCTGCATTTGGGGGCACTCCAATCCTGAATGCAATTTGGCTAACCAGATGTTAGATTAGGGACTTACAATCGTTGGGCCTGTAGCTCAGCTGGTTAGAGCAGCGGACTCATAATCCGTCGGTCCCAGGTTCAAATCCTGGCGGGCCCACCAACGATTCAAAACACTTAGTCCCCTTTTTGCTGTTTCAGGAATTCGCTCATGGTCGGGATTTTTGCCCGGACACCAACGGCACTTCGAGGAATTCTCCATGCCGCCGAAGTGGAGTGATGACTCGCATCTATCGCGACTCTAGGACATTACTTAGGATCAAGCGGCAAGCCCCGCGGGAGAAATGCGCAAGGGCCCGCCAGAGGATGCCGGCGTCATTTCGTAATTCCAAGGAGAGATGCGCCAATGTTAGTTGACGGGCATCTGCGTGCGGGTCTTCTCATTCGTACACAAAAAATCCCGATAGGAACAAAGGTCGTTCAGCAATTCCTTTGACTCCGACAGGATTTTTCCTTTTTCCGTTTCGCCGGCGAACGGGATGATGACGTCGTCGCGGCCCGGACTCATGCTCAAGACAAATGGGTACTGGCTAAAGGGCTTCCCGCCTATATCCGCGTCTTTAACGTTCGGGGCATAAAACATGTAGTGAGGCATGTTCATGGTAAAAGGATCCACCACTTTTGAATCTCCGAAGGTGCGCATGATGGGAGCAAGCATGTAGGCAATTCCGGCCCTGGCGGGATTGGGGTAAGCCGCAGTCCCAAATCTCTTGGTAACTTCCGTGTGAACTTGCTTGGCTTCCACCCCTTGGGCCCTCAATTCGGCGGCGTAAAAATAATCTTGCAAAAGTGTCTTCGAGCCTTCAGCGTCGTAACAAACCGGCCAATAGATATCGTCCCGAAACGGCCGTACCGTATACTGCCAATCGCTCCGCACGACGATGCAGGTCATCCCGTTGGTTCCTTTTTTGTTCAGAACGTATCCTTTGGCCGGGTCCAATATGAAAGTTGTTGCGCCATCCCTCAAATATGGGGGCAGAGCGCTCAACGCGTAGCGCAGTTCCAATGATTCCGGCATTCGTTCTAATTTCGCGGGTGAAGGACCGGCATTTGTGTCCGCCGGCTTGGTTTGCGCCAGACTATTCACACTCGCAAGCATGCCCAGGACCGCAATATGCGCTAAAAATTTCCTGATCCCCCTCCACGTTTCGGAATGCCCTGGAAATGTGCCGGAAACGAGAGCCATGGGCTTCCCTTAATTGTCGGCCAGCAGAGTATATCGCCGTCCGGCTCTTCCCTGGGAGATTCAGGGATCATTACGGAGCCAAGTCCCCAAAAGAAGTTTGTCTCACAAATATCCGCAGCGAGACACGTGTTTAGGTGTAGCATAGCGCGCCTCGAGTGGAAAAAGTGGCAATCTAGGTCGAAACCGTCCGGGCATGTCCCGGTTGGATGTCCAGTTCCGAGAGGAGATTCATTACATGAAACGTTCCTCGACGCTGTTTTCTTTGTTCGTACTTGGTGTTTTGCTGGTCATGGGGACGCTGCAGATCCATGCCCAGTTCGGCCCTCCCAGCCCGGAGAGGCAGGCCGCCATCGCTAAGCAACTTGCCCTTGAGGCTGACACTCCGAAGTTACAGATCACCGAAGAAGTCCTCCCCCTCGTCATCCCTGATCACACGATCGGCGAAACGGAAGGGGTTTCCATGAATTCAAAAGGCCACCTGTTTGTATACTCGCGCACTGGCAAGGGCGGTAGTTCGCGGGGCGGGACGGCCGCAGAACTGTTCGAGTTCGACCAAAATCAGAAGTTCGTCAAACTGTGGGGTCCGGATAACTACGCCGCGTCGTTCGCGCACTCCGTTCGCGTCGATAAGCACGACAACGTGTGGATGGTTGACGAGGGTTCTGGGATGATCGTCAAGTTCGACCCCGAGGGCATTGTCAAAATGACCCTCGGCCGGAAGCCCGAGGCAATCGATTACTTCGAGCGGTATCTCGAACGCGGTGAGAAAGTCACGGAGCGCTATCCGGCCGGAACGATGGGCACGTTCAACCGTGAAACCGACATCGCGTGGGATGCTCAAGACAATATGTTTGTAAGCGATGGCTATGGCAACTCCCGCTTCGTCAAGATTGCCAAGGACGGGACTTGGGTGAAGGCGGTAGGAACGCACGGTTCCGGCGACAATCAGTTCAGCACGCCGCATGGCATCGCCACCGACGCGGAGGGCAACGTTTATGTCGCCGACCGCGGCAACTTCCGCATCCAGGTCTATGACAACGATATGAACTTCAAGAAATCCATTGGCGGCGTAGGCGCGCCCTGGAGTGTCCAGGTCACGCCCAAGTACATCTACAGCGGCGATGGGACTGGCAAAATCTACCGGCTGGATCACGAAGGAAAGCTGCTCGGTTGGGCGCAGACCGGGCTGGGCCAGGGCCAGACGGGTTGCATAATCCACGAGCTTCACGCCGTGTCCGACAACGTCGTCATTAGAGGCTCCTGTTCCGAATGGAATGTGGAGAAGATCACTTTCAAGTAGGACTCACTTTGCCGACGGGGCTCGAACCTTTGGCTCGAGCCCCTGAACTTCTGATCCACCTCCGCAATACTTAACCTTCGGCTACCCAGCATCGTTTTGTCACTGGCGTGCGGGAATTAACCGGCGAATTCCCGTCTTCCCATAACGCCGATTATCAAGACATATCCAATTGAACCCTGCTCATGAGGCAAATTCGTTGTTTCGCAGACCCGAGAAGCGTACGATGCGCGGAGCGAGCACGCCAAATTGGAAATTCCGTCGGGGAAGTGAACATGAATAAAAGGTTTATAGCGGCTGCAGCCATCCTGTGCTCCGTAGTGATCGGAAATTCAATGGGGGCTTCAGGTCAAGACGTGTCGAAGCCACAATACGCAGGCAACAACCTGATGCGCCCCGAAAATTATCGCGAGTGGGTCTATCTCTCCTCCGGCCTTGGAATGAACTACAACCCGACGGCGGCCGAGCCGGAAAGATTCACAAACGTATTCGTCCCGCAATGGGCTTACCGGCAATTCCTCTCCACCGGCAAGTGGCCCGATAAAACAATGTTTGCTTTGGAGGATCGCGCGGCCGAGAGCAAAGGCTCGATCAATAAAACAGGCCATTTCCAGAGCAACCTCGCGGGATTGGCCTTTGAAGTTAAGGACGAGAGCAGGTTTCCGGAAAAGTGGGCTTACTTCGGATTTTCAGAAGATGCAAAAACGGCTGAGGCCATGCCGAAACAACAATGCTGGCAATGCCACAATGACCATGCGGCTGTGGAGAACACCTTCGTCCAGTTTTATCCAACACTGAAGCCGATTGCACAAAAGTTTGGAACCTACCGGAAGGAAGCGGAAACGGTCACGCCCCAGCGCTAACTAGCAGGCAGCCCGGTCAGCGCTCTTATCGGGATGGCGCCTCTTGTCCCGCGCTTGATTCGGCCTACATTCCAATAAGTCCGCGTGGTATATAGTTGGTCGGCCTTGGGAGCAAATCGGCAGAAAATTGAAAGGCGGCAAATCCATGAGATTTCCATTCCCGAAGCTGCTCGTTTATTTGTTTTGTGCCGTCGGGCTATCGAGCGCGCTGACGTTGGCCCAACAACCTGTGCAGAACGCGGGCGCATCAAAGGCCCCGCTTTATAACACAGCGAAACAAAAGCTCCTCGAAGGCAAGCAAGTTTTCAGCTTCACCCAGTCGACATTCGACCCGGATGGCTATTGCGAAAAGGCGAAGCATTACGACTTCACCTGGTTTGAAATGCAACACAGCACACTGGAGTTCAAGGATATCGAAAAAATGATCGCAGCATGTCCGCATGCCGGAGCCACTCCGATGATTCGGTTGCCGGACGCCCAGGAATGGCACATCCAGCATACAACCGACATCGGCGCGCTCGGCGTCATTGTTCCCACGGTCGACGATGTGGATAGAGCGCGGGAGGCGGCGAAGTGGTCGCATTATCCGCCGGCTGGGCGACGCAGCCAGGGCGCCGGGCAAGCCGCGAACCTTTGGGGCATCAACGGAGTCAACTACCGCCAAACCATCAACGACAACATACTGGTGGTGATCATGATCGAGACGCCCACCGGAGTTGCAAATGCCTTTGACATCGCATCCGTGCCCGGCGTGGATGTCATTATCATTGGGAACAACGACCTCAGCTCGTTTTCGGGCTTCGCGCAGACCGATGACCGGTACCATCAGTTGGTCCAGAAAGTTCACGACGACACGCTGAGGGCGGGCAAGATCTTCGGTCAGGCCAATGCCATGTACGCGAAGGGCCCTTATAGCAAGGATTCCATATTTTTCCAGAACGGTCCGTCAAACGATGGTTGGACGCCGCCGGCAAGCGGAGGCCGCACCACTGTCAATCCGAATGCCCCGCCAAAGGGCGAAGAGCCTTAGAAGCCCTTGCGATTAAGAAAAGTAAATTTAAGAGGCCGTCGAGCCGGCCACCGCAAATGAAGATGTGTGCGAATTTCATTCACAGAATTTGACTGCCCGTTCCATAAATCTTCCCTTCGAATTCACAACCTCCGCCGTTAGTCCCCGCATATCGGGAACTGGCTTAAAAGGGAGTTGCTATTGCCGGCCGCGCCGGATTCCTTTCATCCCGGCTGGTGCGCGGCGATTCAATTCTTCAAACCATTTCAGCACAAGATTACTGCCGCTCACGCGTGCGGAGTGCTTCCCTTCGCGCTTGCCCAACTTTACTTCTTTAGCACAGGGTTCACATACCCGTGCTGGAGGACCTTTTTCAGATCCGGCCGAATGCTCAGGTACGTGACGTGGTCGGGGATGGCCGAAAATCCATGCGGCACGCCTTCCGGGATGACGATGATGTCGCCCGTCTTGATTTGATGGCTCGTGTATCCCACCATTGTTCCGCTGCATGACGGGCCGTTCAGAATTGTTGTCACTTCGGCGTCTGGTGCCGAACGCCTCCCGTTGACGACGGTGCCCCCGGTGATCAGTGTCGCGCTACCTGATATGACGACGTAACTTTCGGCCGTATCATCATGGAAGATGCCGGTGGGACCTGTCGCTCCGGGACGTTGCTCGCCGCATGCCGGCGCGGGGTTTGCGGCCGTCGCGCCGCCTCCGGCATTGCCACCCGCCATGGCACCGCGGTGGATCACAGCGACCCCGAGTTGGTACTTATCCATGTCAATCACCCGGAGGGTATTATCCGGGATGGCGCGCTTGGTATCGGCCGAGTGCTTCAACACGGCCTTGACGTCTTCGTCGCTGATGTACACGCCATCTTTGGGTGCTTGAGCGAACGCAATCACAGGACACGCCGCAATCAAAATGGCTAGCACTTGCAGAGCCTTTTTTTTCATTATTCTCTCCTTATCCAATTTGCTCGATCATTTCACTTCGACGATTTCAATCGCAACTCGATCGGGTCCCTCAATCATGGCAGCCCGTGTATTCCCCCAAGCGTGAATCTCTTCCAGGAACTTGATACCCTCGCCCTTCAACCGGGCCACAGTCGAATCCAGATCCGAAACGCTGAGAGCCCAGTGATCGACGATATGCCCGCGCGGGCTGACCAGGCCGCCACCGGGCCACGGCCGGATCAAAATGTTAATGTCGTCAAAAAGGACGCTCCCGGACGGCTCGCGGACAAAGCCGGGAAACTTTGCGAACGAAGGCCATGTCGGCGGACTGTACAGCTGTTTGCACTCCCCGCCGTCCATTGCCACGGGCGCGCCGCCGGTACCCTGCGGATGGGTCGAACCAAGGTGGGTGACGTACCACCGGATCGCGCAAATCGGGTGCTCATGATACATGTGAACGTGGTTGAAGCGTTCCACCGTGCCGCTTTGAGCGTTCTCAATCATCGCGTCGTCCGGACCCCGCAAATACCCGAAGCCCCCCTGCCTGGTCGGCTGCACGCCTTTGGCTCGCATTTCGAGGATCTGCTCCTGCGTTGGCAGACCTGGCAAGGTATCGCTGGACATGTCTACGAGCTTGCCGTCGGCGGCGTCCCACATCTGTGCGATTTTCAGGCCCTTTGCATGGAACTCTTCATTGTATTTGCGCGAATCCGGGGTGTTCCACCCGAAATGCCACACCGAGGATTGAGGCCCATTGAGCTCCGTCAGAGGCGGTGTGTTGACCTTCGTGAAAAGCAGATAGACGTTGCCGGTTTTGACTGCCTCGTATCCATTGAAAGTTGTCTTGGTAGTCGACATTGGAAATGGTTTTAAGTAGTACTCGGCAGCAGCCTTTGGGTTTACGGAATTCAGGTGCACGTGATGGAAATGCATCGGCGCGACTGTGGCCGGCGCCTGGGCGAAGATGGGCCGATTCGCCGTTGTGTAAAATGTGATTAGAAAGACGATCGTGCTAAAGAGGCGATTCTGCATTCTGAAACTCCTTCCGAGATCCATCAGTGGGAAGCGATCACACCGCTCTTCGCCGCGCGGGGACCTGTCTTGCACCAACCGGTTCTAAGCGAGACGGAGCGTTCAAAACTTGGCGACCCGATGCTCTTACCTCGCCAGGGGATCGGGACGCATCTGGACCTTCACAACCTTGTCCTTGGTGCCTTTGCCGCCTTCCATGTGCCACGGCGTATTTGGGTTGTAACTTGTCCAGAAGCCGCGGCCTTTCCACCCAGTCTTGGGGTTGTCGATCCGCCCCTGCATGGACCGCGTGTAATACCCCAGTGGATAGGGAATTCGGATGGTCACAAATTGACCGGTTTTTGGAACTAGCGCAACCATCGCGTCGGAATTGACAGCCCCCGTCATCGGCACATCGTTCCCGAGGCCCAAAACACCTTGGCGGTCAACGAAGATCAGGTAGTTCAGATCGGAATTGATTCCTGACACGCCTTGAAACGTCGGGCCCGGCTTGTGGTAGATCGTCCAGCCCTCCGGACAATGCTGGCCTGTTGCGGTCGGTCCGTTCAGTACCTTGCACTTGCGGCGATCGAAGGAGGTTATATAGTCGGTCGCGCGCCAGTTCTGCCAAACCACGCCATTGCTATCCACGGAAACGCCGCCCGCGCTAAATAACGGCGGATCTTTTTGCGGCGGCGTATAGACTTCCGCCTTACTGGTCTCAGGAGGATTTGAGCCCCGCTCCAGGCGCACCAGCGTGTTTTCTTTGAGGCCGATCCCCGAGCACCACACACTGCCGTCCACCGGGCTGACAGAAATCGAGTAGCAACCGAAAGTGATGCGGTGGTCCTTCGTAGGATCGATTGGCTCGTTCGGCTCGGTCCACGGCTTGGTGATCTTGCCGTCACCGTTGGTGTCCAGCACGCCGGGGATCCAGCCTTGCGAGGCTTCGTCATTGTGGGTTTTGTCCCACACCGCCGTATTGACCCACCCCACAGAACCGTTCTGACCGAAGAACAAACTGCCGTCGGCGCCGAACTCGTTGTGGTCCGTCGTAAAACACGTGTCAATCTCGGAAAACTCTTTCTTCTCCGGATCGTACACCGCAACTTCTTTCGTGGAACGCGCCATGGGAAAGTACTGAGCAAACTTGTTGCTCGATCCTGCCTTGCAAAAATCGGGCTGTTTTCCTCCGTCGGAAGCGGTGTCTCCGCCCCTGTCCCTGCTTGCGAACCAGACACGCCCCACCTGGTCCACCGCCGCGCTGCGCGGTTGCGCGGCCGCGAGCCAAATGTTCTCATCGCCCCAATACGGAGAAGGCATCTCCATGGACCCGAGCGGCACCGCCTGCGATGGGATTTTTGTTTCGGAGGCTACATTTTTGATCGGGTCGAGCCACACCAGGGAATTGCCGCTGGTCATGACTCCGAACACCGGCCCATTCGGATTGACCATCGGATTTCGCAGATCGCTGGCCGCTTCGTCGTGCATGTAATTCGTCTGCGTGCCCCAATCCCAAAGGGTGAGAACAATGTTGCGCTCAACGCCGCTCGGGCGCGGCGGGGCTTCCTTCGGGTACTCGCCCGCGGCAATGCGATCGGTCCAATCAGCGAATAGGGAATGCTGCTCCCCCATCGAAACATACGAGGCGGCCATGTTTGCGCCCACAGGGCCCGACTTGGTCCGGCGCTCCCAGGCTTCTGTACTATTTTTGAAGGGACCAAAGTCCTTCGTCGTGGCGGGAATTTCGCGCGTGGCTTTGTCCCCAAGCTGATGGCAATTCATGCAGAGCTTTACTCTGCCGGCCACCTCAACGGGCGTTAGCTTGCCGCTTGGAATTTTCACCAGGCTCAACCAGTAATTGGCCGGATAAATCTGCGCGGCAGCCCGTCCGTCGGGCGCCACCACAGCCTTTAGATCGAGGTGTTGGCCGGGCTTCGCCGGCACGCGCGCCGAATCCACCAGCCCGTAGCCTCTCACAAACACTTGGTAATTTGCCGTTGGTAGCTCGGGCAGCGCGTAGCGGCCCTGATCGTCGGTTACCACGACCTTGGCATACTTTGTCGGCAGGTCTGTTGTTTCGGCGATCACCCACACACCCGCTTCGGGACCATTCGCGCTTGTGACAATGCCTTCAATGTAATCGGCTGTACCCGCCGCCGCGCCGCCGCGGCTTTCCGTAGCGACCAGCCACGTAAGACAAAACGCCAGGGCCAACGCAAGCATTCCAAGAATACGGCTGCTCTTGCTCTTCATCATTTCGGCCTCCACTAGCGCGGCATCTCGATCTTTTGCAGGAATTTCTGATTGACTTCTGGGATGACCGACAATGTACAACTTGACCGGCTAAGTGCGCAATACTCCAGTCAGATTTTTGAGTGGAGCGTTTTTCGTGGGGCAGCGGAAAAAAATTGCAAGACTAAGCACGGACTCTTCCCTGACATATTTCCTTGTCGCTTTCTCTTCCCTATTCTCGCCAGGGATCGAAATCAATGGCCGTCTCCAACTCGCCCATCGTGAACAGTAAACATTTGCCCGCAACAGAAGTCGTAATTTGTTGCAACGGCTCTAGCGGCTCAGTAAGTGCAACCCTACAGAAGTGAGTTGCATGATTCATCGACGTGCTTTAGCGAAACTCATAGAATTGTTATTCCTTCCCCCGCGGTTGTGCGGTAGATTATGCATATTATTGAGGAGATTCCGCCCTACATTCCTGGGAAGGTACTATGAGCAAACGCAAGCGTGATATTTCCCGCCGACAATTTCTCGAGGGCACCGGCACCGTTCTTGCCGTGGCAAGCGCGGGGCCCGCGCTCAAGGTGGATCTGTCCGCCGCGAACCCGCCAATGACCGATGATGGGGCATCCGGTGTCCCCAGCACAGCGATTCGTCTCGTGGTGAATGGCACTGAGCATCGACTGGACGTGGAAGATCGTTGGACTCTCGCCGAACTGCTGCGCGATCATATCGGCCTGACGGGTACGAAGATCGGTTGTGACCGTGGCGAATGCGGAGCCTGTACGGTGTTGCTGGACGGCAAGCCCGTCTATTCCTGCAGCAACCTGGCGGTCTGGGCCGACGGGCGAGAGGTCCTGACCGTCGAAGGCCTTGCCCACGGTGAGCAGCTCGATCCGCTGCAGCAAGCGTTCGTAGAACATGACGGCCCTCAGTGCGGCTTTTGCACTTCCGGGCAGCTCATGAGCGCTAAAGGATTGCTCACACACAATCCTCATCCGACCCCGCACGAGGTCCAGGCGGCAATGACCGGCAACATTTGCCGCTGCTCCAACTACAACCGCTACGTGGAAGCTGTGTTGGCAGCGGCCGCCACAAAGAATGCTACGGCGTCCAAAAGCAATTTGGGCCCCTCGCCAGCCGCGACCAAGTCGAGTGCGGAAGTCCCCGCCACAAAGGGCCGGCGAAATACAGTGGTTTCCACCACCGGTGCGGGAGGTGCGCGATGAGCCGTCTGCCCACTCTCGCTTCCCTGAAGACGGTTGGCCACTCCACCCCGCGCATTGACGCTGTGGAACGCGTCACGGGGAAGGCTACCTACAGCGGCGACGTCCACCTCACCGGGATGCTTTATGCGCGAATACTGCGCAGCCCTCATGCTCACGCTCAAATTCGCAAGATTGATGTCTCCAAGGCCCAGGCGCTTCCTGGCGTTAAGTTGGTCCTGACGCACGAGAACTGCACTGTCGTTTGGGGTGCGGGCTCAGTCTCCGGCGGGAGACAATACGTTGACGAAATCAAGAAAATCACGCGCCATAGACGCTACGTCTTCAACAATCCGGTACGCTTTTACGGGGAACCTGTAGCAGCCGTAGCCGCCACCAATCGGCATATCGCGGAAGAGGCTCTTCGACTCATCACCGTTGAATACGAGGCCCTTCCATTCGTGCTCGATCAGGAGGAAGCCCTGCGCCCGGAAAGCGTCAAGATCTGGCCGGAGGGTAATATCTCGCTCGATGCCAAGAACGAGGCCAAACCGGAGGTCTACCGCCGCGGAGACGTCGAGGAAGGCTTCCGCACAGCAGACCACGTCTTCGAGGATCGCTACACCACAACCTACGTACACAACGCGCAGATGGAGCCGCGTGTTTGCGTCGCCAGCTGGGAAGGGGACAAGCTGACTCTGTATACCCCGACTCAGGGCACCTCCAATTGCCGCCATGACATGGCCAGAGATTTGGGGATTCCCGACGAGAAAGTGCGCGTCATCTGCAAATACATGGGCGGCGGATTCGGCAACAAGAACCAGAATCAGGACGCCGATCTCATTACCGCAATGCTGGCTAAGGAAACTGGCGCGCCGGTGAAGCTGGAGCTTTCGCGCAAGGAAGATTTTATTGGTGTGCACGGCCGCTGGCCGACGACGCAGTACTACAAAGTTGGCGTCAGCAACGACGGCACGCTCCAGGCGCTTCAGTTGCGCGCTTATAGCGGCATGGGGCCGTACCGCAAGAATTCCGGGGGTATCGCTGGGGTCGAGCTCTACCAGTGCCCCAATGTTGAGAGCACCGTCTATCCCATGTATACCAACCGGGCGGTTTCCGGAAATTACCGGGCGCCGGAATTTCCTCAAGGCTTCTTCGGCATCCAGTCGATGATGGACGACGTCGCCTACAAAATGAAAATGGATCCGGTCGAGTTCGTTCTGAAGAACATGACGCGGAAGTCGAATGACGAGGTGCCCTACTCGAACTACACACTTGAGGAGTGCATCCGCCGCGGAGCAGAAGCTTTCGAATGGAAAAAGCGCTGGCATGCGCCAGGGGCGGAGGCAGGAGCGATCAAACGCGGCGCTGGCATGTCCTTCATGACCATTCGGTCGCCTCTAGGTCAGAGCAGCGCGGTGATTCGGCTCGATTCCAATGGCAGGTATACCGTGTTCGTCGGCGTTACAGATATAGGAGCCGGCGCCAAAACCACGATGAGTATGATCGCGGCCGAGGCACTCGATGTTCCGCTTTCGGATGTGGACCTCGTGTGGGGTGACACCGACCGTTGTCCGTTCTCGGTGGGCGAATCAGGCAGCCGCACCACGGACATGACCGGGTATGCCGTCATCGAGGCGGCGCGTGATCTCAAGCGCCAGATTGCGGAGAAAGGATTGCCGAAGGGCGAGGACGCGCTGATCGCTTCCGCTTCGCCGAATCCGAAGTCAGAGGGGAAGGTCCGCAAAGCGTTTGGTGCGCACTTTGTGGAAGTGGAAGTAGACACGGAACTCGGGCGCGTGCGCGTACTCAAGTACGTGGCCGTGCATGATTCCGGTCGCATCATGAATCCATTGACTGCAACCAGCCAGGTGAAAGGCGGAGCGACGCAGGGTATCGGCATGGCACTGCACGAGGATCTGATCTACGACCGAAGTAGTGGACAACCTCTTACCGCCGGTTATTACGGCGCGCGGATTATGACCCATCTCGATGCGCCCGAGATTGAGGTGATCTTCGTCGAGAGCGACGACGGATATGGTCCCTTTGGCGCCAAGTGCATCGGCGAAGCTGGGATCGTTCACGCCGTTGCTGCCGTCGGCAACGCCGTCTTCAATTCCATTGGCCGGCGCATCAAGGATTTGCCGATTACGCGCGACAAAATTCTGGGGGCAATGGCATGAAAACCTTCGCCAACAAGAACCCGCAGACTCTGGAGCAGGCAGTTTCCTTCGCGCAGCAAGCGCGAAAAGATGGACTGACGCCGTCACTGGTCGGCGGCGGCAGCGATCTTCTGGGAATGGTGAAAGAATTTATTGTTAGGCCGGACGTGCTGGTTAACCTGAAAACGATCAAGGGAATGGATCAGGTGTCGCCGACGGCGTCCGGCGTAAACATCGGCGGTCTCATCACACTCGACACTCTTGGCCGCCATCCTTTAATCCGAAGCCAGTACTCGGTGCTGGCCGAAGCGGCCGAAACGGTCGCAACACCGCAAATTCGTAATGTTGGCACCTTGGCCGGCAACGTTTGCCAGCGCCCGTGGTGCTGGTATTTCCGTAATGGTTTTCCGTGCCTCAAAAATGGCGGCGACACTTGTTTTTCCATTGTGGGCGATAACCGGTTCCACGCGATTTTTGGAGGCGGGCCCAGCTACATCGTCCACCCGTCGGACACTGCTCCTGCGCTGGTCGCGCTCGACGCGAAGTTCAGGATCGTTGGACCTTCGGGCGAACGTGTAGTGCCGGCGGCTGACTTCTTCATTTTGCCTCAGAAGGACGCCACAAAGGAAAATGTCCTGGCCGCCGATGAAGTGCTCGCTGGCGTGCAATTGGCGCCTACGCATCCGGGCAGGCGGAGCACCTATAACAAGGTGCTCGACCGCGAAGCATGGACGCACGCTATTGTCAGCGCGGCTGTGGTGCTCGACATGGACAAGGAAGTCTGCCAGAGAGCGCGACTCGTCCTGGGCGGTGTCGCGCCGATTCCGTGGCGTCTGCCGAACGTCGAGCGTCTGCTCACCGGCCAGCGCATTACTCCGGAACTCGCGGCCATGGCTGGCGATGAAGCGATCGTGGGAGCTCAGAAGCTCTCCAAGAATGCCTACAAACTGCCAATGACGAAAGCGCTCGTCCGGCGCACCGTGCTGGCGCTCGCGACGCGTGCATAAAGACAGTCAACCTCTTTCATCCTGGTGCGAATCTTGAATCGACGCGACTTGCTCTCGCTCGGAATTAATCGAAGGAGTCGCTCGGTCGAACTTTCTTGCGAGCGGCTTTACATGAAGTTCTGCGACTCGCAGCTGGACAACTCCACGCAGGAACTGTTTGAACGTCTCGAAATGGAATTGCGAGGCATTGACGATCTCCGGCTGGTCGACACAGCCTGGCTGACGTCCCAGGTATTTAGAGATCAACTCGAGCCGCTTTTGATTTCTGTCCGCGCCCGCGGCGGCCGAGTCACACATTCCAGCGAATCACAAAAAAGCTCGAAGCAGTTGTGAAAATTCGCTATCGGCCACCCGCCGCATCCCAGAGCGGCGTTTTCTTGAGGGATGAACATGAAGCTGTCTAATAAAACATCATCAAAGCCGCGTGACCTGCCCGAGTTTTTGTATTACGTCGAGTGAAAGAATCCACAGGAACGGCAACACTGACAAATATTTCCTCGTTCCAATCGCGGGGCGGTACGACCCGCGGGGATCCACATTGAATTCGCTGTCATTCAGCTTTTTTACGATCCTGTTGTGGCTTGCCAGGGGTAACTCTCTCACACCGCTGACCCCTGTTCGCAGTAAGACTTTAGTAAGATGGAACTTATGAAAGACCTGGACACCATAGTATGGCGCAAGGAGCGAGGCTACGAGCAGAAACCGGAAGCGGTCCTGCTTTACTGCCCTAACTGGACTACATCCGGGAAACTAAAAGGGATCCTGCACCTGTATGAGCTGAGTTCCTCGGAACCGCTCGCAAACACGATCCTGGTGGCCGGCGAGACGAAGATTCTCGGCCTGGTCGTCAGGCAGTGGCGGGAAGTGCTGAGCACCGTGGAATGTACGGATGTTCGAGGGGCCTTATTTGAATCGCGTAAGCCTTCCGCCGAGGAATTGGCTCGGGCTTTTCTCAATTTGGAGGATCTGGACCAGGTCATCGCCCGCATGAACACGCGATGGTTTGTGAAGCTGCTTGCAACGGATTGCGTCTCCGTCGTGTTTCAACCGCTCATTTCCGTGGCGACAAGCGGTTGCGTGGCCTGTGAGTGTCTGGTGCGTGGCGACCGGGAGGGCGTGGAAGTCGGGGCTGAAGGCATGCTCTCTACGGCTCGCATACTTGGCATGTCGCATGAGCTTGACATTGCTGCGTGGCGCGCGGCGCTCAAGCAGGGTCGCAAACTGATGAAAAACGGCGTGGCCTTGTTTCTGAATTTCACCCCGAGCTCGATGCACAATTCGGAGTTTGACGTCAAGAAGACCAAAGCCATGTGTCAGGAGATGGGAGTGGACATCTCGCAGCTGGTTTTCGAGGTGACCGAAGCGGAGAAAGTCAACGACTTCGATTTTCTCAAGCGAGTGATGCAAGAGTATCGAGCAGAGGGTGCGAAAGTGGCGTTGGACGATTTAGGCAGCGGTTATTCCTCAATTCTCCGTCTGGCGGAACTGAAGCCCGATTATGTCAAGCTCGATCAGAGATTGGTGCACGGCGCTTATGGGGACTACCTTCGCTCCGTGCTTCTAAAAGCGGTCACCGAAGCGGCCCACAAACTGAATATTCGTGTGGTCGCCGAGGGCGTGGAAACCGAAGATGACTTGAGGTTTTGCGTCGAAATCGGCGCGGACATCGCGCAAGGTTATTTCCTGGCACGCCCCGCGGAAGTTGCCCTCACAGCGTCCTCGGAAGCGTTGCAAATGCTGGAACAATGCCGCGCAGAAAGCCATCCAGTGGCGCGCTAGCGGCCCTCGTATTCTAGACGTCGTTCGCTTCCCGGTTTCTGCCTGCGAACAAGTGGGCAGACTTGCCCATAATGAGCAAACTTAAAGGTAATTTCAGGACAAAGGCTTTCAGGACGATTGGGTGTCCACCTACCAGCCCAAAATGAGACTGCCGATTCCCAGACATCCGCTAGGCAGTTCCTCGATCCGTACTACTCTGCAGACGCCTTCGAACTTTAGGCTGGGGATGGTTACCCGCACCTCCATCCCAATGCGATAGTGGCGGCAACGAACTGTAAAGTATAGGCCCTCGCGAGAGATGTCCACGACGGTTGCGGTCTCTTCTGTGATTTCCGGTTCCATGCAGGAGATGTGTATTGTTTTCATCAAGGTGAGGCGATCGTGCGTCCGGCGATCTTCCGCCGAAAGGTTAGCATTGACGATTTCCTCGAAGCTCTGTGCTCGTGTCAATGGATCCAAGGGAACCCCCGCTCTCATGGCACTCTATTGGGTAAGAAAGCCACGAACAATGGTACACAAGTCCCTATTTGGTGGACAGGTCGTACCATGCGAATCGTAGCTTTCCAGAGGTCATAGAAAGCCAAGGACTTGCATCAGGATTGAAATCCAGCAGCTTGCCGGTCCCAGATTTAGTTACCGGGCATATATATCAATCGGAAACAGGTTCGGCTGAACGGATTTCTACAAATGTTTGCGTACGGTAAGATAATTCATTGTCCGGCCAGGATTGTGTCTCTTTGACCGCGGGAGCAAAGTTTCCGATAGCAAGCCCTAAGGGGCCAATCTCCAGGATCGCGGGGAATTGTTAGTGTTTCCCCGCCACCATTACGTTTCATGCCGACCACGTGGCAAATCGGGGATCAAATTGAAGGCCGCTGGGAGATCTTTAACATTCTCGGAGGCGGAGCGGGCGTGGTCTACATCGTCTATGACCATGCATTTCGGGAGTCCTTCGCGGCCAAGACGTTTCGTGACGAGATCTTCTCCCGCAGTCCTCTCATTGCCGCGCGTTTCGAGCGCGAGGCCCAGGCCTGGGTCAAATTGGATATTCACCCGAACATTGCCGAGGCCCGGATGGTCGAGAAAATCGAGAACAAGCCTTTCCTGTTCCTGGAATATGTGAGCGGCGGAGATCTGGCATCCTGGATTGGCACACCTCGATTGACAGAAGATCTCTCCCAGGTGCTGCTGTTCGCGGTTCAGTTTTGCGATGGAATGATTCACGCATTGAAAAAGGGAATTCGGGCGCACCGGGACATCAAGCCGCGCAATTGCCTGATCACCACAGATGGCGTTCTGAAGGTGACGGACTTCGGACTGGCGAAACTTCTGGAAGACGACTTCGCGGCAGATCCATCGAATGTTCGGACTCAAGATTTTGACTTGTCCATGACGACCATGGGAACTTGCACGCACATGGCGCCAGAACAATTCAGGAATGCGAGACACGTTGACCTGAGGGCAGACATTTATTCCTTCGGGGTAATGCTGTTTCAAATGGTTTCGGGCGACCTGCCGTTCAAGGGAGATAACTGGAAAGACCTCGAACAAATGCATATGACGCAGCGCCCACCTCTTTTGGCTTGCGGCGAGCCGCAACTTGCTCAGTTGATTCAGACCTGTCTGGAGAAAGACCCGCGCAACCGTATGTCGGATTTCAAACAGATTCGTGAGCGGTTGAGCGCCATTTATCAAAAAATGGTGGGCGCCCCACCTCCGGAAGCGGCCCAGGGAGCTGTTCTGACTTCGATTCAATGGAACAACAAGGGATCCAGCCTGGACAACCTGGGCATGCGCAGGGAATCCATCGCTTGTTACGATTCCGCCATTCGCTTGAATCCTAAGTTTGCTTCTCCCTGGTTCAATAAAGGCGTGGCGCTGTTTGGGTCCGGCCAGCCGCAGGATGCCCTCACTTGTTATGAGCGTGCTATCAAACTGGATCCAAATTCGGAGAAGACCTGGTCCAATAAAGGCGTGGCATTGAAAACGATGGGAAAAACTGCCGAAGCCATTGCTTGTTATGACCGCGCTCTGGCCATTAATCCGCGTTATCCCAATGCCTGGGTTAACAAAGGAGTGATTTTAAGAGCGTTGGGCAAGACAGAGGAGGCTTTGGCGTGCAATGAGCGCGCTCTGCGGCTAAACCCGAGAGACGAAAGCGCCTGGACGAACAAGGGAAACATTCTGTATACGCTGCGTCGCCCGGCAGAGGCCCTGGAGTGCTACGAACGAGCGCTTGCATTGAATTCCAGACTGGACCTCACCTGGATGAACAAGGGCATGGCGCTCAATGCGCTGGGAAAAAACGATGCGGCGCTGGACGCCTATAGCAAGGCCGCGCAGATCAACCCTCACCTGGACCGGGCCTGGTTTTTGCGGGGAATGACACTCATGAATGCTTTTCAACGATATGAAGAGGCGCTTCCCTATTTTGAGGAGGCTGCCCGCCTGGGTTTGAAAGAGGCCAGCAAGCAGGCGGCATTTTGTCAAACCGCCCTCAGCAGGCGATGAGATTCCAGATGAATTCCCTACCATTACCAACAGTTCAAAAGGTCCTGGTTGTGGAAGATGACCCGGACATTCAGAAGGTGATACGCATGAGTTTGAGGCACGGGGGAGTGAATGACGTGGTTCTCACCGGCGACGGCCGGGAGTGCCTGGCCGCCGTGAATCGGGTGAGACCCGACCTGATCTTGCTCGATGTTTCCATGCCCCATCTGGACGGCTATCAGACTTGTGTCCTGCTGAAAGCGAATCCGGAAACGAAATCCATTCCTGTGATCTTCCTGACCGCGAAGGTACAGGCGCAAGAAGCGGAAATTGGGATGCAGTCGGGAGCGCTGGGCTACTTGAGCAAGCCATTCGATCCGTTGACCCTGCATGAACAAATCCTGGCACTCCTGGCGAAGGGAGCCGCGCGCGGAAATCCATGAATGATTCGTCATCCACCAGCATCCTCGATTCGCTGACTTCGGGAATTCTGGCCGTTGATCTGGATAGTCGCGTCCTTTTTGTGAGCGCCGCTCTGTGCCGCCGCCTGGGCATAGATCGAGACGCCTGGCTTGGAAAACCAGCGGCGGGTCTGTTTGGCCCGGCAAACCCGCGCATCTCCGCAAAACGTTCTGCCTTATACCGCCTCGATCCTCGGCGGGATGGCCCAAAGTCCGAGTATCGGGAAATCGAGTGGAGCGACGGCAACCGGATCGTGCATTTGCGCGAAGATAGCTCGCCCCTATATGACCAGGCGGGGCAGCTGACCGGCCGGTTATTTGCCTATCACGATCTGAGCTGGGAGAAGACGATTGATCAGATGAAATCCGAGTTTATTTCCGTCGCATCCCACGAGCTGCGCACGCCGATGACTTCGATCAAGGGCTCGGTTGACTTGATCCTCGGGGGTTGCGTCGGAGAAGTCAGCTCGGAGGCCCTGGAACTTCTTGAAGTTGCGCACTCCGCGTGCGATCGGATGATCCGGCTCATCAACAATATTTTAGACCTGTCCAAGATTGAAGCGGGGCAAATTCAGTTGAATCTCGAATGGATTGACCTGGCGATAGTGGTGGAGCGTTCTTTGCGCAGCTTGAATGCGCTGGCGGGCCAAGCCGGAATCAAATTGAAGCAAAATTTTCCGAATGGCCTTCCTCCCGTGGAAGCCGACAGGGACCGCATTGAACAAGTGATTACAAATCTGGTATCCAACGCGATCAAGTTTTCTCCCGCCAACGGGGAAGTTGAAATCTGTCTCTCCGCCGACAACGGGTGGATTCGGTGCAGTGTCTCCGACCAGGGCTGCGGCATAGCGGAGAAGGACCTGAGCAGAATATTCGGCAAATTTCAGCAGGCAGGACTGCCGCAACGAGGCGCAGGGACAGGATTGGGTTTAGCCATCACCTATGCGCTGGTAACCGAACACAAGGGGAAAATCTGGGCGGAAAGTCGAATCGGTGAGGGTTCTCGCTTTGTATTTTGTCTCCCCGTGGCCGTTCGCCGCGAAGCCTGAGATTCGCCTGATCAGCTGTTCACCAGGACAGAGCCGAGGTGGAGCACCAGTTCTTCGAAGCGTTTCTCGTGCGATTTGCCGCCGACTCGCAGAGTCCGTCCCCGCTTGGAATCAAAAAGAACCACTCCGATGGGAACGTCCACCTTCGGCTCCCGATTTTCCGAAGAAATCAATCGATTGAATTCGGCGGACACGGATTCCGATTGGATCATTTGTTGGAAAGGAAGCAGGAAAAGGAAATGGCTTTTCCGGATGGAGCGATTGAATCGAGTAATCACGACCTCCGAATAATTTGCGAACTTCTTAGCAGCTGCCGGGTCCAGAACCGGAAAAGCGCGCGCCCCCACGCAAAAATGGGAAGACCAGGAAACACATTGCAGCCCCCATTCAAATCCCTCCAGTGCCACTTCTTCCCAGGAGAAGTCTTTGCGATCGGACTGGAGTTGGGTGCGAAGTTGTTTTGAGAACTCGCGCAGCAGGGTTAACTCGGCATCGTGCGACGGTTGGACGCGGTGGCTTGCAGCCGACTTTGGCGACGTCTTTTTCCCCGGTTTCGCCGGACGATGAACTGTGCTCCCGGTAAGGGTGCTCAGGATTCGCAACTGGTCATCGTATTCGCGCCTGCGTGTCGCATCCGACAGGACAGCATAAGCCCCATTCAGCTCCGACATGCGCACGGAGAGCGCCTTCTTCTCCGCTTCCGTGGAGTTGGTGTTGTGATCGGGATGGTTTTCGCGGGCCAGGCGCCGGTAAGCGAGTTTTACGGACTCCGGCGAAGCCTCGTGATCCAGCCCCAGAATGGCGTAATAATCGTCCAAATTAAACTCCGTACGTCCTGCGAAGCAGTCGAGTCACGCGAGCCAGGAATTCGGGAATGGCAAAAGGCTTACTCATGAAATCATCCGTGCCAACCAGATAACCTTGCGTTCGGTTTTCCTGGTCGCTATTCGCCGTCAACATCAGGATGGGTAGAAACGCAGTGCGAATGTCTTTGCGCAACTGGTCACAGACAGCAAATCCGTCCATTCCCGGCATTTTCAGATCGAGGATCGCCAAATCCGCGCCCATGGACTCGATCACTTGCAGAGCCTGATTTCCATCTGACGCCGTGAAGACTTCCACATCAATGGGCAACTGCCGAAGAGCGGCCGCCACCACTTTGAGGATATTTTCATCGTCGTCGGCAATTACAATCTTGGGAAGCTTTGGCGCAGGCAACTGTGCAGCGGGCGGCTTTCTCTCGTTCACCGGCGTGCTGGACGGGGGTAGCAGGTGTTGGACGGGCTCCGGCGGTTTCCGGTTCGCATCCACGACGGCTTCGACGGTCATGGCAGTGGAGCAATAGGGACACAAGGCCCATTCCTGATTAAGATCCTGGCCGCAGGCCTGGCATGTCTTTCTCAGAGTAAACGCGCAATAAGGGCAGCTTTTGAACTCGCGATTGACGACGGAACCGCACTTAGGACAGGGAAATGATTCGTCGGCCACAATTTCGATGACGCGGAACAACTCGTCCGGGTTTGTCTCGCCTTGGCACGCCTTGATAATGCCGTCCTCCAGCAGCGTTTTTGAACCCGCTACCGCTGCGGCTCGTCGTAGGGCGCTTTCGGTGGCCTTCTGGCGAATGAGCTCCTTCATGGAGGTGGTTATGCGAAGCATTTCGTAGATGCCCAAGCGCCCCGTGTACCCTGCCTTGCGGCACGCCTGGCAGCCTTTTCCTCGATAGAAGACCTGCCCCGGGTCTTCAACACGCAATTTTTGGATTACTTCGGGCGCCGGCGCGTAGGGTTCCCTGCACTGCAGGCAGACTCGTCGCGCCAGTCGCTGGGCCACGATCAAACTCAAGGAGGTGCTGATCAAGGACCGGTCAACCCCCAGGTCCAGAAGGCGGACGATGGCTCCGAACGCATCATCGGTGTGCAGCGTGCTCAGCACAAGGTGGCCCGTGTTTGCAGCCTGGAACGCAATTTCGGCGGTTTCCAAGTCGCGGATTTCACCGATCAGGATCACGTCGGGGTCCTGCCGCAAGATGGACCGCAAGGTTCCCGCGAATGTCAGGCCGGCGCGGGTATTTACCTGGACCTGATTGATCCCCTCTAACTGGTATTCCACCGGGTCTTCGACGGTAACAATGTTGATTTCCGAGGAGCGGCGTTTCGCGATCATTGAATACAGCGTTGTCGTCTTCCCCGAACCCGTAGGACCCGTCAACAAAATCATGCCCTGGGGTTGGCTGAGACAATCCGCCAGCGTCGAGTATTGCCAATCGGAAAATCCCATGGACTCCAAATCCGGGATGGACATGGTGCCCAAAACTCTGATCACAACTTTTTCGCCGAAAAGAGAAGGCAGCGTAGAAACCCGCAGATCGGCGGATTTATTTTGGAGCTTGGCTTTGAACCGTCCGTCTTGCGGCGCCCGGCGCTCCGCGATATCGAGAGAAGAAAGGATTTTGATGCGCGAGACCAAGGGAAGATGCAGCCACTTGGGTACATCAATGTACTCTCTCAAGACGCCGTCTATCCGCATGCGAACCTGCAAACAGTTCAGCGTCGGCTCGAGGTGCACATCGCTGGCCTGCGACCGGATGGCTTCCTGCAGAATTAAATTGCACATTTTCACGACAGGGACCTGATCCGCAGCGCTTCTGGCATCTAACTGGTCCAGATTCAATTTGTCCGAATCATCGGCGAGAATTGTGAAGTCGACGCTGTCTGTTACCTTGGAGAGGAACTCCTGCATGAGTTCGTCGGTGCGGTACATTTCCTCAATGCCGTCGAGAATTTCAGCCCGTGTAGCAACCACCGGCTGAACCGTAAAGCCGGAGACGAATTGCACGTCCTGGATGGCGTCATAATCGGCCGGATTGGCCATGGCCATCACGAGCTTGGCTCCCTCGATTTTTAGAGGCAGGCATTGATGCTTCAGCGCGATTTTCTCACTGATCGCTTTGGCCGCATCGGCATCAATGGTCAGGCTGGCAATCCGCACCCGAGGAACTTTCAGCCAATCTGCAAATCCCTGAGCAAGGCCTTCCTCCGAGAATCCCTTTTGATCCAGGAGAAATTCGCCAAGAGATATGCCCTTTTGCCGAGCCAACACGATGCCTTGCTCGATCTCGTTCCGTTGGATGACGGTACGCTGCAGGGCAACGGTTTCGACATTCTTGGCTGTCATTGCCAACTCCCGCGGCGTGCCGCAGTCCACTCGGCCAGGAATCTAAATGAGCGCCGCCATACAACTAGGGTCATCTCTCCATGCTAGCGGGTCCACATCCAGTGGCACAACCACATTCGGCGAGCGAGTTATACTCCTATGCACCTTCACGTTGCGCCGCGTGGTCCATCCACGCTCACTTTCGGAAAAAGCAACTTTGCTCGGCTCCATTGAAAAACTTGTTCCTTCGCGCTCGAAGAAACGGAGTGCATTGCGCGGGAGTGTATTCAGGATTCGTTTCCTATCCCTCCTCCAACATTCAAAATCGGCTTATCTACAGAGTTCTGTAACCCTCCCTAAGGGCCAATCTTCACCTGTACGACGGGCCAAGTTATCGTTTAGAGCCAAATTCGGGCACACGGGACTGGCAGCACTCTCCGTCTGGCAAACTCGAGCCATGAGAATTATGCGGCCCCGAATCTTGCCTCTAACTCTGTGGATGCTGGTGGCGCTGCTTGGCCCGCTTGCTCCCGCCTCCTCGGCGCAGGATGATTCTCCCGGAGTGCGTCTATTGAATGGCGCTGAGGGTCTGACCCTCGTCAACACTGCCACAGAACAACGAGCGAAGGCGGGGCGGAAGCCAGATTGCTCTCACCTCGTGCGCCAGATTTATGTGTTGTCCGGTTTCCCCTACCCTTACGCGAGTTCCTTTGATCTTTACAATGGCATCGATAATTTCCGGCGTATTTCCACGCCGCGTCCGGGCGACTTGGTAGTTTGGCGCGGGCATGTGGGGATCGTTACCGATGCCGCCGAGCACACCTTCTACAGCTCGGTTAGTTCGGGTTTGCGCACAGAGTATTACGACAGCGAATACTGGAAAGCGCAAGGCCGCCCACGCTTTTACCGTTATGTTCTGCCGGTCCCCGCGGGACTCAATGCCGGCAATGCCTCTGCGCCCGTCAAAGATGAAGCGGCCCAGACCGGGGCCACAGTCGTGCCTGTGCGCAAAGAAATTGCCGATGCGCCAACAGCCGGTACTAGCTTGCCGGCAAAAGCAGTTTCGCCCGCACTTTCAACTAGCGCAACTTCACCCTTGAACCACCCCTCTGCGCTTCCTCCCAGCATCATAGTTGTAGCCGCCGGGAACTGGCCGACCGAAGAAGAGATAGGAGAAGCCATATCGGAATTCAATAGCGGCGCCGGCAATCTGCTGCGCGGCTGGCCTGCTGCAACTCCCAAGCGCGTCGTAATGGTCTACGACCAACTCCGTGTGAAACGCGTTGATCTGAAGCGCGACCGGGGACAGGTTAACGCCGAGGTTGATGGGAGACTTTCGATCGGGGGCAAAGAGATCGAAGGACAACGCCGCACCGAAAAAATGGTCTGCGAACTCCGCCACACACCGCAGGGTTGGCAATTGCAGGTGCCTGCCAATCGCGCCTACGTGCCTCGCGATGTCGCCATTCGCATCTTGGCCGGGCAACTGGCATTTCTGACGCAAAACCAAGCCGCCCCCAACAACCTGGATCGCTCCTTGCGCCAGCAAAGCGAGATCGTTCACGCTTTAGGTTTCCTTTTCGACGCGAACTAGTCCGCGCAGCATCCTCCATCTAGCTTCACTCCTCAATAATAATTGCAGCCTGGAATGCGGACTCAGGAAAACTGATTTTGCGCGCGCCAGCTCTTGGAACGCCGGATCAAGCGATGTCCTGCCTCGTGTTGCTCAGCCACATGCAAAATCTCAGATCGTGGAGCATTGAAAAGTTGAGAGCCCGCCCCCAGCACGTCTGCCCGAGGGCCTGCCCTAGGCTCGCGTGGCGCAAACGGTTTCCTCTTCTGAATGCATAACATTTGTGGTAGATAAGGAGAGAGCAAATCACCCAGGGACCACTGCCCGACCATGGATGCGAAAGGATTCGATGCGGACCAGCTTCATCGACCGGTTATTGTTGCCCATCATTGTGGGACTCAGCACGGTCGTCGGTGTCTTGATCCTGTGCCAACGCTTGCTTACCAAGCAAGCCGCCGATATCCAAACTACAACCCAGGCGCAGGCTTTGTTTGTAACCAACAAAATAGAGTCGGATTTGGGTGAGCGCCTCCTGCCGCTCGAACTTCTGGGAGAGCGGTGGCAGGTACACAGCAAGGACGAAAATGCGGATTTGGAATCCGACGCCTCGCTGGTGATGAGCCGTTACCCTGTCTACCAGGCAATTTCATGGATTGACCCGAAGTTCAATTTGCGGTGGGTGTCGCCTCGGTGGGGAAGCGAAGCAAGCGTAGGCACGAATCTGTGGACCGATGCGCAAACGCTCACGGCGCTGCGAGCCGCCGCGGATAGCGGGCGCGTAACCGTAACGCGAACCGTCAAATTGCAAAACGGCAAGGTGGGTCTGTTGGTATGCGTGCCCGTCTATCCGGAGGAAAAGCTTGACGGCTTTATCGTCGGTGTATTGGCCTATCAGGAACTCCTGGACTCCATGCTGCAAAGCGTGGCGCTGGATTATTGGGTGGCGGTGTACGACGACAACCAGGAAATATACCGCCGCACAGGAGCCACTCCTCAGGGAGAAAGGCCCTGGGCAGAAGATGCGAATGTCGCCTTTCGACAGCTTTCCTGGAAGGTGCAAGTCTGGCCGAAGCCTGAAACGCTGGCGTATGCGCGATCACCGCTCCCGCGTGTGACGCTTGTCGGCGGCATCTTTCTAGCTGGCCTTCTGGCGTTCGCTGTTTTTATGGCTGAGTCAGCGCATCTTCAGGCCCGGCAAGTGGAAGCCACCAACGAGGAACTGAAACGGGAGATTGCCAACCGCAAGCAAACCGAGGAAACGCTGCGTCAAGCGCAGAAGATGGAGGCGGTCGGGCGGCTGGCGGGCGGCGTGGCCCATAACTTTAATAACCTGCTGATGGTCATACGCGGGCATGCCGCGCTTTCGCTGAATCGGGTTGGTTCCGACCACCCGATGCGCCGGGAACTAGGCGAGATTGTGAAGACGACCGACCGGGCGTCCTCCTTAACCCGCCAACTGTTAGCCTTCAGCCGCAAGCAGATGCTGCAACTGCGAGTGCTGGATCTCAATACCCTGGTGAATCAGATGGCGGAACTGTTGCCGCCTGTGATGGGCGAAGACATTCACCTGGTCATGGATCTCGATCCTCAGCTTGGACGGGTGAAGACGGACGCCGCGCAGATGGAACAAGTCATCATGAATCTGGTGTTCAACGCGAGGGATGCCATGCCAGCGGGCGGCGATCTGACAATCACAACCGCGAACACCTATTTGGACGAGGCCTGGGTGCGTCTGTACCCGGGAGTTCGGCCCGGACCGCATGTAGTCCTGGCAGTCCGCGATACAGGGCATGGGATGGACGAAGACACTCAGGCACGTATGTTCGATCCCTTTTTCACCACAAAGGAACGGAACAAGGGGACCGGCCTGGGTCTTTCAACTGTCTATGGAACGATCAACCAAAGCGGAGGCACGGTCACCGTATCGAGCAAGCCCGGCGAGGGTACGACAATACAAATTTTCCTTCCGCGCGTCGAAGAAACCGTACAGACAGTTGAACAGACGGAAGAAGCTCCCAAAGCTTCCAACGGCGAGGAAACGATCCTGGTCGTCGAAGATGACGATGCCGTCCGCCGCATGACGCGCGAGTTTCTGACGATAAAGGGTTATACCGTAAAGGAGGCGCGAAGCGGCGCGGAGGCGATCGAATTCGTGGGGAACCACGCGGAACCCATCGATTTGGTGCTCACCGATGTCATCATGCCGGGGATGAAGGGGCGAGAATTGGGCGGGCGTCTGACCGCCCTGCGTACCGACCTTAAGATCCTTTACATGTCTGCCCACACGGAGGATACTGTGATGGATCTGGACATGATAGCCCCTGGAACGGCGTTCATTGAGAAGCCGTTCAGTCCGGAGGAACTGGCGTCAAAGGTGCGGGAAGTGCTGATCGCCAATAAGGAAGACCACACTTCCGGGTCCGCGGGCCGGGGATAACAAAACTTGCTTTCGGAGTGGGGAGGGCGGTATCCTATAGCTCCTGCTTGATTTACTTTTTCTCAAGCAGAGGCCTCACCTCTCTTCACGAGAGGGTTTGCAAGTGTCGGCGGTTCATTGGCCTGGCGTTTTGAGGTTGGGGGAGCTGCCGAGTCGGGGTAATATAATTCAACGAGATCCGACCGGCTGAACATGAACATCGTTCTGCCGAAACGGACAGCACATATGACTCCCACGGAAGGTGCCGGTAGATCGGATTTATTTACAATCTAGAGGCTGTCGAAGGTTCGCGTGGAAACGAGCCGTCAATAGATGACATCCGTGAGACACCGCGCGCACGAAAACGTTCTGATGATTGGTAGCCTGATCCTGCTTGGCTATCTGATTGCCACTCCTATTTTTGAAAAGTGGAACGCAACGACTGGGCTGCCTCAGTTGCATGAGCAGACGGTTTCCGCGGCAACCATCGTCAAGGTCTGGGCCTTCAAGAAAACTGGATTGTATTATTGTCCCGATAGCCATCTTTACGGAAAATTCAAACCGGGGATGTACATGATGCAGGACGATGCCCTGGAGCGCGGGTATCGGCCCGCCGCCCAAGAGCCTTGCCGATAAGATCCTCTGCGTCTTATTTCAAGCCTTAATTCCAACCTTCAGTCGGCATTCGCTGGCGAACTCATGCTCCGCCGGTCCCGGGTTCAACACCTGGCGGGCGCGCCCAATAAATTCCGCCTCATGAAAATGGAATGGAACACCTTGGGGTTCACAGGGAGATGCTCAGCCTCTTAATTTTCGGAAGGAATTTCGCAAGTTTTCCACGAGCAATTGCGGTTGTTCCCAGCACGCGAAATGCCCTCCTCGCGGCATATTTGTGTACTGGATCAAATTGAAATTTCGCTCGAGCACGCTTTGGGGCGGATCCAAAGTTGGCAGCTCGCGGGGAAAGGAAGCGAACGCGGTCGGCACGTTCACTCTTCCGGTTAAGTTGGAAATTTCGTCCACCCTGCCGCGGTAATACCACACGGATGTGGCGATGGTATCCGTGACCAGGTAAATCATCACGTTCGTTAGCACCTGGTCTTTCGTGAACACGGGCTCGTGCTCGTTCGGCGAATCGCTCCAGGTCTTCAGTTTTTCGGCAATCCACGCGGCCGTGCCGAGCGGGTTGTCCGAGAGGGCGAACGACACGGTCTGCGGCTTATGTTGTTGTTCGTTGTAATAGTCCCTTTCCACGGCGACAAAGGCATTTACAGTTCGCACCCACTCGCGTTCCTGTTCCGTCTGTTCCGCTTCGGGAGGCGGCGGGACTCCAACGCCGTTGAAGTGGATGCCCAGGAGCGAATCCGGGAATTGATGGGCCAGCTGATTCGTGACCCCGCTTCCCACGTCTCCTCCCTGCGAGCCGTACTTCGCGTACCCCAGCGCCTCAGTCATGAGCCGGTTCCAGAGCGTGGCTGTGGTGGACAGGCCGATCGGTTTGGACTTGGGCTTTGAGGAAAAACCAAATCCCGGCACCGAAGGGACAACCACGTCGAAAGCGTCCTCGGGCGAGCCTCCAAAACGCGCGGGATCGGTCAGCGGCCCGATTGCTTCCAGAAACTCGAAGACAGAACCCGGCCAGCCGTGGGTAAGGATCAGCGGGACAGGCTTCGGACCGCGTCCCTTGACATGATAAAAGTGAATATCGAAATCTCCGACCCGCGCGAGAAATTGAGGGTAGCGGTTTAAGTTTGCTTCCGCTTTCCGCCAATCAAATTGCTTCGTCCAATACGCGGCCAAAGCCTTCATGTAATCCCAGTTGGCGCCGTAGCGCCAGTCACTCGCCTCCAGCCGGTCTGGCCAGCGCGTTTCTCGCACGCGGTTGAGAATGCGGTCGATGCTTGCTTGCGGAATTTCCACACGAAACGGCCGCGGCGCGCCGCCGGGGACTTGCGCATCAACCCGTGTTTCCGCCAGCAACGGAAGGCTGCCCGCCGCAAGAAAAGTTCCCAGCAGCGCGCGGCGCGACAGGTGCGTTGTTGCATCGAATTCCATGTTCAGCTCCTCCCCGGGATGGTCCTTTCAGTCGGTCAGCCGTTCCCCCATGCCCGCCGAATTTTTCGTGATAGTAGCCTAAGTAGGTGCGCCTGCCACCAGCAATATTTTTGGGAGTTTGAAACCTGTGAAGATGCTCTGGAACTAAGGTGCTATGTCACCGCATGGAATGGGGCAAAAACAAAAGGTGAGACCCGAGGATTCGTTCAGTGGAAGTACTTCCCCGAGATTAAGTGTTCTCTGAAGTTTTATTGATTGGCGCGCGGAAAACAGACGAAATTATTTGACACTAAATGGGTGCGTGTGGTTTCCTCAAGTACGGCACAATTTAGCCAAGAAATGAGCCATCACCGGAAACTGGATCCCGGTGAACCCAGTATTTTAACGTTCAAGAGGTGTGACATGCAGGCCAAACGGGCGATTCATTTCGCCATGATTTCCGGTTTTTTCGCGATCGCCGCGCCGCTGTTCGCTCACCACGGAAATTCGGCATACAACATGTCGAAGTCGGTCCCCATGAAAGCGACGGTAACGAAATTCGAGTACAGCAATCCTCATACGCAGATCTACTACGACGCGACGGATGACAAGGGCAACGTCGAACACTGGGTCGCTGAAACCACCAATCCGGCCATGCTGAACAGGGTTGGCTGGAGCAGGGAGAGCCTCAAACCCGGGGACCAGGTCGTCCTGTTCGTCAATCCCAATAAGGTTGGAGCGAAGGTCACTTTTCTGCAAAAGGTCGTGTTCCCTGATGGCAAGGAATTGACGACGGCGAAAGCGTTTTAGCCGTCCGGTTGCCGCGAAAAGCTTGGAACTGCCGTAGATTGGCGCGTGTGACCGATGCGAGCTCCGAAAGTCTTTTCATGCTTGCGCAAAACGTGTAAGGGAATTCCTGAAATCGCTGGGATTTCGCAATCGATTTGGAGAGTTTAAGATGCGTCACCAGTGGACGGGTTTGTTTGGCGTGTGTCTAGCCCTAGTCGCTTTCTCGCCGATTGCGTTTACTCAGGCAAGCCAGCCATCGGAAACGAAAAAGGCGCCTGCCGCAAGCTCCGCGGGAAGCCAGGCCCTTTCCCACGATCTGTCTGGAGTTTGGATGCAATACGATGACGGTACAGCCCCAGGCTTCGCCCGCATGAATGGCGTCGACGATCGAACCCGGCCTCCGTTGACGCCCTGGGGACAGGCCAGGTTCGACGCCGCCAAGCCTCTGATGGGACCGAGAGCCGTGGGAGGCCAGGAGGATAGCGCGGCATTGCACTGCGAGCCAAGCGGCCCGCCGCAACTTCTTATTCTTCCCAATCCCGTGGAGATCGTCCAGATTCCGGGCAGAATGTTCATGTTTTTCGAGGAGTACCACATCTGGCGCACGATCTGGACCGACGGCCGGCCGCTGCCCAAGGATCCCGACCCCAGCTGGCTGGGGTACTCGGTTGGCCATAGGGAAGGCGACACGTTCGTGGTCGACACGATTGGATTCAATGACAAAGTGTGGGCCGATCTCTCCGGGAACCCGCGCAGCGAACAGATGCACCTGACGGAGCGATACCGGCGATTGAATCATGACACTCTGGAGCAGCAGATCATCATCGACGATCCCAAGTCGTACACAAAGGTCTGGGTCAGCCCCCCAAAACTCCACAAACTGGAGCCAAAATGGGAGATCGCGGAGTGGTTCTGCGCCTCGAGCGAATTACAGACCTACGACCAGGATGTTAGAAAACCGTCGGGCGGGAAATCAACCGAGCCCGGGAAATAGAAAAGCTGCAGGAAAAATACTGGAGGTAAAGGAAGTGAAGGAAGCAAAGGATGAAACTTCTCGCGCCCGTTCGAGGCTGGACGATTTTTCCGTTCCTCAGCTTCCTCTACTTCCTCTACCTCCTTCAGTTCCGTTTCTTCAGCGAGAGTTTCTTGACATTCGACTTGTAGGCGTAATCGTTGTCATTGCAGCTATACTCTCCTTCGCGCCGATTCTTTCCGCTCAAACGTCGGGAACGCCACAGGCGCCAGCCGCTACTGCTGCCCTGTCGCACGATCTGTCCGGAGTTTGGATGCAGTATCGGGACGGCGATGTGCCTGGAACTCCCGGCATGAATGGCGTGAATGAAAAATTTCGTCCTCCCTTGACGCCGTGGGGGCAAGCGAGATTCGATGCCGCGAAACCCCTGTCGGGGGCCAAGGCCGTTGCGGGTCAGGAAGACAATTCAGCCTTGCGCTGCGAGCCGAGCGGGCCTCCGCAAGTTCTTCTCCTTCCCAATCCATGGGAGATCGTTCAGATACCCGGCCGTGTGTTCATGTTCTTCGAGGAGCAACACATTTGGCGCACCATCTGGGCGGACGGGCGGCCGCTCCCCAAGGATCCCGACCCGAGCTGGCTTGGGTATTCGGTCGGGCATTGGGAAGGCGACACGTTCGTCGTCGAAACGATCGGCTTCAATGACAAGGAGTGGGTCGATTTGTATGGAAATCCGCGGACTTCCACGACCCGCCTGACGGAGCGCTACCGGCGATTGAATCACGACACGCTGGAACAGCAGATCATCATCGAGGACCCCAAGGTGTACACGAAGCCGTGGGTGAGTCCTCCCAAACTCCACAAGCTGGAGCCGGGATGGGAAATCGCGGAGTGGTTCTGCGTGCTGGACGAAAACAAGGATTATGACCAGGTCGTGCGTAAACCTGCAGGCGTCGCGCCCGCGTCCAAATAGCCGCTGATTTCAATTACGAATATGCGAATTTGATGTGACCAGGGGAATCATCGATAAAAATGAAGACTCCAAACGGGGACAATCGATTCAACTCAAGATATTCTTACAAGGAAACACATAACGCGAAAGGGCAATGGCATCGGCATTTCTACAGGCTGAGTGCGGGCGTCACGCGAAGATCCACGGGGACTTTCACCAGGATTTTTATTTGCGCCCTGGCGCTTGCACTTATCCCCCTTTTGCGGATCGCAGCTCAATCCGCGCAGCCATGGCATCTCCCGGATATTCCGTGGGCGTTTCCTATACGGGATAAAGTTCAACCCGTTCTGGACGACAGGAGCGGGCCAATTCATGTCCCGGGCAGCGCCAAAATCTACACCCAGGATCAGATTGACGACATCCAGAATCCGCCGGACTGGTTTCCCGATGAGCACGCGCCGATGCCGAGGGTGGTCGCGCGCGGGGCCGATGGAGGTGTGCTCGGATGCGCTTCCTGCCACCTGGGATCCGGACTCGGCCATCCGGAATCCGCGAATCTGGCCGGCGTTTCGGCGCCCTACATCCTGCGCCAGCTTGCCGACTTCAAGGCCGGAAACAGGATGGGCGAAGCGATGAACGATATGGCCAAAAACCTGTCCGAGGAGGATGCCAAGCAAGCCGCGGAATGGTTTGCGGCGCTCAAACCGAAAGCATGGCAAAAAGTTATCGAAACCGACCGCGTGCCGAAAACTTTCGTTAACGAGCATCTGATGCGCATGCCGCTGCCCGGCGGTGGCGACGAGCCGATCGGCAACCGGATCATCGAGCTGCCCCAGGATATCGCCCGGGCGGAGAGCCGCGATCCGCATTCCGGATTTATTTCCTACGTTCCGATGGGCAGCCTGGCCAAAGGCAAGGAATTTGTGACCACCGGAGGAGGGAAAACGATTAAATGCGCGATCTGCCACGGCCCTTCGCTTAACGGCCTGGGTGAGGTCCCCGCGATTGCAGGACATTCTCCGATGTATCTTTTCCGCCAGCTCTACTACTTCAAGGATGGCTCGCGCCACGGCTCGATGGGCGCGCTGATGAAAGGCGTCGTCGCGCAAATTACGCAGGACGACATGCTGGCCATAGCCGCCTACGTCGGCTCGCTGCCACCAGGGACCGAAGAGAGCACCTCAGCACACTACATATCACCGGCAGTGACACTCCAACCCGTTGCGGTCCGCTTACTCAAAAATCGGTGATAGCCTTGCCAGCACCTCGTCCATGACCGCGTCTGGAATGCTTTCCAGCTTCCTGCCGCCGCGCGCGCCGAGATCGAGTGCTCGCGGCAGGTCACACCGGACGATGCCAGTCGTTTTGGTTCCGGCACCAGCCAGCGTCACGGCAAAGCCGGCCGTACGCGCGAAGTTCCCACCGCTCGTGATCGGGAGAACCACGGGGACTTTCGTCACGCGATTGAACGCCTCTGGCGACACGATCAGGACCGGGCGACGGCCCTTTTGCTCGTGTCCCTCCGTGGGATCAAGCCCGACCAGCCAGATTTCGCCGCGCTTCATCAGATGAGCTCGCGGCCCGCCGGCTTGTCATCGAGCCACTCGCGTTCTCCCTCGCTTCGTGGAGACTGGGGATCGCACTGGGCGAGCAATTCGTCCAGGGTATATCGGGGTCGTGGATGCGGCTCCACGACCAGCCGCCCACTCTGGACCGCGATGCCGACCTTGGCTCCGGCTTGCAAGCGCAGAATGTCGAGGAGAGCGCGCGGAACGGCCAGCATGATCGAGCCACCGACCTTGCGCAGATTGGTAGTGTGCATGGGATTCCTGCCTTTGTTATACATTAATATAACATCAGGAAGAAGGACTTTCAAGGGTTTTCTTTGGTCATTCTCCCGAGCACTTGCTGGATTCCACGATAGAGAAACAACCCCCCACCCGGTAACCGGGAGAGAGGGGCGCCCTTCGGAGCGAGGCGTTATTGCTTGTCGGGGAAGCGCGAGGAGACGTAAGCGGCGAGCGAGATGATGTCGTCCTGGGTCAAGTTGGCGACCACGCCCTTCATCAGCTGGTCCAAATCGCTGTTGCGATCGCCCACCTGAAACCCGGCCAACTGGCGAACGATGTAGTTTGGCGAATGCCCTGCGATCCTGGGCACCGGGCCCAGGCCCGTGAGAGCGGGACCGTGACAAGCGATGCAGGCAGTCGTTTTCCCTCCGCCACCCGTCATGACTAATGCCTCGCCCTTGGCAATGCTGCCTGGCGGTACGTAGGCGACGAATCCGGTGTGCGGATCCCGGCAGGTCACCAGCGCGGGATCCTCCGGCACTTCGATAATCCGGGAACCGATGGGTTCCATTTTTCCGCCGGGGCGCACGTAGCGACGGCGCCCTTCATTCATGTAAGTTTCCGGGACCATATCGGTCTCGACGACCCGGATCCAGCGGCGCGGCTTCTGGCTCGCAAAATAGGCGGCCGCTTCTTTCACGTCCTCTTCCGTCATGCCCTTGGCGATTTCGCTCATGCGGTGGCGCGGGTCCGTCCGCAAGCCCTGCTGAAAATCGTGGAGCTGCGTCATCATGTAATCGGCGGTCAGGCCAGTGAGATTGGCCGATTCAGGATGCCCGCTTCCCGAGGCAAGGTGGCAAGACGCGCAGCCGGGTGTGGCCTTCCCCTCCCCGCTGGCGACAACCTTTGGGAACGGCATGTGCTCGTCGGGATACCAGTCCGGAGGATGGTAGATATCGTCGATCTGCCCCTGTGTGTACGATTTTGAGCTGCCCGGAACGTGTTTGACGACGCTGTTGTCCTCGGGCGGAAAATCCGGGGAAGGTTCGGGAAACGCCCAGGAAAGGTCCATGCCGTCCAGCCATCGGGAATCGGGAGGCGGGCCTCCAAACGCCGGAACAAAGAACAGGGCCAGCGCCATTGCCAAAACAGCAGTCCTCATGAAACCTCTCCCCAAACTCATTTTGCCGGTCCTGTCAATGGCGGGTTCCTGGGTGGAGATCCCTACTGCGGAGTCCCTGGCACATTGTCCTGCGAAAGAACCGTTCCCGTACACTATATACGAATTCAGACATGATTTAGTTTCGCTGTAAAGAATCGACTTAGTTCGGCGTGCGCCGTTTTGCGATTTTTGTAGGACAGCCACTCTTGGCTGTCCCGCATGGTATCCGCATGACGAAAGCGGACAGCCAGGAGTGGCTGTCCTACAAAATGCGTTTGGTGGCCTTCTTGGAAACAGGCGGCGTCGGCAGCCAACTTTCTCCCCGCTGGAGAATGAAAATATGTTGAAGCGAATACCATGCGCCGGTCGCTTCCCGCGCAGGGCTCGGCTCGTTCTCATGAAGTTCATAGCGCGCCACGAGCGCGCGGGTCACGCCGAATTGCGAGTCGGTCTCGAGGTGGGGATCGTCCGGGGAATAGATCTGCGACGTGATGGTCTTAAAGCCGGGCTTGTAAATCAGGAAATGCAAGTGCGCCGGCCGAAAGTTGTGCCGCTTCTGGGCGTTCAAAAGAGCGCCCACCGGGCCGTTCACGGGTATGGGATATCCTGACGGCTTGATGCTTCGGAAGCTGAATTCGCCGTTGGCGTCGGTAGTAAACTTGCCGCGCAGGTTCATCTCCGCCTGCTCGGGATCCTGGCTCTCATAGAGGCCAACGGGAGAGGCGTGCCAGACATCCACCTCGGCTGAGGCCACCGGCTGGCCTTCCGGATCGCGCACCCAGCCTTTGAAGAATAACGCCGGCCCGGGAGTCGGAGATCGCAGGAGCGATCCGCCATTTTCCGTTCTAGGCGACTCCGCTCGCCAAAACGGTCCCAAGAGATTGGCCGAGCTTTCGGTGGCTGCGTTGGGGCCGTTGTTCATGAGGCAGACCAGGGTGGAGAGTCCCAGCGTTCCGGCCATCAGCCTGACTTCGTTGTGGCTCTCCGTCGTAAGTTGTCCCAGCGCCGCGACATAGTTCATTGCCTGGTCAAATTCCTTTTCTGTTAATTTAACTTCGCGCGCGAACCCGTGCAGGTGCCGCACCAGGGACGCCAGGATCTCCTTGGTGCGCGCTTCCGGCGTGCGCTTCATCTCGTCGAGCACCGCTTGCGTGACCTGTTCCAAGTTTTCGATGATCATCGTTTTGATTCCACCGGGAAAGGAAGTGAAGGAAGCTGAGGAGGTTGAGGAAGTAGAGGAACGGAAAAATCGTTAGCACACAAATGCACATGCAACGTCTTATCCTTTACCTCCTTTGCTTCCTTTACTTCCTTCACGCCCTTCACTTCCTTTACTTCCCTTCTGTTCCGGTTCGTTTATTTAGGCGCGGTCGAAATTCCACCGGCAGGTTTCCTGATCACGTCACTGTACGCATTCTCTTCTTCTATAACGCAGAACCACTCCGCGATTTCCCAGGCCGGCTCAAGCTTGTGGAGTTTGGGGGGATTCACCCAAACTTTTGTGTAGGCTTTGGGGTCGTCCATTGTGATTTGCATTTCCAAAGTGTCATGATTCAGCCGCCGGTAGCGTTCCGTGAGGTGCATCTTGTCGCTGCGCGGACTGCCGTAGACATCGACCCAGAGCTTGTCGTTGAATCCAATCGTATCCACTACAAACGTGTCGCCTTCCCACTTCCCCACCGAATATCCTAACCAGGAGGGATCAGGATCTTTGGGCAGCGCTCGCCCGTCGGTCCAGATGGTGCGCCAAACATGTCCCAGCTCAAAGAACATGAACACCCTGCCGGGGATTTGAACGATCTCGAACGGATTGGGAAGATTGAGAACTCTCGGAGGGCCGTCCGGGTCGCAGTGCAATGTGGGAGCATTCTCCAGACCCGCAACGGCCGTGGGTCCCTGCATGGGTTTCGCTGCGTCGAACCTCGCTTGTCCCCAAGGCGTAAAAGGAGGGCGAAATCTTTCATCGATGGCATTCATGCCGGGGACGCCGGGTGAGGGGCCGTCCGGATACTGCATCCAAACTCCGGACAGATCGTGAGAGATGGGCGCGGCCGGGTCTTGAGTTTTTGTTGGCTCGGTTGGTTTAACGGTCTGCGCGGACATGGTTGGCGCCCAAGCCAGTACCGCCGCGAAGATAGCTAGGGAGCCCGCGAGCCGCAGCGCTAAAACTTTTTGCCGCAAATCGCGGTTGGTAGTTTGACGGTCCTCAAGGGTTCGCTTCATAGGCAATGAAGTCCGATGCTTCATCGGTTTTTCCCTTCCAGTTTTCGCCGTCAGTCTCAGGAACAGCGCGGGAACGCCAAGATTCAAAAATATCCCCCTAAAAATTATACGACGACTCGGCGAGGAACTATAGGTCCGCCATTCATTCAAATCAAGTTTTGAGGCGCCCTGGGAACGCCAATCTCCCGATTGGCGGGTTTAAAGACGCCAATCGGGAGATTGGCGTTCCCAGGTATCACCCCCCGATAGTCCGGATGGCCAGGTCCGAACCTAGCCGAATGGCGGATGTAAGCACACCGAGATGTGCGGCATCCTGGCTCAGGAGGTTCAGAACATGTCCACAGAACTTATCGATCTATCCAACGCACTGGCCCGGGAAACCGACCGCGCCGCAGCGAGCATCGTCGCCGTTCACACGGAGGCGCGCGGATCTTCGAGCGGCGTGGTTTGGCGCAACGGGATAATCGTAACCGCGGAGCATGCACTGCGCCGCGATGAAGAAATTCACGTGACCCTGCCGGATGGCCGTGTCGTGCCCGCTGCGCTGGCAGGCCGCGATGAGTCCACGGACCTGGCCATTCTAAAATGCGCCGAAGCCGCCTCGCCTGTGGCGGAAATCAGCGACGCCGCCACGATCAAGCCCGGCAGCCTGGTGCTCGTGGTGGGACGGACGCGCGCCAGCGGACCGGTAGCCGCGCTGGGCGCCGTGAGCCTTGTTGCTCCGGAGCGGCGCACCTGGATTGGCGCGCCCCTCTCGCCCTACGTACGGCTTGACGTCGGACTGCAGCCGACCGCAGTGGGCGGCGCGGTCATCGATGCGTACGGCCGCGCGATCGGCATGGCCACGCCGCGCTTCGCGCGCTTCGGCGCGATTGCCGTTCCTGCATCCGCGGTGAACCGCGTCGCCGATGCCCTGCTGCGAACAGGACACATTCCCCATGGCTATCTGGGCGTCGGCCTGCATCCAATCCGGTTACCAGATGCGCTTCGCCAAACGCTGCAGCGGAACGAGAAAACTGCCGCCATGGTCATCGAAGTGGAGCCGGACGGCCCGGCGCACAAAGCTGGCATCATGATCGGCGATCTGCTGATCTCCTTCGGCGCGCAACCGATCACGCGTGTGGAGGACGTGCACGCGCAACTTGCCGCGGAAGCAATCGGCAAGCCGGTTGTGGTCAAATTGGTTCGTGGCGGCGCCGCGCAGGAAGCGAGAATCGTAGTCGGCGAGCGCCCGCACGGAGGGAAATAACATGGCCGTTCCGGGATTTGGCGAAATCGCGGAGCAGTTGCGCCGCTCAACCGTCCTCATCCAATCGGGCGGCCACGGCGCGGGCTCCGGAGTCATCTGGTCCAGCGAAGGATTGGTTGTGACCAACGCGCACGTCGTTCGCGGCGGGAGCGTAAACGTTCAACTTTGGGATGGCCGCGAATTCGACGCGACCGTCGGTTCGCGCGACCCGCGCCGCGATCTTGCGCAACTGCGCATTGATGCGGCCAACTTGCCCGCCGCGTCCGCCGCCGATTCCTCCGAATTGCGCCCCGGCGAAATTGCCATCGCCATCGGCAATCCCATGGGTTTCGTCGGCGCGCTGGCTACCGGAGTGATTCACGCGGTGGGCCCGCTTCGCGGCTTGGGGCCGCAATCCTGGGTGCAGGCGGATGTGCGCCTCGCGCCAGGCAATTCGGGCGGACCGCTGGCCAACGCGCACGGAAGCGTCGTGGGCATTAACACGATGGTCGCGGGCCGCCTGGCGCTGGCCATTCCGAGTAACGCCGTGCGCGATTTTCTTTCCACGGGCCCGGCCAATGCCTGGCTCGGCGTCACACTTCATCCGACTCTCATTCCGCGATCTGCAAGTGCAGGCAAAACGTTCGGGCTTGTAGTTCTCGAAGTCGAGCCCGGCAGCCCGGCGGATTTGGCGTCGCTCCTGCCCGGCGACATTTTGCTTGGCACGGAAGAGAAATCCTTTACGGCAATCGAGGATCTCGCGGCCGCGTTGCAGGGCGGTGGCCCGCGGGTCGCGCGCATTGAATTTCTGCGCGGCGACTACACGAGAATCCGCCGAGTCGCCGTGCAGCTCGGAACCTCATTAGCGGCAAGGAGTCCTGTGGCGGCGTGATTCGCGTTTTCATCGTCGCCGCTTCCCCGCTGGCTCGAGCTGGGTTGGAAAATCTCCTGGCGGCCCGCGATGTCGAGGTTGTGGGCAGCACAGCGACAATCGAAATTCTGGCGGACCAGCTTTCCGACTCGGCGCCCGATGTGGTTCTCATTGATTTGTCGGGGGAGCCGCTCGAACCTCTGACGGGATCGATCCTCTCGTCAGGATTGGCGTCGGACGTCGCCGTCGCCATTCTTGCGGACGGCATGACTCCCGCAGCTTCGGCGGAGGCGCTGCGCGCGGGCATTCGCGCGGCGCTGCCCGGCGATATTTCTCCGGAGCAACTCATCGCTGCGTTGCAAGCTGTGGCGAGCGGGCTCCTGATCCTGCATCCATCCCATGCCGAGGAGGGGCTCGCGGCGGGCTCTGCCCCGGCGCGTGCCCTCGACGAGCATGCCGAATCCCTGACCAGCCGGGAACTTGAAGTTCTGCAAATGCTCGCCGCAGGCCTGAGCAACAAAGAAATCGCCGCGCGGTTGAATATTTCCGAGCACACGGTGAAATTCCACGTGGCGTCCATCCTGGGCAAGCTTGGCGCCGCAAGCCGCACTGAGGCCGTGTCGCTCGGCATCCGCCGCGGCTTGGTTTTGCTATAGCCTGGGAACGCCAATCTCCCGATTGGCAGCTGCCCCCGACGCCAATCGGGGGATTGGCGTTCCCGGGATTTATTCTTCGGCGACAACCGTGGAGGCCAGGAAAGTCTGCGACAAATGATCGCCCCACGCTTCCTTCACTTCAAGGGCGATTGCATAGGGAAGATACCGGTCCAGATCTTCTTGCGCGCTGCCTGCAGGGTTCAGGCGGTCCAGCTTGTCCCGATCCACCTTTTCCAGGAACTGGCGGAAACCCGCGATTTGATCCGACACTTGCCGGCCGAGCGGCGATTTGCGCTTCAGGCGCGGCCCCCACCCGAGATTGATCAGCAGAAACGCCACAAGCATCAGGGAAAAAGAAAGGGAGACGCCCGAAGCCACAGTTTTCAACAGGTACACAATCACCGCGGCGAATATGGAAAATGCAGCCGTGCCCGGAAGCAATTTGATCCAGCCTGTCCCCGCGCGCACAGCGTTTTTCCAGGCCGAGGCGAACGAAAACTCGATCATCATCCCCATCGTCAACCCCATGAAGAGCACCCAGAGCGTGGTGAAAACCGCGGCAGAAGTGTCGCGGCCGCGCGCCATGACGGCCAGCGCCAGAGCGGACACAAATGTGGCCAGGACGCCCAGCGCTATGATTCCCGAATGCCGCGTGAAATATTTTTTGCCGAGCTGATTGGCCAGTTCATCGTGAATGTGAGCAACGTAGCGGCCATTCTGCGCAGCGTTGCGCTCGTCCATTGCGCCGGTCAAGACAATTTCGGGGCCGTCTTCAAATAAAAGTGCGAGGACGAAATTCTCCTCGGGCGCAAGAGCGGCCTCGGAAGCGCGATCACTCATCAAGCGCGACAGTTTATATTTTCCGTGATCCGAATCCACGTGAATGCATCCGCGAACTGCAAGTTGCGCAATCACGGCGGCGAACGAGCGCCCATCGGTGATTCCCGAGGCGATATAGCGCGCGGCGGCCGGAGAAATTCCCTCGGGCGGCTCATAGCGCGCGACAACCACGTCCGGCTTGGGATCCGGCCCAATCCACACCCAGGCGATCAAGTAATATAGGAACAGCAGCGCGGGTGCGACCAGCACCCCACCTTCGCGGCGCAGAAATACGAACTTCGGCATGTGGATGTAGCCGGACGGCCAGGTGACGGCCAGACTCAGGCTCTGGCGCGGGTTCATGTTCGTGGCTCGATAGACGATTGCGCCGGAGGCGTCATCGACCCGCTCGAGTGTGTTTTCAGACCGGCGAGGAAAACTCCCGCCGAGTCCGCCTACTCGCGGTTCGACCTCGATTTTTTCGCCTGGGACAGCTTCGGGCAAATGGACGGCAAGGATCGCTTCCGCAATCGGAACAGTGCGCTCAGAGCCCACGGCATTCCAGTAAAGCGTGTCTCGCCCAGCGCCCGAAATCATCGCCCAATCGACGGTATAGCGAATCACGAAGCGGTGCTCGCCCGAATCGAGCTGCACGTTGCGCTCCCCGATGGAAAGCTGCGCATAGCCGTAGCGTTTGCCCAACTCGCACTTGACGCGTTGACCGTCCTCGGTCACTTCCAGAATCTTCACGCGAATGCCGTTGTCCTTTTGGTATGTGCCCACATAGCGTATATCCCACCGGTCCGTTAGGGAGATAGGCAAGTCGCGCTGGAAGCCGTGTTTGTAAAAGGATGAGGCATTGCGGACGGCAATTTCTTCGCGGACTTCAAGAGTGGCGTTTTCGCGAACAGTTACGTCTGCGCGGAAAAATGTGATGCCGGGCCGCGCCCCGTTGTCTGCGCTGGCAATCCGGCAGACGCAAGAAGCGGCAAGGAAAAGCACGGAGGTGAGTAAGCGGCGGCGCACGTTTGCCTCGGGTTTCAACGAAAGACGGTACACACTATGGTACGCGGAAAAGGCAGCATGCCTGGCGGGTTATGCGGTGCCGTGTCGCCAGTCATACACCCCGTCTCCAGCCAAACGTCTGAGGAGGACGGGATGAGAATTCCTACATAAGCCTCATATTCTCATGTAGTTGTGGCTGGCACCCAGGTCGAGAGGGGTACCGGGGCCCATTTTGGGGAGGCCCCCGCTATCTTCCAGTTAACTCACCAGAAACGAATGTGGCTTTTGCGCCCCTGTTTTGTTATAAGCGAAGGGTCCAGTTTAGTGCCGGGATACCACCTGCCCGGCACTGAATTCGGGACCTCATGGAGATTGGGTCATGAGATTTATGCACGTACTAAAAGGTGCGAATCACGGACTAGTGTCTACCCATGGGCAAAGGCTTGCCCACTTCCCATTCCCATATTTACGCCAAACATCCGTCGTAAATCACACAACATTCACGCAGAATGTCGGGATCATGGAACTCTATTAGATCAAGGAAAATTCTGAGGGAGTAAGGAGGAAATTCATGGCGACCGCGGTTACTCACTACACTTCCTATAAAGCGCGCCCCTTTACCAGGGAACAGCGGGAAAAAACCACGATTCTGTTCGGCGGGCTGACCTGGAAGCACGAGCGGCTGGTCCAGGGCGTGTTCAATAATTTGAATTACAACGCCAAGCCGCTGCCCAATATCGTGCGCGCGGACCTGGACGCCGGCAAGGAATTGATCGACACCGGCGCGTGCTGCCCCACCATCTTTACCACGGGCAGCCTGGTGAATTTCCTGAAGAACGAAGTGGCCGTCAACGGGAAGCAAAAGACCCTGGATGACTACGTCTTTCTGACGGCCGGCGCCTGCGGTCCTTGCCGGTTCGGCCAATACCACGAATCCTATGAGATGGCCCTCGACGGCATGGGTCTGAAGGATTTCCGCCTCTTCCTCCTGGCGCAGGATCAACTGGATCAGGCGCCCGAAAAGCCCGGCGGGCTGGAAATCAATATGCACCTGAGCCTGGGCATTGTGTGGGCCATTTTGGTGGGCGACATCCTCACGGACATGGAGTACCTAACTCGTCCTTATGAGGTCACGCCCGGGCAAACCGACGCGGTCCTGAAAGAAAGCGCGGATTATCTCTTTGAGGTATTCCAGAAGCGGCCGCTGCGCGACAACAAGTACGGGATGCTAGCGTGGCATTTCCTCTCCGGCTATTTTGCGGATGCGCTGCGCGTGGTGCGGAAGAAATTTGACGCGATCGAGGTCGACCGCCTGCAAGTGAAGCCGAAAGTGAAAATTACGGGCGAATTCTGGCTGCAGACCCACGAAGGCGACGGCAACTACAACATCAAGCGATGGCTCGAATCGGAAGGCTCGGAAGTGATGCCGCCTCCTGTTGCCGTGTGGCTGGGCTACCTGCTGCACACTCCGCTGTGGCGTCTGTCCGCGAAGCCTACCATCGACCGCAAGATTCGCATGAAGATGGCCATGATTCGCGGACTCGAGAAACTCTACGTCGGGACCTACAACCGGTTCCGCAAGGCGATGGCTTATGTGCCGCACGAGTTGCCGGATCAGGAAGAGCTGAAGCAACTGGCTTCGCCGTTCTTCCACCACGAATTGCGCGGCGGCGAAGGGCACATGCTTATCGGCAAGGCCCTCCACGCGCATCTTCATAAGTCTGCCAACATGACCTGCGAGCTTTCGCCGTATTCCTGCATGCCCAACACGATGTCCCAGGGCGCCATGGCCAACGTGCTGGGGCGGCATCCCGATCTGCTCTACGCGCCCATCGAAATTAAGGGTGACGCCGAAGTCCACGCGCTTTCCCGCTGCCAGATGATTCTGACGGAAGCGAAAAAGCGCTCGCAATCCGAATTCGTGGAAGCGATGGCCAAGACCGGACTGACGCTGGAAAAAATCCGGCAGATCGAAGAAAAGAATCCCAAAGTAAAGAAGGCGACGTATCGCATCCCGCATTACGGGTATGCGTCCACGGCGGCCAATTACGCTCTCCACCTCGCCGGCTTGCGGGCGAACTAGTTCCGGAAAATTCAAGACGCCGGCGGCTGGAAGAATCGGCCGCCGGAGGCAACGAACGGAATCACCGAGGACTACTCAATGGCTGACGGGAGTTTTGTCAAGATCGCGCCGCTCATGCGGGAACCGGGCGTGATGGAAATCAAGACGCCGGAGAAGCTGGCGCCCAGCGCGAATGGCGCCATGATCTGCGGCGTTGACGTGGGCAGCACCACGGTCAAATACGTCCTCGCTTCGCCGTCCGGCGAAGTGCTCTCCCAGGCCTACGAGCGTCACAATACCAAGCAGGGGGAAAAAGTCCTGCAGTTCTTGTCGCGGCTGGAGGCGCAGCACGGTTTGACGCCGCAGCGCGATCGCATCTTCTTGACCGGCTCGGGAGCCGGTTTGATCGCTCCCGTCGTCGGCGCCAAAGTCATTCAGGAGGTCGTGGCGGTGGCGGCCAGCGTCGAGCGGCTGCACCCGGATGTGCGTTTCGTCAGCGAGATCGGTGGAGAAGATATGAAGACCATCTTCTTCAACGGCAACGGGACGACCAAGAGCAAACAGGTCCTGATGCAAAGCGCCTGCTCGGGCGGCACCGGCACGTTCATCGAGAAGACGGCGCGCAAACTGCAGATTGCTCCGGAAGCGCTTTCCGAAATGCGCTACACGGGGCTCACGCTGCACAAGATCAGTAGCAAGTGCGGGATCTTTGCGGAAGCGGATGCCAACACCTTGCTGAAGGCCGGCGTCACTGTCGACGAAATCATCGCTTCCCTATTCGAGGCCGTCGTCTACCAAAACCTCGCCACGCTGACGCGCGGGAACACCCCGTCACCCGAAGTCCTGTTGCTCGGCGGGCCGAATCTTTTCTTCAAGGGGCTGCAAGAGGCCTGGAGGCTGCACCTCACGCACATCTGGAAGGAAAGAAAAATCCAGATGCCCAACGGCAAGCCGCCCGAGGAATACATCACCGTGCCGAAGGACGCGCTGTACTACGCGGCGCTGGG
>Ga0210384_10000744_pt1 | contig 48563 bp, 56 predicted proteins | sample IncBWH2MmetaG_FD_160574 | JGI IMG/M metagenome (GOLD analysis project Ga0210384, IMG submission 160574) | Forest soil microbial communities from Barre Woods Harvard Forest LTER site, Petersham, Massachusetts, United States - Inc-BW-H-2-M | ecosystem: Environmental > Terrestrial > Soil >... | reverse complement strand
TCGCCACACACCGGATCGCTCGCCTCGGCGCGTTCGGTGCGGCTGCGTTGGGGCGTTGGGTCCGGTTTCGGTGGCGGCAGCTGCTGTTCCTGCATGATGTAGGCCGGCTGCGGCGGCTGCGCCTCAGCGGGATGGTCCTGCCGATGATTGGAATGGTGCGCACCGGATGCAGTCGATGGTGGGCGACGAGAGGTTCATCCGCCTTCGTAGCGGCGCCCGCTGGCGCGCTCTTTCTTGCGGGCGACTGCGCGATGAAAGCGGTGATCGCGACAGCGCAGCAAATGGCCGCGACAACGACGGCAAATAGGGTCAGCCGTTGGATGCTCAATGGCTCTCGCTCCAGCGTCATCGCTTGGGAGCTTGGCCAACTGGAATGGGAAGTCAGCGTTCCTATGGCGGGCTCACTTTTCCTTTCGGGAACCTGCCATATCGGTTCTGACGGATGGGACATTTTGAGGGCCCGTCTCTGGCAGTTCTGCGTCACCTCCGCGGCGCGCGCCGATCGCCGCGCTTTCGCCGGCACCGACGGTTGGGGCCCGGAATAGAAGCCGCAAAGGCAAATTCACTCTCAATTACTTCGAGCTGAGCCTGGAAAAAACGGCCGTCAGTCAAAGCTCATTTAAGCCTTGCGCTCGGCACGTTCTAAATTCAGCCATTTCGCGCAAGCCTGCCGGAAGCCGGCATTGGCAGTGAGTTCATCCCGATCAGCAACCTCGGCAGATCGACAATATTATCTTTCTTACTTTGGCGTCTTGGCGGTCGATGATGGGACTGGTCCCGAGCAGCGGTCCCTTTTGACGGCTGTTGCCAACACCGTCTGAATTGCGCAGCACGTCACAGTACGTACCAGCAGCGCGCAGCGCTGCGCATAATTTTTCCGCCGCCGCCCGGGTGTCCTCGCCGACCCGGACTCGTGCTGCACCTGCGTGGCCGATGACTCCGCGTATGACGACGTGCGGCTCGCGGTCGGCGACGATTGCTGCGTACTTCGGCAGCCATTCACGGTAGCGAGCAAGCGCGTTTTCTGGTGCTGTCCCGCCGACGATCTCCACGCCCCAGGGCTTGATGGTTTTGGGTTTTGGCTGGGATGCTTCGCGGTGTGGCGGAACCAAGGCCATAGCGGCCAAATCGCACGGGACGACTTCGAGGGAGGGCATCTCAACCAGGTTCGTTGCGGTGCCGGCCGTCCATTCTTCAACAGAACGACCGGTCACAATCCGCACATACGCCCGCGTTTCCCGCGGAAGCTGCCGATGGCTGCTAAGCCAATCGTGAACGCGTCCAGATCCGGCATTGTACGCGGCTGCAGCAAGGCCGAGATTGCCAAATTCACGGCGCAGATCACGCAACAACTGACCGGACTTGGTGATCGCGTCGAGCGCATTGAACGGGTTTTCGAGACCGCTCGCTCTTGCAGTGGCCGGCATGAATTGAGCTATGCCCTGAGCGCCTTTCCGGCTGATCGCGTCCGGCTTGAAACGACTTTCCTGCCAGATCAGTCGGGCGAAGAAGTCGACCGGCAGTTCATTGGCCGCCGCCGCCGCGCCGAGCGCATCACAAAGGTTCAACGGAGCGGCCGGCTCCTTGGTTTGTTTCGTGTCGTGATTTTCTGCTGGCTGACCGTTGTTGTCAGACGGCGGTTGTTGCACCGGCTTCGGATCCTCCCCTACGTCCGATGCAAGTGCGGGGCACCCGCTTACCGCTACCGCCGCGAACAGAAGCAGTCTCAGCAGGAGGCCGATGACCGGGCTTATCCTGCCGGGCGCCAGTGCTTGAGTAAGCTCAACTCTCATGACGACCGCTTTTGCGGAGTCGGGGTACGCGAAGGCATACCCCATAACTGCCTCAGGTTCTAGGAAGTAAGAAACAAACACCCAGGCAACGCATCGTTCCAGTTTTGAGGAACCGAGGACACAGGATGACAAACCATCGGGCCGGTCGCGGGCCTTCACGCCGCCCGGTGCGCCTCGTTACGTCTCATGGCCTGCGTCAAAATCGTCTTCGAAGCGCAAATGCTTCACGCTGCGGCCACGGCGCCGTACAAGCTTTAAGGCCTCTATCCCGATTTTGATATGTCTTTCGACGAAGTTCGCGGTCACCACCTGATCCGACGCTTCGGTCTTCACACCCTCGGGGATCATTGGCTGATCGGACACAAGAAGCAGTGCGCCAGTCGAAATGTGGTTGGCAAATCCGGCGGCAAAGATTGTTGCGGTCTCCATGTCGATCGCCATGCTTCGTGTACGACGCAACTGATCCCTGAAGCGATCATCGTGTTCCCAGACACGACGATTGGTCGTGTACACAGTACCCGTCCAATAGTCGTGACCGAGATCGCGGATCATTGTCGACACCGCGCGTTGCAACTCGAACGCGGGCAGCGCTGGGACCTCCGGTGGCAGGTAATCATTCGAGGTCCCTTCGCCCCGAATCGCCGCAATGGGTAGAATCAGGTCGCCAATCTGATTTTTGCGTTTCAGCCCGCCGCATTTGCCAAGAAACAATACGGCCTTCGGCGCAATAGCACTTAACAGATCCATCACGGTCGCGGCATTCGGGCTTCCCATGCCGAAGTTAATCAGCGTGATTCCATCGGCAGTCACGTTAGGCATCGGTCGATCTACGCCCTTTACCAAACCGCCGTGCAGCGTGGCGAACCATTCGACGTAATTGTCGAAGTTGGTCAGGAGAACATATTCTCCGAATTCAGCCAGCGGCGTGCCGGTGTAGCGCGGCAGCCAGTTTTCCACGATGTCCTTTTTCTCTTTCATCGCCTTTGGTCTCATTTGCGGGCGCGTAACAACATAGCACCATCGGTGCCGTGGATAGAAACGCTCCCGCTGCACCGGGCAAAGAACACGTAGGCCTTTTTCAACAGAATCGAACGCGAAGCTCGGGGACGAAATCGGCGCAAACGGCGAGCCCCGGAAGCTGGACCTTCACTTTGTCCGGCCGCCATGGCGGTGCGACCGAGTCGATGGACTCCGAGCTGACCGAGTTGGGGCTGATGCAGAAAGGCCAGTGGTCGTCACGAAGGCCATGCCGGACTACCTGCATGGCAACGGATTGGCTGAAAACATTGGAGCGGGTGAGCCAGCGATTTCACCGCTACTATCAATTGGGGCGATGGAACGACGAGCACCGGCACGTGTCCGGCGCCAACGCTGCGTTCTCAGTTTCTGGTTCGCGCATCTACACCGCAGCCGGACAGGACAGCGTGATCGCAGGAGCACCAATTCGACAGGCCGCTTGAGCCAGAAACGCAGCGTCGCAAGTGTCCACAAAATCCAAGCCGGGGGTTCGAGTCAGGGGAGCGCTACCTACGTTCCCCCCCGACAGGATTTGCCCGGGTTTCTGATCTCGGCGGCCTAAAATGCGACAAAGCTACCCAGCGACGAACTTTTTATACAGCCAATGACGGCCGTCGTGACGCCGCCAAACTTTTCCGCGCACAAGCCGACCGGTGATTGTGCGTCTCGGTACGATGACACTGCACAAATGCCAGGTCGTTGCCCGTGACGAGCGCTGGTTCAATCCAAGCACTCGCACGTTGATCGCTGTGAAGCTGATGGATGCCATGGTGTGACCCCCCCTTGGCTCGATCGACCACGCGGATTTCTTAAAGGAATGTCCGGCCACAGTGGGCAACAAAATGGCGACTTTCGGCCGGATTTGCGGTGAGTGCGATATTTTTGTCGCGTCAGCCACCACGTAGCGATCAGCGGTGACCGATAGTGGGCTGTCGGGATCTCGGGCCCAAGTTCATTTGCTCAGGTTGCGGCTGGCGGGGCGCCGACATGCGGCCGGATTTCAGTGGGAGCAAAAGGTCCTGCGGGCGTGCCGCACTGAATAAGCGTTGTGTAGCCTCAACATTTTGACAGGTCACACACCTCCAATACCTTCAGGGATCGCTGGAGAACACAGTTGGAGAACTCATCATCGCCGATGCAGGTATCGATTTCTTTGTTGGTTTGACCCGTTAGACAATCAGCGTAGTTGCGGTCCTTTCCTTCCCCGAACTTCTGTCGAAATTTGGTGAGGCAAGTTTTATTCGCCCGTGCAGTCCGTCCGACCCACTTGTTACGGTCGAGGGTCTCTGCCTGAGTAAGAAACGTCGACCCAAGCAACATCGCGATGATCAAAGCATAGCGCATGTTCCGAAATCCTTGTCGTTATCGCCTGATTTCGATTGGTCAGGCCCGGTCGCGCTCAGGCTGTGCTTCTGATCAATTCGAGAAAACCCGCCGCTGTTGTTGGTGGACAACGGCGGGGCAGCTTCCGGCCGAAGCGGATGCAAGCCCGAAGCTACGCAGCTGAGAAAGGCGCGATTTCCCGACTAGGAATCTTAGCTTACGGGCAGCTTACATCAGCGCAGACCCGAACAGGCCAAGTGTCGCAGGCTCGGTCTTCGCCAAGCGAGCTGCCGACGTGCGGCCCAACTTCCATTGGGACAGGCCGGGCGCGCTGATGAGGGGTTATTAAACGACCCGCCGCAAGATCAGCGTCGAGATCCTCCGCGATCTCTTCGTCCTTGCCGTGCTGCTGGCCGGTTTCGTCGTATTGCTGATCTACCTGGTCGGATACTGACAGTAGCGCATATCTCAAGTTTCACGATACGGTGCGGCACCGTTCATCTTGAGGCGCCGGCATTCCCGTACCGGGGCCCTTTCTACAACGCGTAGGAACGATCCCTGTGCGGTGGAGTTGGGCGGCGGGCCCTGTTGACACCCAAGCGCTCCAGTGGCCAAGAAGACGGTCACGCTGCGCGGCTGGTCCCGTGACCGTGTTTCTTGCATTCCTCAAAGTGAGAGCGGGTCATGGACTCATTCCGGTGAAAGATGCGAGACCACAGACCACCTTTTGTAAGAGAAGTATCCGTCACAATCGGAGACGAGATCCACCACGGAAAGTATTACGTTCAAGGCTCGATGGTGCATGTTCAATCGTCATTCGGAGCGAAAAGGACTCAGGTCGGAAATTCGCCCCCGGAGATGATCGCCAAGATGCTGCTGTCCGAACTAGTGCGAGCCAGCGCCAGCACCGACTGATGCCCTCCCCTTCCCTAAACGCCATCAATTCCGGCAGGCACGCGACGCAGGTCCGTGAGCGCTCGATCGCCGGATATACAATCGTCAACCCGCCGGGCTTGTAATGTTGAAGTTGGTTTGACATTCGCCGTAACCGGCAGCCTGGTGGGTGGGATATTGATCCCGCGCGTTTAGAATGGTTAAGGCGCCGGCATTTCCTTACCGAGGCCGGTCGGCCAGTCGAAACACCGGATCAAGATCAAGAACCGGAAACATCCCGCGATGAGCCGGGTGATGGAGGCGTTTGCGCAAACTACTTTTTTTCAACCCAGCGATTTAGTTCTGAAGTCGGGATGATACGACGAACTGGCTGATACCCGTTCAGCAATGTCCCCGCGATGATCTTGTTTCTTTCGGAGAGCATCTCCTTCGCATATTGCTTGGCTTCGGCCTCCGTCGGAAATGTCCTGGTTTCTCTGCGAGGTGTCCAGCGTTCAAGTCGCTCTGGCCTTAGAGCTTCGACTGAAACGAACCAATTATCAGTCCTGGTGCGTCTGGCCATGATGGAGAGCTCATGTCACGTCGACTTTGCGTTCTTTCTTTGTGTCCGCATAGCGTGGCGGTCTGAAAGTCAGGAGCGTTCACCCCAACCATAGCAAGGCCGCAACGCAGAAGGCTGCAAAGGCAGCAAGCCCACCGATCATGGTGACGAGCTCTTCGTCGAGACTCGACATAGGGTACTCCCAATCACCCGGCCCGCTGGCCAGCGTAACCTTTTCTCGTCGCGCTGATGGTGGAGAAAACGGAGTAGTCCTGCCCGAGGCTGCTCAAGCCGGCCGGTCGAAGCACAGGATCAAGGAAGAACCGGAAACACCCGGCGATGAGCCGCGAAATGTAGGCGACCTCAGCAACCTCGGCAGATGCTTGTGACGCCGTGATTGAGCAGCCGGTCATTCTCCCTGACGGCAGTGCGCCGTGCGTGCGACGACGAGGATCGCGCTCGCACCGTGGGGACACGGTTTGATCCTTGAAGTGACGGCGTCGGATTGAGCGGCGCGACGGTAGTCGGTGTTACGGGCCTGATCGTGGGCGGCGGGATCGGCGGCGGCATCGTCGGCGCGTTGAAGGAAGGGTTTCTGGAGTTCCACCCATTCGCAGGCCCCGGCGGAATGCCGCTTACGCCCGCGTCCTGTGCGAGGGAGGCAGCCGCAAGAAAGGACGCGAGCGCGACGGCGAGCAATATACTGCCGCTGGTCCGGCTGCCGACGAAAAGCGATTTGTCTTTTGCTGGTGCCATCAGGCTCGATCCGTTGGCCCCGCGAGCATGATCCTGCGGGCACAATTAAGCCAGCATTTTTGACGCCATCGCACGCAAATAGTGCCCTCGACTGGGGTAAAAAATTCGCTGCGCTGATGGAAAGTTCGAGCGGCGACCGGGAAAGACACCCTCAGCACAGGATTAACGCCAGCAGCGCACGTACCGCAAAGAGGACGACGCCAGCGACCACCGCCATGTGATATCCCGTTATAGGTCAACGGGAAATTTCTATGAATTCATATAGAGGCCTGATACCCATATGCTTCCCGGAGATCGTGCTCGGGAAGCATATGGGGCGTGACCATGTCAGATGTTTTTGATGGCACCGAGGACGCCAAGATGGCAATCCGCGCGGCGGTTCAGTATCTGCTCAAAGAGAGTTCCGGCAGCGACCGTGGCGATATTGTTCGGGAGATCATTGAAATTGTGAAAGAGGTAGTGCGCGGCTCGCCGTCTAACAGCCAAGATCCTCGGGACGATGGATTGCCCGACCCATTCGACGATGCACCAGGCGGATAGGTAAGTGCTGGATCGAAAACCCGGGATATGCCCTGCACGAGTCCAGGAAGGCAAGAAGACCCGCCGGGCCGAAGCGGCGAGTAAGCCAACGTCGGATATGTGAGCGCGCGACCAAAGTCCGCCTGTTGCCATTTGTTATCGCTGTTTGAGGCAAAGCCCGATTGTTGGTGCCGTATTGCATTTCGCACCATCAAGAGCTCCGCCGCCTGGACAGAAAACCGACACAAGTGCTTCAGTGGCATCACAACTGACCACACCATCGGCCTGAACAGTTCGAAGGCCGGACTGGCCGGCATCGCCATTGTCACCCTTTGGTCCCTGCACGCCCTGGACACCTTGTGGCCCCTGCGGCCCTGCCGGACCTTGGGCACCGGTTTCTCCCTTTGGCCCGGCGGGACCTGGCACCTTCTCCATCCAGCGAGTGCAACGGCCGCGGCCATGATGAGCGTTACCACGATCTTCTTCATTTCCAGATCCCCCGAACTCCGCTGTTCGAACATTAAAGGCTCGCCAGCCCCGCGCCAATGTTCGGCAGGAACAAACAGCCTCATGCCGCAAAAGAGCCCGCCCTGTTGCCGCCACACACTATCGGAATCATTCCAGCCTCGACTAAAAGCTGGGGGACGCTAGTTGAGGGGGTGGCAATGGCAAGCGGCAGATCACGATTGCGAGTCGCGGTGCGGACCTTAGTCAAGTCACGCAAGCGGACTCGGCGTCTTCGTCGGCGCACGCCTCGATAGGAAAAGGCCGCCGGCCGGCGCGCTCCTTCAGGGCTCGTCGCTGAGAAACTTTTCCGACTGGCCGCAGCGGTCGCACCGGAACGTCAGCAAGGTGGGCTTCTCCGGTCGCGCCTCCGAACTAGTGAGCAGCATCTTACCGCCGCAGTGTAGGCATACCGGGTCGTCCCCAGAGTCTAGAGGATAGAGCAAATACTCCTCGTCCCCAGCCATGTGCGACTCCTTCTCCGCCACAACTTACCGGACGCACTTTTGTTCGGCCAGAGTGCCCGCCAGCAAGCGTGCAATTCAAAAGATGCCTCCAGCGCTCGATAAGCTCTCTAGCCATATTGGCACGAGACTGAGCCACCTCAGCGGCATAGATGCGGCGCGCGACTTCGGGCTGCTTCACGCCGACCGTCGTGGCATAGTCAGTTTGAGATAATGCGCGGCATCGAAGCGCTGATTTTCATCAACGGCCACTGGCAGTAGATGAGCTGCGCTTGCCTTTAGCGAGGCGAAGCTGATGACAAAGGACGATTTCTACAAAGCCTTCGGCACGATCGCCGATCATCTCCCCCAGGCGCCTGGACGCTAAACCCACGACGAGGACAGCAAAAATAAAGCCCGCCATTCGCGACGGGCTCCAAGTGGGAGAAAAGTCAATCTACCGCAGCGTTGCAAGGTCGTCGTTGATGTTTGTCACAACTCTGCAATTCCTGAGCCACCGCCTACTAAGGCGCAAGTTTGAGTTCTGTTTCCCCACAACGGGAACCAAGGGGGCGGGTGAAAGACGCTTTTTCCTGAAAGATTCCTGGCCTTTTTGAGCCACCTCCAGGCTCGGCCCGGCACGCAACTTCGATCTGCTGCTCGCCATTGCCACCCCTTCGACTAGCGTCCCTAGCTGTAGTCGAGGCTGGAATGATTTCGATGGGGTGTGGCTGCAACAGGGTGGACATTTGTTCTAACCTCGACCACGACGCCTTGGCCCGAGTTGCGACAAATTAGAACAATGACGGGATAGCAAGACTTCTGAGAAAAGCTGAGCGCGGGACCGACTAAAGCCCCCGTCCCTCAGTCGCCGCCAATGAGCCGGCAGTGACAACCTATGAGCTTCCACACGTCGGCCATGAAAGCTTGTTGCTCGTCTGGTGTCAGCAGCCTGATGAACTCGTTCCATTGATCTCCCGTCATTACGAGAACGTGCCGCCGTGACATCCAGGTAATCGTCCCATCCTTCGTTCGCGCGCCAGCTTCCTTGGGCGTGCCATTGTTTGGCATCCGCCGCGAAACTCTATCGGGGAATTTGAGGATTTGGCTCATGGTCAGTCCCTATTCGGCGGCTCGGCACACCGCCTAGCGCCGAAAGCGTGCCGAGCCTGGCCAGTGCTCTGGAGTGAGCTGGTTGGAAAAGATGATGCCAACAACAGCCGATTCTGAGAACATGCGCGGCCGCAACACTGTCGAATTTATCTCTCCAAAACTGAGAATGGGGACACCTGGCTAGAAAGGATAACAAATGGGTGCGATTTCGATCCTGATTGGTGTGCTGATTATCGTGGTTGCAGGCGCGATCTGTTTCTGGGTCATCGACCGCTTTGCCCCGGCGGACGCCCGACTCAAACAGCTGCTCAAGCTTCTCGTCGTGCTGGTTTGCCTTGGCGCCATAGTGCAGAGGTTGCTGGCACTGACGTATTAAGACCGGCAGATCCGAACCCGGCCCGGCTAACCGTCAATTTGACCATTCCGCCGCCTGCTCCTCGAGATCGGGCTGAACACGAAGGGAAAATAGAACTTGAAGTTTCAGTTGACCGCCGCGACTCAATCTAGGGAAGGTGTGCCCTGAATTATGGGGGTATCCGTAATCGCACAATCGGAGGGAATGCCATGAGATCCAACTACAAAATCGCAATGGTATTGCTTGCTGGCGTCGCAATCGGCGCTGTCGCGGTTCAGAGCCTCCACGCTCAAGGAGCCAAGCTGAAGGCTTACGCTATCGCTGAGTTCGAACCCCTCGATGCTTCGGCCCAAGCCTCGGTCCTGCCTGTCGCCCGCAAGGCGATCGAAGCAGCCAACGGTCACAGTTTGCGCACCACGGGCGGGCGAGTGGTTCAGATAGAGGGAGGGCCAGCCCCCAAGAGTGTGGGGATCACCGAATGGGGTAGCGTGGATGAGGCCGTGGCATTCTACAAGTCGAAAGCCTGGGCGGACCTTGCACCCCAACGTGACAAGTTCGCCAAGGTGATACGAAGGTACGTCGTTGAAGTCGAAAAATAGCAGTATCCAAAGGCACGGACCGCCTCAATTGGCGACCCCTTCTGCAAACCTGTCTTCGTTGTATTGCGTCGTAACGGGAGGGGAGCATGAGCAAATTTGCGATAGGGCTTCTCACATTGGCCATGTACGCAGCTTCGCTGCCGGTTATTATGATCACGCCGGCACAGGCCGCGACGAAAAAGCACTGGCGACCCAGCGAACCCTGGTATGCCGCTCGGGCGCAGCAGTTTGTCCCGCCGTACAGCCAGGCAGGCCCGATCTGCCCGGGCCTCGCCCGAGGCATCGACTGCCGGGTGTTTCCTCCTCCAATCGAGGACGATCCTGATCGAAGAAAAGGGCCCGGCGGTGGCGGCTGATGCTGCCCGCAAGGGAAGGCTCGTTGTGGATTGCTGATTTACTTGGTCGGACACTGACCCCCCGCTGGGATAGCGGGTCCACGATTCACCTATGTGAACAATTTCCCGCCGACGTTTTTACAGTCGGAGGCTGAGGTTCGATTTTCGGAGTCTCCGCTTTGGGCGGCCATTTGGTTGACGATACGCGCTCTGTCCTAAAAAGAGTGTTCCGCAACTTTCATTGCCAAGCAGGCTATCATTCCCCACAAGGCAAGATCGATTTCCAAGGCTGCTCCCACGCCTTCCTCCTTCGCCCACTCAAGAATTCTGGCTGAACTGGCAATCGCTCGTTCCGGTTCCTGCAACGGAACCGGCGCATTCAGGCTACTTCCTTTGCCCCTCCCGGGAAAACGCAATCACGACAACATTGCCCGACCAAGCTGAAGACCTCCCCGGAACTGCCCAGTCCCTCGGGGAGACAACGGCTCCGGTGCTCTCCCTTCCCTGAGCGGCCGGGGCCGTTTTTCAGCTCGTTGATAAAAGTGGCGTTGGAAACAGGAGGTCGACGCATGTCTGAAAGGAACATCAGGATCAGGCATCACACGGTGGCGACGGAAGAAGATTTTGATCCCGGTCCTTTGCCCGTTTTTCTTCTCTCCGCCGATGAACCTGAGCAGGGTACCGCGAACGACAAAGCTGTCATCTCGTTACGAGGTCTCGTAGCGAGCCTTTTGGTTGCGGCGGCGATAGCGATCGGAATTGCGATTCTATCGGATCAAGTGACGCTCTTTGCGACAGCGTCGCTGGTTGACAATTCGGCGCCTCAGCCTGGCACCAATCCGCCGACGCCGACAATTAAGTCAGCCGTAACTCAATCAACCAATGCTGTTGAGGCTTTGCCGCCGACCGCAAAGGACGTGCCGACCCGCGAAATTGCTGCGGCCTCTGAACCCGCCAGCAAGACACAGATGGAAAGCAGTGAGCCATCATCAGAAGCCCTGTTCAGGGAGTTCCAGGCCTGGTCGGCCGAGCAAGATGCGCAGGCTCTGGCCAAGCCGGTACAAGATGCCCCAGCACGGGTCGTGGAAAATGCCCCAGCATCTGTGAGGCCGATGCAAAAGCACCGAAGGGCCCGGTCCGTACATAGTGCGCGGGCAGAGACCCGGCACGTGCGGGAACACCGAGCAAATGTGCAGCATCGACAGGCACATGCCCGGCCCGTACAGGATGCACGAGCGCAGACTGAACCCGTTCAAAATACCGAGCCACCGTCCTTCCTTGAAAGCCTAAATCCATTTGCAGGATGGCCAACTTTGACTATCAGATAAAAACCTACCGCAACGGGTCGCTTAGGCCGGACTCCTGGGCTCTCCGGGCCTGTCATTTGCGACCTCCAAGCAATTCCTGGAGGAGCATAGACCAGCGGCCTGTTGAAATTACGTTGCTTCGTCTTCGCCCACACGTCGCGAGTTAGGCGTGCGGCAATCCTGGCGGGATCGTCACCGTTTAGCGCCACCTTCCTGCCTATCGGCTTCCCCTCGCTGCACAGCTGCACGAAGCCATCCGTGACCGGCGCGTCCTGGGCGCGGATTTTCGTCCGGTCATGCAGTCCCTGTCATCTCTGAATGATGAGGCCAATCTTTCTGTTGCGGCGCACATTGACTCAATCCCTCGTGAGGGAGTGAGGTAGGCAAGGCAGGGTGCTCACATGGATGAAGCGTATTGGCTCTTCCTTGGCGGCGTTTGCGTCGGATTTTTATTCGGCTTTGCGGTGTGTGCGGTGATCTCTCGGCTCTACCACAGGGCTCACGGTTTCTGACGCTTGGGCGAATAGCTCGGTGATGCTCATTTCCTCATCAAACGCTCCCATTTTTGGCCCAACTGAATTACAGAACCGGTGCTTAGGCGGACCTAAGTCACTGATCTGAATCCGCTTTATCTGTCGCTGAATGCTCGATGCTAACGAGCTTGCTACGCCAAGCGGGCCCGCAAATCGGTCTCGATCATCTCAAAGACCTGTTGGGGTTCGCCCTCGATTCGGACGCGCTTGATAACGTCGAGCAGCGAACGTAGCGAGGCCCCATGCCTCCGGATCCAAGCCGCCGGGGGCCTGCCGACGCGCATCCCAAGCACGAAATCGCGTATTCATAGCCAAACTTCGAGCTCGCCTAGCTGTCGAACGCGTCACGTCACGGCGGGTATGATCGACTGCCCAATACTCTCCATCGTATGGTCATGCTTTTGTCAAACCTGCATTGAGGAGTGTTCGCACGGCGGAAATTGGACGACTCTCTTCCGGAAACCGTTGGATGGCCGCCGATGTGTCTCCACCGCGTGTTTGAGGTGCCCACCGCAAAGGCCTGTGATGGAAACGGCAGAGTTTGGCAAAGCCAAGACTTCCGCTGTTGGCAGCGCTGCGAGCGCTGCAATTTATTTGGCCGAGCTTTCAATAATCGTCGCGAGTTATTTTGGCCTCACCGAATCCGCCCTCCTGCTGCCCGTAATTAATCCGGCCATGACTCCGTTGTGGCCACCAACCGGGTTCGCGCTCGCACTGGTCCTGCTACGCGGCTACCGGATTTGGCCCGCGATTTTGGCGGGGCCGGTTACACCTTACCTTATGGCCGGCCGATCGTCCTTTGAGTGTGGCTCCGTCGGCATCGGTACTCTCCTCGCCGCGTTTGCAGGAACGTGGCTGATTATTCGCTACTCGAATGGGCGCCAGACGTTTGGTACCCCCACTGCCATCGCAAAGTTTGCCATCATTTCCTTTGCGCCGACCACGATGATTAGTTCAATCATCGTCTTGGCAGGATTTATTGTCGCCAATAATCTAGACCCTTCCGATGCAGTCGCAACCTGGTCAACCTGGTGGCTTGCAGACGCGGCTGGGACCGTGCTGATTGCTCCGGTCGTCGTGCTCTGGGCGATGATGCCTTTGCGTAATTTTTCCAGATGGAGTGATCTGCTCGAATCTGTCGCAGTTTCTGTTCTCGTGAGCGTCATCGGGATCGTTGCCTATAGCCCGCTTATTGGCAGTAACCTCATCAGCGACGATCTGAACGTGCCGCTACCTCATCGGAGCCTTTTTGGCTTTGTGGTTTTACTGCCATTGATGTGGGCTGGCTTGCGGGGCAATCGATGCAGCGTCGCTGCCGCCGCACTCATTTTCGTCGGAGTGGCCGCGTGGGGTTTCTCGAGCGGTAGCGATCCGTTTTCGAAAAATGATTTCAATGGAGCCCTATTAACACTGCTCGTGCTTTCGATCAGCGTATCGATGCCGCCCCTGGCGCTAGCTGCAGCAATCGCGACACGTCAAAAAACGGAAGCCCATTTGCTTTCGCTGCAGGTTCAATTGAAACGTCAGATTGAGCGCAAAAACGCTGTCCTCGAAAGCGTTAAGCGCCACTTCCAATTTCTTATCGACGGCGTTGTAGACTACGCCATCTTTGCGCTTGACAAGGAAGGCCACGTTACAAGCTGGAATAGCAGCGCACAAAAAATCATGGGCTATGCCCCGGAAGAAATTGTCGGCAAGCACTTCGGAATATTTTATCGGCCAGATGAGCGCCGAGCTGGCACACCAGCCCACGCATTGGAGTTCGCAATCCAAAAAGGAAAGCACGAGCTCGAGGGCTGGCGCATCAGAAAAAATGGCACGCTGTTTTTTGTCACCGGCTCGGTTTCTTCGTACCGTGACGATTCAGGAAATCTGGGCGGCTTTATCAATGTTCTCCGGGACACAACGGAGCGGCGCGACGCTGAGGAGAAACTGGTCCAGGCGCGCGAACAGCTCGCAATGTCGCAAAAAATGGAGGCAATCGGCAAACTGACTGGCGGGATAGCGCACGACTTCAACAATCTATTGATGATTATTGGAGGCAGCGCTCAGATCTTTGCACGCTTGCTTGATCCGAAACTGCCAAAAGCAATCGAAGCCATACAGACCGCGGCGAAACGCGGCGAAACCCTGACGCGCCAGCTCTTGACGTTCTCCCGTCATCAGCACCTCAGCCCGACGGTCGTTGATCTGAATGCTGCCATGAAGAACATGCGCACCATGATCGAAAGCTCGCTGCGCGGGAACATAGTATACAACGAAAATCTTGGCGACGGCGTTTGGCCGGTTAGAGTGGACCTCGCCGAATTAGAACTTGCGATCGTCAACATCGCCGTGAATGCTCGCGACGCAATGCCGAACGGCGGCACGTTCACGCTGTCTGTCAACGATGTGACGATAGATCAGGCAATCGGCGATAATCGCCTCAGGGGAGTCTTCTTTGCGGTAGCGCTTAACGACACGGGCACCGGTATTCCGCCAAATCTCATGTCCAAAATGTTCGATCCATTCTTCACGACGAAGGAGGTGGGCAAAGGAACCGGGCTTGGTTTATCGCAGGTTTACGGTTTTGCGCACCAAGCGGGTGGAACGGTGACGGCCGACAGCAAGGTCGGACAGGGAACAACGATTACAGTCTATCTGCCGTATTGTGCGGACGAGCAAATCACGGGCCCCGCTGGCAAAACAAAGGTACTAAATCCGCAACGGCAAACCGTCCTCGTTGTCGACGACAACGTTGATGTGGCGGAGGTCACTTCTTCGCTGTTCGAAAATCTTGGCTATGAAACCATCTACCGTGATTCGGCCGAAGCAGCGTTGAAACTGCTCGAAGCCGGCACGAAGATTGACCTCGTGTTCAGCGATATCGTCATGCCAGGGACCATTGACGGGGTCGGGCTTGCGAGAGAAATCGGATCGCGGTATCCAAATTTGCCTGTAGCCCTTACGACCGGTTACAGCGATGCTGCAATAGCAGCGCCGCCCAATTTAAGAATACTACGCAAGCCGTTCGATGCCGATGCGCTAAAGGATTTGATCCGGGATATAACGCCTCCGAAGCTCGTGAAAACATCAGCTGTGCTGCCGGCCTCTGGCACGGCGGGCGCGTTGCACAAAACTTGATCGACCTTGGCGGCTTGCGTTAAATCCGCAAGGTAAGCATGTCTTCAAGCGGCTGCGCTTGCGGGGAGAGTGGCTCCGTTCGTCACAGCGCCGGGGCCACTTTCATTTGTAACCCACTAAGCGTCCAGTATCTTTGGCGCAGTTTAGTACTTTGATTTCTGCCTTTGACCAACTGTGGGCTTTGATGTGGCGCGGTTCAGGCGCAACGACTGGCTTCTTCTGCCCTCGCTGCACGTCCGGCCGCGCCTTAAGATTTCATTAACCTTGCGGGAGCAAGAGTTTTGCGCCGGGGCTGTCGTCTCACTGTTGAGGGGAATCCCATGTCTAATCTGGAAGAAGCAATTCGCGAGCGTGCCTACCACCTCTGGATCGCCGATGGCCAACCCGAGGGCAAGGCGGACATCCATTGGCTGAATGCTCAACGCGAAATTCTCGCAACGTCAGTCGAAAGCTTGGCCAGTACCGCTGCCGCGACGAAACCTAACAAAAGAGCAAGCTGCGGTCGAAAAAGCAAAACTGCCGCTGCCTATTCCATGCGAGCTCGACTTGGCCGTCCCCGTAAAAAGCGCGCGACCGAAACCCGCTGTTAGTGGCTGCTCTTGTCTCTAGCTTTAACCGCCGCTGCTTGGCGATCGCGACGTTAATGGCCTACGGGCCGCCTGCCGCTGTTGCCATGGCCGTCAATCAACGCGCAACAGACCAACTGGGTACACTCCTCCGAGCGAAAGCCGAGACAAGGCGGCTGTCGCGATCGCGCTCATGGCAGCGCAGGGAGCTCAGTGTGCGATGCATGTTGTTGCCTGCTGTTCGGTATACGGATTTGATATTCGGCCGAGGGTCCCCCTTTAGATATACAGACCGTCCTTAAGCTTTTGATAGAAGTAGTCGATGACTGCCGCATTCTCGGATGTCCGGGTAAGGATCAAGCCAACCAACTCTATATCTCCGAGTACAAAATGAATCACGTGGGTCTCGCGTGCGCGCTCAATGTAGATTAGCGGCTTGGTGTGATCTGGCATGCTCATGGACAAATCTCCTTGCGGTTAATCAGGGTGGCGCAATCGATCATCAGGATGCGACTGTTTGGAAATTCCTGCCGGGTTGATTGAGCCATCCGGTCACGCGCTGCACAAATCTCTCTTGTTCGGTAGATTTGGCGTTCGTAGTGAACGGGTCCGTATAGCATTTGGCACCGGCCGCCCTCGCAATCCGCGCCACGCGCTCCGTCATGGCAGGCGAGCCGGCGGCGTAGACGACATCGCTCGGCGACAGAACCGGCAAATGATCGGCGGGCCGACCGGCGCGAATGGCGGGCGAGACGCTCTGCGGCTCCGAAACAATCGGAATGATGGTGACGTTAGGAAATAACGCCAGACGACATAGCGCAGCATGCATATAAAGGGATTGAAGTTTTTGCGCCGCGACCACGAAGATCAATTCGCGCTGCGGCCGTTCCATGATCGCTCCGACCGCGACCGACCACATCGGCGCGAAACCGGTGCCGCTGGAGGCAAGGACAATGCTGCCGGCATGATTTGGCCTGAGAAAGGCGCTCCCGAACGGCCCGGTCAACCTTAAGCGGTGTCCGACACGGATATCCCGTCCCAGTTCGGAAGATACGACTCCGTGGGAAAACCTTCGGATGTGGAAGTGCACCAGCCGATTGTTGGGCCGTGCCTCCAGTGGATAGGTGGGGCTATAAAATCTCGGCGGAAATCCGTGGAATTGTAACTTGCAGAACTGACCGGGAAGGTACCGAAGCAGTTTTGATACTTCCACATCCACGCCGACAACGTCTGGGGCGAGCCGAACGATGGCAGCGACTCGAGCCGAAATGGAGACCTGGTCGGGAACCGGTTCGGTTACGACCTCGATGTCGGAAATGATCCGCGCCTGGCAGGCATTGATCATCTCGTCGCCGTCTTCTTGACCGCCAAAAACCCGTCCTTTGACGAGCCGCACCCGGCAGGCGCCGCAAATCCCGCTCCGGCAGTCATGCGGCACTGTTCATCAGTGCCGCATCGAGCAGAAGATCGCCGCAATAAGCCGGAAACGACTCGTCGTTCAGCATAACCTTGCAAATCTTCCTCATCACTCAACCTCAAGGCGGATCGGCCGCACGTGCCTCGTATGTCTGATCTGACTGTGATCGAAAGCCGCAACCCGTATGAAAACGCCGGTCTTGATCGGAACGTCGTAGCCACTGTGGGTGTCGAGACGTCGCGCGACTTCCAGCGCCCAGTGGCCAGAGGCCCAGCGGGCGGCGCATCGCACGTCAGCACGATCGCCTGAAAATTCGCCGGCGATGATGACGCCCGGAATTACCGTGCCTGTCGGAATCAAGGCGTCCGCCTCTGCTGAATACGGAATCGACTCCGATTCGGTCATATACCAGCGCGTGCCATCCTCCTCGCCACGGTTTGGATCAAGATCCACTTCTCCGAGCGCTGCGACCGTTGCTGCAAGGTTTTTGGGTAGCCTCCGCGGCGCGACGAGCCGCGCACCGCCGGTGGCATCGGAGTCGATGACAAAATTATCCATGTAGTTAGCGACCCCGGGGTCGGGCGCGAAACCGCCCCTATACGGGACGACGTTGCGCGCTTGCATGGGCGTCGGTTCCAAGGGCGGACCGAAATGAGCGTCGTCCATCCATCCAGTAGAACCGCTGGTCGCCTTCCACTGCCAAACATCGGCATAACCATCCATCGTGAAATGCAGGCCGCGGCCGGTCATCGTCGTCGGCGCACCGGGAATCGGATGTGGGCTGGCATGAAACGTTCGATCGCCGGCAAGGATTACTTCCGCCGTGGTCAGCAGCACTGCAAATTTGTCTTCATGGAAGCCGTGCTCGTCTCCAGACTCAAAGCCGTCATGAAGCACGTGCCATCCGTCGGCAGCCTTGACGAGTGGCAGGTGTTTGAGCGAGCGCGTCGGATCTTCCCATACAAACAGGAAATATGCCCACCTGCCGTCGTGCACCGCGCGAATCTCTATTCTCGTTTCGCCTTTGCCGTCAAAATTTCCTCCCTCGCTGGTCATCACGGAGAATGGCACGGCTTGTCGCCAGGCCCGATCGGATGTATCGCCGTCGATCCTGGGCGCGTCGGCGACATCGATACGGCGAACTTGCAACCGGTCGACCACCAACCGGTCGGCGGCAACCATAACCGAAGCGCCAGTTATTGCGACCGCAGCAGCGACAACGAAAGGGTTGGACTGCAAGGTGGGGTTTCGCGGCTTCGAAATTCGATTGTGTCCCGTCGCTCTCGCCGGAGCGACCGGGCGGCGTGCGGCCGGACGGCGTACGGCCGGACGATCCCGCGAGGGATCGTCCATTAGCGTATCGGGCCAGACCTGCGGCCGTAAAGCAGCGTCAGTGAATCCGTCGACCTGCGACGGCCGCTCCGACTGCTCAGCCAGCAGCGTCAACAACTCGACCGTATCAAGTTGAGGAAGCGGCGCCGGGAGCCATGCGGGCCGAAAAATGCGAAGTACCTGTGATGCACCGCCGTATCTATATTGCGTCAGCACGTGAAGTCCGGCGAAGGCTGTGATCACCCACGTTCCGCACCAGTGCAGCATCGCGACATCGTGGCCGGCGTAAAGGCCGAAATAAAGCAACCCGCCACTGGCCATCAAAGCCAGCATCGTCAGGAAGAAGATCCAGTACAGAACAACATTCCAGGCGCCCAACCTCGCCTGCTTGCGACCAAGCAATCCTCGAAGGCGAACACGGTCCAGCCTGACCCGGCGACCGAGACCGGATCTGACCATATAAATCGCATATGCGAGCGAAACCGCGATCAGCACCACTGCCGCCTGCATGTGAACCAACCACACGCTTTCGCGCGGCAGCACGGCATCGAACACATTGATCCAGGTTCGATCGGGTGTTTCGGTCGCAATGCGCAGCCCACTGAAAAACGCCACACTAAACGCGCCGACGAGCAGCCAGTGCAGAATGATCGTGCCGTAATCGGTCTTGCGGGCTCTCATGCGGGTACTCTGCCGTCAGCGAGCATTCCGATCCTGCTCGTCTTGCGAAGTAAGGCGGATCGAATGGCGCGAATTTTCGGTTTGGCCCAGCACAACGCTGCAAAAGGCCAAGTCTGCTGCTGCACAAATAACCGTCCCAATTCAGGAGTCGCCGCGGCCGGCGAGCGAACCATTTCCTGTGGTTCTGGCGGCGGATTCGGGCGGAGCGATCTCTTCGCAAGGCGACCGCGTTCCAGCGCCTCATCGCGACGACGAGACGCTGGAAGTCGCGCTCACCCGCCCTTATCCCCACATGTGATGGAAGTGATGCGCCATCTCGCCAAAATGATGCACGCCGATGTCCGCCGCACCACCTGATGCAGCGGCAACCGGCGCCGGCGTGTTGGCTTGCGCATCGTCCTGTCCGTTGGCAGCGGTCGATGCCGTCGGAGCAGCGGCCGCGTGCAGGTCGCTCAGCAGGGATGCGACGCCATTATTGTTGTGAACGCCGGCAGCCTGGGCCACGGCCGCAAGATCGGCGATCACGGCCGATACGCTGTTTTGGCCGCCACCCTGGAGAAGAGCTATCAGGTCAGCCACCAGGTGATTTCCGCCATCGTCCGCAGTAGCCCCTCCTGTCTCGGGTGATCCAGAAGGAGGCGTGTTTGACGGAGGCGTTGCCGGATCGGAAGGCGTCGTTGACGGAGGCGTCGAGGGATTCGGTGTCACGGCCGTCGCCTGCGCCGCCGCCACCACACTCGCGTAGCTGCCGCCATCTGCCATGACGTTGTTGCCTGCCACGTCGGCGGAGTTGGCGGCGAGCTGCTCGACCGCTGCGTTGACCTCTCCGGAATTGTGCGTTTGCAAGCCGTCGATAAGCGCGTTTGCGGCGGTACCTGTCGTGCCGTCTGACCGGAATTCGTTCCAGAAACGCGCGGACCAGAGGCCGCCTTGCGACTGATCGAAGGCGTTCGCATTGTTCTCGAAGGTCTGAATTTGCTGAACAAGTCCGGCGATGTCGCCCTGGAAGCCATTATTCTCGATCGTGGTCGCCATCTGGCCGAGGTGGTTACTGTCCTGGATCCATTGCGTAATGAAGGTCGTCTGCGCTGCGTTGTCGTGGAACGGCGCAGCCGGTGTGTTCAAGTCCGGTAGGGGCGTCGGATTGAAGATCGCCTGCACGCCGGGATCACCTTGCGCGATATCAATAATGTCTCGATGGATATCGTTTATCGCGCGCCCAACATATTGGCCGAGGTCCGTCCCCAATATCAGCGTACCTGTCGGCGAGTTCGCGTTCTCGACGGTTGCGATTTCTTCGTTGAGCTGATTGATGATGACGTGCGTGTGCAGATCAGTGAGATTGTTGATCTGGGGATCTGCCGCGCTCAACATCTGTTGTACGCCAATGAGGTCCGAGACGATCAGGTTGACCTGATCCGGGCCGACGCCGCCAATTTCGCGCGTCGTTGCGTCGTTGAAAAGATCGGTTGCTGTAAGGGCCATTTCGCGCCTCCTCTCTGCACTGTTACTGGCACAATGAACTGATGCCGTCGGTGCATTGTATGCGGTAGAGCCAATTCCAGTTTCGTGGCGGCTTTCAGCCGACACCGGGGCCATGCGCGAGAGAAGCAAGGTAATACGCCGACGAATTCGTGACGCATTGCCTCTGTAACCGAGGAACGCACCTGTGGCAGAGGAAAAGAATTCGCGTTGTGTTCGTTCGTCGCGACGTTGCACGCGACGCTGAGTTACCCGCAATTGTCGCGTAGTTCGGTATCACCGCGATCGACAATAGCCAGCGCGCCGCTTTGCGAACGCACCAACGTTTTTCCGTTGTCGCATTCTCGTCGAAAAATGGTCGGTATCGACTCTCATGGAGAAGTTATTGCGCATGACTGTCGACGGGGAGGCGCAGCGCATGAGTACCGTTCAAGTTTCGGCGCAAGCGATGGTCTCGACTTTGGGCATTTCCAATCTTCGTTCGGCGCTTTCGTCTGATGACGCCGTAGCGCTTGGATTGCGCGAGAGCGCGCGACGCATGATCGGCATTGCGGTTTTCAGTGGCGTGGTCAACGTCCTGATGCTCTCCGGCTCACTCTATATGCTGCAGGTGTATGATCGGGTGATTCCGAGCCGTAATATTGCGACGCTTTTGGGCCTGTCGCTCATGGTATTGCTCGCCTACTTCGTGCAGGGATATTTCGACGCGCTGCGGGCGCGGATGTTATGCAGGGTGGCGACGCTCTTCGACGCTGGTCTGCAGCAATCGATCCACACCGCACTCGCCACCCTCCCCCTTCGCGGCGTCAAACCGATGCTGATGCAGCAGCCCTTGCGTGACCTCGACCAGGTACGCAGTTTCATGTCCGGCATGGGTCCGACGGCATTCCTCGACATGCCCTGGATTCCGATCTTTCTTGTTGCATTATTTTTGTTTCATCCGGCCATCGGCATGACCGCCCTGATGGGAACTGCCGCAATCATTGCAATGACCCTGCTGACGGAGCGGATGTCGCGCGGAGCAGCCAAGGCCGCGATGGATTCCAGCGCGCAGCGGCAGGTGCTGGCGGACGCGACCCAACGCAATGCCGAGGTAATCCGCGCGCTCGGCATGACCAGCCGGTTCGCTGCGCGCTGGCTGTGGGCCAATGAGCGTTTTTTGCGGCAAAATGTTCGGGCCGCCGACGTCTATGCCAATCTGGGATCGGGCGCGAAGGTGCTGCGCTATGTGCTGCAATCCGGCTTGTTGGGAATCGGCGCCTATCTGGTCGTGGCCGACAGAGCCTCGGGCGGCGTCATGATCGCTTCCTCGATCATGATGGGCCGTGCTTTGGCGCCGATCGAAACAGCTCTTGGCTCCTGGAAACAACTCGTGGCCGCGCGTCAGGGCATCGCGCGGCTCCAGGAAATCTGCAAGGCGACTGCGGCGCCCCCGGCGCCGCCCGTGGTGTTGCCGCGCCCGTGTCGGGAACTTTCGGCAAAGGATCTCTGCGTTTCCGCGCCCGGAACGCATAGGGCAATCGTCTCGAATGTTTCCTTCTCGCTCAAGGCCGGCATGGGTCTGGCGCTGCTGGGCGCCAGCGCCTCGGGCAAGACATCTCTCTCCAAGGCGCTGGTAGGAATCTGGCCGGCCCAGCAGGGCGTAATCCGGCTCGACGGCGCTGCACTCGACCAGTGGGGCGACCATCTTGGCCAGTATGTCGGCTTTCTGCCGCAGGATGTGGCCCTGTTCGACGGCAGTGTGGCGGAAAACATCTGCCGTCTCGATGAGGGCGCCGGCTCCGAAGCCATAATGAAAGCCGCGCAGATCGCGGGTGTGCACGAACTTATCCTGCGCCTGCCCGAAGGCTATTCGACCCGAATCGGAGATGGTGGCATGTCGCTTTCGGCAGGACAGCGACAAAGGATCGGACTGGCGCGCGCGGTTTTCGGCGATCCGTTCCTGATCGTGCTCGATGAGCCCAACGCCAATCTCGATGCGGAAGGCGAGAGCGCCCTTACTCGCGCCATTCAGATCCTCCGCCGTAGCCAATGCATCGTCATCGTCATATCGCATCGTCCGAGCGCCCTTGCGGCACTGGATATGGCAATGGTGCTTTACGATGGCAAAGCAATCGCGTTTGGACCGCGCGAAGAAATTTTTGCGCGCGTTCGCACTGCGACCATCAGGACGGCGGCAGCGGGGAAAACCATGGCCGCAGAACCGCGTGCGGCGCCGCAGGAGGTTAAAGGGGAAATGCAGCCAGCGGCTGAGAGCGTTGAGCCATGAGAAGCCGAGATGGGGTGCACAGTTTTGGCGGGACCACACATCGCTGGAGCGGAGATGCCAATGGCGTGGGGCCGCAAGGCGCTGCGCTGATTCTGGAGCTGCAGCGTTTGCGGCAGGCGTTCGAGCATGAGGAACGAGCCGAACTGGAACCGCGGGAGACGCCTCGTGCCGTGCGCCGCGGCGCGCGGCCGGCGACGCATCGGCAAACGCGTCGGCCGAATCGCCGGCGAAAAAGCAAGATGGGACAATTGATCGACGTCTGGCTCGAGCAATTCGGATTGTCAGCCGCTGCCCCTGCCGCGCACAGAAGCGAGCAGACATCCGGCGCTGCTCTGGACCCGTCGCCGCGCCGGCACGAGACGCTGCTTGCGTCCGACGATCCAGTCCTGATCAGGCTGCCAAAGGCTGGACAAGAACGCGGCGGATCGGAGGACAAATATCAGTCGATGTATGTCGAAAGCCCTCCGATGGGGCTCACCTCAGAAGCCGACGGTGTCAAATCGGCAACGCCCGTGGGAGAGCGATCAGGAATTGCCGGATCGGCCTGGCGGCGGGCGCCGCCTTTCTAATCAATTCCGACAGCATCGGGGAGGGAGACGACGCGGCTGAGAGCCTGGCATCGCGTGCCGGTCGTGCTTTCGAGATAGAGTTGCGGATGGGGCTTCGGGTATTGCTAGCCGTCAGCATGATTGCAGGCGGCTGGGCCGTGCTGATGCCGCTGGCAGGGGCCGTTGTCGTTCCCGGCAATCTTGTTGTCCAATCGAACGTCAAGACCATTCAGCATCCGACCGGTGGGGTTGTGGCAGAGATCCCCGTCCGCAATGGCCAGCATGTTGGCCGCGGAGAGCTGTTGCTGCGGCTCGATGCCACCCAGGCGCAAGCCAGTCTGCAGATGGTGAGCAAACAGCTCGATGAAATACGGGCGCGGATCGCCCGGCTAACCGCAGAGCGCGACGGTCTGACGGAGCTCGAAATGCCCGCCGACCTGGCGGCGCGGTCAAGCGAGGGTACCGTCAAGACGCTACTCGCATCGGAGGATTCGTTGTTCAAGGCCAGAGCCACTGCACGGCGAAGCCAGATCAGCCTCCTTCAAAGCAAGATCTCGCAACTCGGCGAAGAGATCTCCGGCCTTGATGCCCAGGTCGCGTCCAAGACCAGGCAAATCGAGCTGATCACTGGTGAAATGTCGGGCGTTCAGGAACTCTACGACAAGCGGTTGGTACCGCTGGCGCGGCTCACGGCCTTGCAGCGCGAGAGTGCGCGGATCGAAGGCGAGCGCGGACAATTGATATCGACAATCGCCGAGACTAAATCGAAGATCGACGAGGCGCAGTTACAGATCGTCCGACTCGATCAGGACTTCCGCACGGACGTCGTCAAGGAGCTCGGCGAGAACCGAGGTAAGGAAGCAGAACTTGTGGAGCGCGGCGTCGCGGCCAGGGACCTGTTGGATCGGATCGAAATTCGTACGCCTGCATCGGGAGTGATCAATCAACTTTCCATTCATACCGTGGGCGGCGTCGTTCGCGCCGGAGACGCGATCATGGAAGTCGTGCCGGACTCGGATGACCTGCAGGTTGAGGCGCGGCTGCAACCCAATGATATCGACCAAGTGCGACCGGGCCAGACCGCATTCGTCCGTTTCTCGGCTTTCAACCGGCGACTGACGCCTCAGCTTACCGGTGCGGTTTCGTATGTGTCAGCCGATATCAGCCATGATCACCAGACGAATGCGCCGTATTTCACGGTCAGGGTGGCGTTGTCTGAGGAGGAACGTCGACGATTGGCCGGCCTGCAGCTTGTTCCGGGTATGCCTGCGGAGGTCTTCATGCAGACGGGTAAGCGGACGATGATGAGTTACTTGCTTAAGCCGATCGCCGATCAAATGCAGCGCGCTTTTGTCGAGCAATAGCCCCTATCGAGGTTTCGCGACATGGCAATCGAGGGCGTGGCTCAGTGAGCAGTCCGAGTAGGCCTCGACAAGAAGGACCCCGACCAGCCCAGGCTCTGGAGGCGATATCGGTGCTCGGTCTATGTTGATGGCTTCCAGAGGCGCTTAATCTGCGTTCGGTTCGAACGCTTTGTCGGATGCAGGCTCGTCGGCCTTGCGTTTCGGGCTCGGAAGCATGGCTTCGAATATGATGAGAGGTAAACAAAACAGCAACATAGCAAGCTCCGTTGCTACGACAACGCTCGGTTCTCGTTTGTCCCTCCTTGATGCAAAGAACGGCCCCAGTTCGGGCGGAAGCTGAGGCCGAAGTATCAAGGGAGGAAACGCCGCATATCGGCGTAGCTCTGTTATGGGCGCTCAATTCGGCAATGCCCATTAAATTCGGGGTTAAGAGGCTAAGCGCCATCGCGCCGGGGAGGCCGTAGCGCGCCGTCGGCTCATCTCAGGTCTAATAAAGGCGGCTCGCGCATCACCGACGCCCTCAGGATCGTCGCCCAGCGCTTGGTAGCACGCCGGGCTTTTCCGAGCAGGCAATCCTCTGAGATTGATCTGGCGCAACGGTTCCCCGGCTGCCGTGGATACCGTTTTTAGCAAGGGGCGAACAATCCTTGGAGGAAGCGATGACGCGGATACGCCTGGCAAAAATAGCGATTGCAACCACGACCTTCGCATCTACGGCACTGCTCTCCTTCGCGTGGTCTGAACAGAGCGGCACCTCGCTATCGGTCGAGAGCGCTCAGGCGCGCGTGGGTCGTCCGTTGACACCCGTGAGCGTTGCGGGAGTTGCGCGGCGGCAAAACCGACGCGCCGCGTACGGCTACGGCTATGGTGCCGGCGTTGTCGGCGCCGGAGTGGCAGCCGCAGCTATCGGCACAGCCGCAGCGGCTACCTCGCCCTGGGCCGGCGGTTACCCTGGCGGCTACTACGGCGCCTATGCCGGCGGCTACCCCGGCTATTACGGCGGTGTTTACGCCACCCGCAGCTACGTGACACGGCCGACGCTGTTTCCGCGCTACCTGGCCGGCAACTACGGCGCTTATTGTTACGGCGGCTACCCTTATGGTTATTACTGGAGCTGCCCTTGGAACGGCTATTATGGCGGCAGCTGGTAGGCTTCGCTGTATCGAGCGAGCACTGACGACAGCAGCGGCACGATCACCTGCCTGCCGCAGATCGGGTACGGGCGGTCAATCCCTATAACTATGCCATAAGCGGCAATCTGAGGTGATACAATGCACCGCCTCCGGTCCGGTGCTCTGCCCATAGCTGCCCGTCATGCGCTTCGCCATGCGGCTGGTTCCGGCGATTGGGCCGGCCCGGAATCTGCGCCCGCCAAATGCCGCACGGTGAAAACCGCCTCGACCAAAGCCGGCGGCGTGAAAACCGCCTCTACCAAAGCCGCCGCCTCTGTGGAAACGACCGCCGTGAAAGCCGTGAAAGCCGTGGAAGCCGTGGAAGCCGCCATGGAAACCGCCGAAGCCGCCATGGAAACCGCCGAAGCCGCCATGGCCGCCCCCGCCGCCACCGCGCGCCGACACAACGTCGGGTGCAAGCAGTCCAAGTGCTGCAGTCGCCAACAACGCGATCATGACTTTACGGAACATGACTAACCCTCTCTCGTCCAGGAAGACGGCGCCTGGGGAATACGGCCCGCTGGGTCGAGTGCAGGCCGATAGGCGATCAGCTTGCTGCCGTCGAAAAGGCGGCAGCGGTGGCGCGTGAGGCGGTTTGCTTAGGATAACTCTTGAGCCATCACCTTAGGAATGAATAGATAACGAGTATTGCGGTGAGAGCCGCTAGAGCGAGTACCCAGTTGGAAATTTGACTACCCGCTATCGTTGTTTTCTGGCTGAACCACTCCATTTTGTCCTCCTTAGATGGACCGCCTTACTCGAGCGACTTGAGCGACCTCCCACGTTTCCAGCACCTCAATGATATCACCAATCTCCCACGGCCGCTCGTGCTTGCGCAGAGCCGAGATCGCCGAAGTCACGGTAACGTTAAGGGTGACGATGGCGGCAAAAGAGGGATGGCCATCAGCTTTACGAAGGCCAACGCGAGCATGTCGCGCGGTCCGGCGTTACAGCCGTGCCGATTTATTGCTCCGACTTCAGATGCAGCCATTCGGTCGAAATGCTGGCCGATCACTGGCCCAACGATGTCAGGTTAAGCGATATCGAGTCGCGCTTTGTCTGCACCGCCTGCGGTCGCAAGGGCGCTGATGTCAGACCACATCCCGGCTGGGGCAAGCGGTCGGTCGGTTACTGATGTTCGATGACAGGAACCAGTGGTATGCGCCCGGTGGCCTGGGACGGTTCGTGCCATTCGCTCATTTCACATCGCCATGACCAGTACGGTGAGTAGACCGCACACGATTGCGAATGCGCTGAGGATCTGCTTTAGCTCGGAGACGGACATTGCTCGTGGCTCAGGATCAGACTGACGTCGCTAACGACCCCCACCCGATCAGCAGCATGGTGACGAAGAGTTGCCACCATGCCGCCGTCGTCTACGTTAGGGCAGCACGTTGGAGGGCTGTACGTTGGTGAAGCCTCCGCCGACACCGACACCGGCGTTGTGGGAAATGCCACCCGTGATGGCCGCACCATTGCCGAACGAAACCGCGCCGCTTGTGGAATTGCTCTGACCCGCAGACGCCCCGAGACCGGTCGAGAGGCTACCGGCCGGGGAAGCCGCCGCGAAACCAGCACCGATGTTGGTGTTGGTCCCGCTGGCAAGCGAACCGGCCGCCGCCGAGCCGTGCGTCGCAGCCCCCGTGCCGGTGAAGACGTTACCCAGGTTCGCGCCTCCCCCGATGGCCAGCGTCGAGGTGCCGGTCGGAATAGTGGGCGGGGCCGCCGCAGCCGGCACAATGCTTCCCACAAGAGCTATGAACGCAACACTCATCAATAGCTTGTTCATTGTAAATTTTCCTTCTTTTCGGTTTCCGCCGCGGCGGCTGCCAGGGCGGGTGATGCCGCCGTGTGAAAGGTTTCACCACTCGCCGTCGCCTTCTTCTCCGGTCGAATGGTGAGCGACGTGAGCCCAGCCACGGCAGCGCTGCTGGGTTCACATCGTAGACGTTGCAAAGACGGTTCTTGCCGCGCAGAGACCAAGGAAAGGAAGAAGAGGAAGAGAAGAACAGTGGTGGTTGTAGAGAGCGAGAGAAGGAACTAGGTGCTCATGTCCCAGATCGATGCGTTCAATTCGCTCTACTTGTGACTTTTCCTTCTCCTCGGGTTTCGCCACGGCGGGTGCCGGGGCGGGGGATGCCGGCGTGTGAGAGGTTTCACCACTCGCCGTCGCCTTCTTCTTCGGTGCAGGATGGTGGACGGTATGAGCCCAGACACGGCAGCGCTGCTCGGTCACAACGTAGTCGTTGCAAAGACGGTTCTTGCCGGTTGCCCCTTCCACCAGCCAAATGTCGCCGCCGGTGTAGGGCTGCTCCTCGGAGGCTTCCGCCTGCGCGTAGCGGGTGGCGACCGGCGGCGGGGCGGGATAGCCCGGCACGGGCGGCGGCAGGTACTTGCCGCAAACCTCCGGCATCGCGCGGTAGATGTCGCCGTTAAGGCAGAGCCGCGCCACCGCGGCCTTCTTCAGGCCCATGCTCCACAGCGTCCGCGCATCGAGCCGCGCCGCGCAGCCTTGATCAGGAATCGTGGTGCCGAAGCTGAATCCGGTCCCGACAAACGCGCCGCCGCCGGAAACCGACCCGAGGCACGTTTCGAGCCCGGCTGCGGCCAAGCCCGGTGCGAAAACGCTCGGCACGTTCTTGACCGTCTGATCGGCCGGCACGGTGCTGTTGCTGATGATCGCCGCCGAGCCGCCCTGCCCCGAGATCGCCTGGGACCTCGATGTCGATCTGGCAACGCCGACGCCCGTCCCCGTCGCCGTCGATAATCCGCCGGAGCCACCTGGGCCCGGGTCGTTCATGATATTCGGACCAAGGGAGCTCGTGGCTTGAGCCCATGCAGGCCCGCTCGCCGCCATCGCAACGATGGCAGCCGACAAAAGCCGCTTGATGATGATCTCCGTGCGCCGGTCTGAATGAACCTTCACAACCGCCCGCCGGCGATCACTTCACGAATTTGGGCCTTCCGCTTCTGCCGTTGCTCGCATTCTTGCGTGGTAAGGATTGAGTTAATTTATCTTAAATCTTTGCATTTTCGCTGGGCAATATTTGCCGCTTTGTTTCGTGGTTAACAGGTGCGGCACGCCAAGGGCATTGCGGTTCGTCACAGCGCCGGGGCCCACTTTCATTTGTAATCCACTAGGCGCCTACGATCTTGGGCGCATGTTCAATTCCCTTGACTTCTGCCTCCCGACCGGATCGACCAGCGCCGAACGGCCCGGATTGGTTCCATGAGATCAAGTTCGACGGCTGGAACCTTCGTCGCCGCATGCGCTTAAGTGGTAACGAACAAGCCGTCCCCCGCACCGCACGTGGTGAGGGCTCCCACGATGGACACTGCCCGCGGAATCGAAGGTGGCTCGGACAATACGTCGTTCGCCGAGCAGTCGGTGAGGTTTCCGTCCTCGCCGGAGCGAACCGCGCCGCTGTGGCTCGCTGCGGCTTTTTCCGCGGCGGCCTTGGCGCTGGGCGCGCAGGCGCAAACGACGAATCCGGCTGAGACGAATCCGGCTGAGCTGCAAGCCGCTCCCGAGCAGGGACAACCAAGAGCCGAGATGCTGGCGCGCGAACTGGCTGCCGCGCGGCGAGATCTCATGTTGCTGCAGACGCTGTTGACCAACGCGCGCGACGAAATGGCCCAGGCCAGGCGGGAAGCGGAGAGAGTAATCGCGGAACTGCGAAAGGCCTTGCAAGACGAGCGCGACCGAGCCAGGCGGCCGGGCCTGGAAGCGGCGGGCAGCGCGGCGTGGCAAAAATTCCTCAAGCAGGAGCGGGAGCACGCGGCGCTGCTGGAGCAAGACCTTGCGGCAGCACGGCGGGAGCGGGAGCGCGCGGCGCTGCTGGAGCAGGACCTTGCGGCAGCACGGCAGGATGTCGAGACCCAGAAGGCGCTCGCGGGGACCGAAGTAAGCCAACTCAAGAAGACAGCGGACGCTGGCTCAGCGGAGTTGCGGAAAGCCCTGCAGCAGGAACGCGACCGCGCGACCCGGCTGGAGCAAGACCTTGCTTCGGCACGACGCGACGTCGAAACACAGGTGGCGTTCGCGGCCAAGGCGAGCGACGAAGCGACGAAATTCAAGCAGGCGGCGGAGAAAGGATCCGCGGAGCTGAGACAATCGCTGCAGAAGGAACAGGAAAAGGCCGAGACGCTGGCGCAGGAGCTCGCAATGGCGCGCGCCCGAATATATGCCTTCGAGGCCCAAGCGCGTCAGGCCAGCGACCATGCGGCAGAGCTCAAGCAGACGGCCCAGGGCGGCGTGGCGGATTTGCAAACATCGCTGCAACAGGAGCGCGACCGCGCGAGCCGGCTGGAGCAGGATGTGGCGGCGGCGCGGCGGGACGTCGAGAAGCAGACGGCGCTCGCGGCGAAGACCGGCGAGGAAGCGCGCCAAATGAAGCAGGCGGCCGACGGCGCTGCGGAATTGCAAAAATCCCTCGAGCAGGAGCAGGAGCGCACAGCGCGCCTGGAGCAGGATGTTGCCGCAGCACGGCGCGATCTCGAGAAGCAGACCGCACGCACGGCCAAGGTCAGCCGCCGCCAGTCGAGCCAGACGAAGCGGAGGGCAGAGAGCAGCGCGGCCGAGTTGTTCAAATCAAATTCGATTTGGAACTTAATCTTTGCGCCGCCAAGACGCTGAACCTCGCCATCCTGCCAAACCTGCTCGCCCGCGCCTGGGCAGTTCGATAAAAAAGCTGCCGGTCACGCAGCAGGAGTATCCGCCACCGGCTGTCGAGTGTTGTTACTTCGGACACTTCTCGACTAGCCGTCGCCGGGATCATCCAGTCACCCAGCGATTCCCACATGGGCACGTGGAACTTCACGCGGCCTTCACCGCTTCGATCGGCAGACGCCAGTAAACGGCCTCCGAAATCGCGAGCGGCTGACCACCGCCGATCTGGGCGAAGCTGTGCCGGTGGCGACGTTTCGGCGCCCATTTGAAGCAGGCCTGCAGGTCCTTCATTACTGGCGCGACGATGCCGGGCACGGAATGGCGATAACCATCAATGAGATTGAGGCCTGTGCGAGCCTCACGTAGCGTTTGAGATTGGCTCAACTTTGTGTTGATAATTGGGATGAACTAACCACCTAAACTGCATCCACCGGGGCTGACCGAAGGCGTCATCTGCAGGAGGGTCCTGGAATGAAGAAGACATCTGCCGCCTTCGTCGCGGTCGCAACAATCGCTGGTTCGCTCGCCGCGACGCCGGCAGGCGCGCAGCGTGGCGTTGCTGCAGGCGTCACCACGGCTCCGGGCTATTATTATGGTTCTGGCTACTACGGAACCGCATTTCTCTCCCCGCCGGCTTGCGAATGGGTGGCACAGCGTTTCTGGGACGGCCATGGCTGGCGGGTCCGCCGGGTGCGAATCTGCGGCTGATTACGGCGAGATTCCGCGACAAGCAAAAGGCCACCCGCAGTAAACCGAACGGCCTCCGGGATCAAAAATCTGTTCGCGCTGAAACGTCCCTTAAGTCCCGGTGTCGCGATCCCGGACAAAGCCGCTTGCGGGTTGTGTTTACATTTAAGCGTTCCGCTGCGGAATCTTTGCAGGTGTGTTCTCGCGGTACACTAATCGTGGATCAGGCAAACAGCGCCGCACCGCTGTCGGTGCTTGCGCGCCGCGGCATCGGGATCGGCCAAAGGCCGACGCTCGACGAATTTCATGCCCAACCTCTTCCTTGCTTTATACCCACGACCCGCTGCTGTTCAGCGCGAGCGAGTTAGTAGTTTCTTAACGATAAGCGCATCAGCTTGTGCCGTCGTGTGTTCTTGAGTCACGTCGATGGTGATGCGATGAACAGACAAGATTGGCTGATGGCCTTGAGGACATTCCTTGTGGTGTATCTGATCCTTTGAGTGCATCAGACGACAGCGCGTTGCTCGATCTCCCTTATCACGATCTTTGGTCGCGCCGTCGGGCCGCTGCAAAGCCCTCGCCTCCTCCCACGGCACACGCATCCAAACGTCGCGCTCCGCGTTCGTAGTCAGGATCACGGGCAATGCCTTGGGGCGGATCGGCGCCGACGATTGCGTTCGAAGCGGCGGTCGGAAAACCATAGACGAGATGTGGAGCGGGGATCGGCTTGGCCTTCGTGCCCCGCTCGCCCTTGAACTCAATCCAATTGCCGGCGAAGACAAAGAGGCTGGGCAAATGGCGGGTATTTTGGTGGGTACGTCAAGCCGGCCAATATAACGGCACATCGTCGTGATCGCCGCTTTTCCCGGAACCAAAGCGGCAGGCGCAAGGTTGTCGTTGCAGTTCGGGAGCGCGGAGGCAAGCCCGTTCCGGCAGTTTTCAATTCGGGAAGTCAAGCCGCTTAATTGATTCGCGCTCGCATCGCGAAGGAAACGGTTGTGCATGCCGACGAAGCGGAATCATGGGACAACTCAGATGAGCGTTTCGAGGTCAAGGGAATTAACCATCAGGAGGCATATAGCCTCGATGGCGCGCGCACTGACATGGCTGAAGAATACTTCTCTCGGCTCCGCCGCGCCTGGATCGGCATTCACCACCACATCGTCGGTTCGTATCTCCTCAGGTACGCGCAGGAGTCCTCATGGCGTGAGGCCAACCGGCGGGTCTCCAACAGGGATCAGGTGAGTCGTATTGCCGCACTCGCCTAAAGCACGGTAAATCGGTTGATTTCACGGGTTATTGGCAAGGGCTGTCTCCGCATCCAGAAATTCCGTTCCCGGCGGCTGAGGCGCGAGCTGGCGCAATTCCGACTGCGGCCACCCCATGCGGCAACTCTTGGGACGATGTGTCTCGACATTTCGTTGAACCTGCACCCGAAATCAACTATCTGCTACAAACACCGTCAGGATCGTTTTGCGCAGCCGCTCGACAGCAGTTGACGACCAGAAATTCAAAGAAGTTCGCTGTTGGGACTGAATTTCGGAACCCTCCGCCTGCGCGCTCGCCGGGATCACATTACCGAAGGATCTATCGCGATGAAATTTGCATCGCTAGCACTGAGTTGCTTGCTCACCAGCGCTTCGCTGCCCGCATACGCATCGGATTCGCTCTGTGACAACTTGATTGCTGTAGTACACGCTCAGTCGGCTAACACAGATGCCGTATTCATCCGCAGCTTCGCACCGGGAGATTTCGAAGCGCAACTTCCGCCCGCCCTAGCCTCGACAGCTTTTACCTATGACAACGCGGTCGCTGCCATCGCTCTGATCGCCTGCAATGATCTGAGCGACGCACTTAAGATCGGACGGGCCCTGTCACGCGCCTCGCACTCGGATCGCGCCTTCCACGATGGTCGCATTCGCAATGCCTATCGAGCGGGCCCCGCGGAGGACAAAATCCCAACACCGCCCGGGTGGTGGGACGCGACGCGCAATCTCTGGTCGGAGGATCGGTACCAGGATGGCAGCTATACGGGCAATACAGCCTGGGCGGCACTGGCATTGCTGAACTTGTACCAAGCCACCAATGACGTAGGCTTTCGGGACGCCGCCGCCCGCCTGATAGACTGGGTTGTTACCAGCACGGTGTGCAGTGGATTCTTTTGCGGCGGTTACGATGGGTACGACGATCGACAGATCCGACTAAGCTGGATCTCCACAGAGCATAACGTCGATGTCGCGGCCGCCGCAGAATGGCTCGCACGATCAGGAGCCGGTGCCCGATTCACGAAAGTAGCGGAACAGGCGCGCGAGGTATTGAACCTCGCATTTCTCCACGACCATTTTGCGATTGGCATCACGCAGGATGGGACGCCCGCCACCGGCGAGCAATATGTACTCGATGTTCAGCTCTGGCCGTGGATGGCTCTGCCTGACGCTCCACCGGATTGGCGCAAGGCACTGACCTTCGCGGAAGAGCATCTCGCCGTCGCCGGCGGCTTCGATTTCAATGGCGATCGCGACGGCGTCTGGGTCGAAGGCACAGGGCAAGCAGCTCTTGCCTATCGCATTGTCGGCAATACCGCTCGGAACGATGAACTGGTGAAAAGCTTCGCTACCGACCTGACCCCGAGCGGGCTCCTGAATGCGACCCGCGTCTACGTACTTTCAACTGGCCTCACGAGGGGGACCAGCCCAGACGCACCGCCCATTGTTTATCACCGCCGCCCGCATCTTGCTGCGACCGCTTGGGCCATCCTTGCAGAGCGGGGTTTTAATCCGTTCACCGGCACTTTCGTCAAATGATTTTCGACGTCAATTGTAGTCAGCAAACCGCTCAGCGCTGGCGCGAATGATCGCACAATTCGAACGATCTAGTCCTTGCTCGGCAATAAGAAACAGCCGACCGTATCACGTACTGACGCGGTCGCCCCTAACTCCTGCCGTACTGGTCTTGATCGCAGGCCTGCAGGATGCGGACAAAATCGGCCATGCTGGATTGATCTCGGTTTTCGACCATAGCCGCAACCTGAACATTGGACGCGGGCTGGCTCCCTTGCCAAAATCGCATTAGGAGATCGGCGACGTTTTTCATGGCGTACTCTCCGCACCCAACTGTGGCAGTAGACACAGATTACTGGAGCGGCAACGCGCCGCTCGATCAGGAGAAAGGCCAGGCGGCGGGCGCTACGCCGCCTCCCGCAACTGCCGGCTCGCAGGGCCGTTCCGTTGCCTTTCACTCTACATTCGAACGTAGCACCGAGCACTCGGTTGGCGCCATTGCGCGCGGGTATGAAGTGACCATACTAAGGTAGGCTCGGAGCAGTGAATCGGGATAAGTCGACCAAGCGTCGGTTTGATCACAGGTTCAGCTGGCATCGATGCCCCGCGACGTTGCTCGGCCGCGCCGACGAGTTGATCGAATAAGGACGTGATGTCGCCTATTGGCCCGAAGCTGAACTGCCGCTCGCACTGACGAATGTCCGCTCTCGAAAATAGCAGACCTTGTTATGACATTTTGATGCCGCTCTCCCAAGTTGCCCGGTCGGCCAAAGGAGCGTCCACCAATCACTCTCTTGCGGCGAAAGACTTGCGCGAGGCAAATGGCTCAGGAGCACGATGATGGCCTTAACCTCCTGTTTACCATGTTTACCGTACTTTAATGATTGGCATGGTTCCGAACGTCGGTCGCCCAAATGGACGCATCCCTCTTAAGCAACAAAGAAAATCTTCTGGATTTTACTCGTTCTTCTCCGAGTGGTCACGGTGGGACGCTGCTGAACCTGGTGTTTCAAGCCGCCGAACTTCTCAGCGGATTGGAAGAAAAGGTCCGAGAAGCGGAAGCTCGCGCGCAATCTATGTGCAAAAGCGCAGCTGAGAGAGCAGAGCTTGCCGAAAAGCGCCTCGAAATCGCTGAAAAGGCACGACGTGATGTGATCAATAATGCTGAACGCAGGTTGCAAGATGCTTCAAGGGCATTGACGAACGCCGAATCTCGCATAGCGGCGGCTGAAGATAAGGTCATAGCACTTGAATTCCGTGCGCAGTCAGCCGAAGCCCAGCTGCATGAAGCCAAGCAGGCCCTTGTTCAAGTAGAAGAGGCTATCCGTGAACGGCTCCTCAATGAAAAAGAAGGATAACGTCAGCCGCCAAATGGGGAAAAATCAAGCGGCGTTTTTTAGGTGGCGGCGCAATTAGCTCGTGGGGTTCGACCCAAAGCGCCTTGGCAAGCTTCTCAAGGATTTTCAGACCAGCGTAGAAGCTGGCCTTTTCATGCTGGCTGACAGGTTTCTGCGTTTTGCCGGAAGTCCGCTTCGACCGCGACGGTGTCCGCTTCACCCTTGGCCAGGAACGGACTCATGCGTTGCAACAAATTCGGGGCAAAAACTCGTTGTCAGTCGTGCAGCGCCCTTTGCCTCTTTCAGATCGAGCGTGTCGAAGCCGTCGGCTGTGAGAAGTCTGCGAGCCCAAAAACGCCGTTTGCTTCTAGCGTTGCGACCACCGAAACTCTCGAGGAGTGGTACCGAGCATATCACGGAAATGACGCGCCAGATGACCTTGGTCGCAAAAGCCCACAGTAAACGCAATTTCCGCTAAAGAGAGATCCGTCTGGACCAACATCTCCCGGGCGCGCTCGACTCGCTTTTGCGTGAGATAGACATGCGGCGTCACCCCGGCGGATTGCTTAAATTGTCGCGCAAAATGATGCACTGATAGTCCGGCGACTTCAGCCAGAACCAGCAGATCGATACTTTCGCCGAAATGCGCTTCCACGTATTCCCGCACCCGACGCATCGCGCCGGGCGACAATCCGCCAAAGGCTTGAGGTGCTGGCGGCGGCGTCGAAACATCAATCGAGCCCAGGCGCGGGCGCGTGTGCAGGTTGCGGTTCGTTCGGCTGCTCGAGGCCGTCACAGGGTGATCGGGTGGAGTCACAAGCGCCGGCTGACTTTCATTGCTGCCGGCGATCACCAATCGCGCAGAGAAATCGGTCCGGTCCTGGCGCCGAAAGAGGCCGACGTCTCGCTCGAAGACCGACCACAAGCTGGTACCCGCCTGGAGCCCGCGATCATCCAGCATAAGGGACGTGCGCGCGACCCGGTTTGCGCCCACAACACGTTGGTTGCCATCAATCGCCAGCAGCATGCCTGAAGCGTCGCCATCCGGCGAAGGTAGCGCGACGATCCACTCTCGACGGAACTGCTCACGGAAAAATCGCTCTTCTATCGCGCGCGCCGATCGTAAGGTGAGCGCACCAGTCAGCGCATGCGCTCGTTCCGAGAGTTCAGGATCGATGGCAGAGACATCCAAGACTGCTATCAGTCGCCCATCGACGCCGAACACCGGCGCGCCAGAGCAGCTCAAGTTGATGTGTCTGGACCTAAAATGCTGGCTTCTGTGAACAGTGACAGGCCGCTCTTCGACAATGCAGGTGCCAATGCCGTTTGTGCCCTCCGCCTGTTCGGACCACATCCCGCCGAGCCAGGTTCCCCAAAATTCGAACTCGCTCGCCCGCGCGTCTTCACCGCGATGCGCGACCGCGACGCCCGAGCTATCACAGAACAAGACGGTATAACCAGCTTCACGAACCACCTTATATATTTGATCTATCTCCTCCTGGGCACAAAAGAGGAGCTTATCCAGCGGTTCGCGAAATGGTTTCAGCTCGGCAGGCGTTAGGATGCACGGCGCCTTGCTATCCAGTGGATCGAGGCCGTATTTTTTTGCTGACCTTTGCCAGGAGCTTGATACCCCCTCCATCCCCAGCGGAGGCGTCGCCCCCTCGGCAACCGAACAAATGCGTTCAGCGTGCCCCGCGATGGTGTCGAGTGAACTTGCAGACCTCTCCGAGAGTTCCATCACCGCACCTGGCTCGCTATGGACGCGCTCCTAGCGAGGGGCGCCGTCCAGTTTCCGACGGTGGCGACATGCGCCGCAGCGAACGGCGCCGCAGCTCCATTAAGGCAGCGCGGACACCCCAAAATGGCATTGTCGAAGCCCCTTCAAGGTACACCCCGCCGAGTACCCGAGCAATCGCCCAGGCCAAGCAGCTGCCTTCGTCCATTTTGCGAAAGCGTGCGCAAATTACTGTTTCCGTTGCTAAACTTTGATAATTGAGCGCCCCGTCTCTGACAGCGCACACTGGCCAAAATTCCACTTAAAAAAGCAAAGGGCTCCGGGCCGGATCAAGTCCTTCCAAGAGGGGCTTGATCATTCGTGGGATGCTTATGCCATCGGACAGGCCTTCGCGGTCTTGAACTTCGGACAGCAAGGAGAGCACTATGATTGACACTGGACGTCTTGGTGCCGCGCCGAATGATCCTGAAAAAGCCTTTGATGCTGCACTAATCCGAACGCACGGTTTGACGCTTACCTCCGACGCCTTGCGCGAGGCGAAGGTCGATCTGGCGCACATCGACCGCATCGCGACGATGGGGCGGCTCACGGCCTCGGTGGCCCATGAAGTGACGGAGTCTAGTGCGGCGATAGTCGCTAACGCTCAAGCCGCTCGGAACTTTCTAGATCATCGACCGCCGAACCCGGACGAGATACGGCAAGCGCTCGATTGCATCGTGAGAGACGCTTATCGATCCAGGGCCGTGATCGAGCGGATCCAAAATCTCTTCAAGGAAACGCCGTCGAAGAAGCAGCGAGTGGAGATCAATGGAGCGATCCGCGACGTGCTTGAGCTGACGCATGGCGAGGTGGCGAAAAGCCGTGTCTCAGTGCTGACGCAGTTCGCGGAGCCCTCGCCGACTGTCCAAGCAGATCGGGCGCTACTGCAGCAAGTAATCCTCAATCTTATTATCAACGCAGTCGAGGCAATGAGCACCATGCGCGAAGGGTCGCGCGAATTGCTGATTTGTACCGAAAAAGCGGAGTCAAATAGCGCACTCGTGGCGATACGAGATTCGGGCCCTGGACTCGCTCCAAAAATTATCGACCGCCTATTCGAGGCTTTCTACACTACCAAGGTCCATGGCATGGGCATAGGCTTGTCCGTCTGCCGTTACCTCGTCGAGGCGCACGGCGGGCGGATATGGGCCGGCACGAATGAACCTCGCGGCGCCGTCTTTCAGTTCACCTTGCCTCTACGATAGAAAAGCTGCCAAATCGATCATCCTCAATTCCGTCCCTGCGTTCGTCGGATCGCGAATCCAATAACATGCTGACAAACCAAGCTTCTTGCGAACCGTTGATTTTGGTTCCCGTTTGAAAGTCGAGCAAACCATCGTCTGTTGGTCGCGTAGAGGAATTTTCCGGGTCCGGAACGGGAGCCTCCAAGCGGCGGCGATAGAAACGTGAGCCCCCTACCCCGCGAATTCGTCAGGGGTCACAACTTCGAATGCGAGTTTGGTTATTCCCGGTCCGGTCCAACGCGCACCAGTTGCTTGCCGAAATTTGCGCCTTTCAAAAGACCCATGAAGGCGCTCGGCGCATTTTCAAGACCCTCTGTGACAAACTCCTTGTGCTTGACCTTGCCGTCGCGCAGCCATTGCGACATGTCACGCAAGAAATCGCTCTGGCGCGCGGCGAAATCGCTCACGATAAACCCACGGAATGTCAGCCGTTTTGCCAGCGTCGCAAACATGAACCTAGACGCCCATTTCGGCGGTTTCGCTTCGGTGTCATTGTAATGCGCGATCAGGCCGCACACGGGTACCCGTGCGAAGTTATTGAGGAGCGGAAACACGGCATCGAACACCGCGCCACCGACATTCTCGAAGTAGACATCGATGCCTTTCGCGCACGCGTCCTTCAGCCTGGCTGCAAGATCAGGGTCCCGGTGATCGATGCATTCGTCGAAGCCGAGTTCGCTTTTGACGTAGTCGCATTTTTCCTTGCCGCCGGCTATGCCTACGGCGCGTGCGCCTTTGATTTTGGCAATTTGGCCGACGGCCGAACCCACCGCGCCTGAGGCCGCCGCTACCACGACAGTTTCGCCGGGCTGCGGCTTGCCGATTTCGAGCAAGCCCGTATAGGCCGTCATGCCGGGCATGCCGAGCACGCCGACCGCGGTCGAGATCGGCGCGAGTTGCGGATCGATCTTGCCCAGCCCCCGGCCGTCGGACAGTGAATGGGTCTGCCACCCGGCACGCGACAGCACGATTTCGCCCTTTTTGAATGCGGCATTATTGGAGGCGATCACCTCGGAGACTGTACCGCCCTCCATCACTTCGCCGATCTGGACCGGTGCGGCATAGGATGCCGCGTCACTCATGCGCCCGCGCATATAGGGATCGAGCGACAGCCAAATCGTGCGCAGCAAAACTTGGCCCTCTCCGGGCGCAGGGACTGGATATTCCTCAACGCGGAAGTCGGATGGCTTCGGCTCGCCAACGGGACGCGATGCCAGGACGATGCGCTTGCCTTGTGGCATGGGTGCCTCCTGCAATTATCTGACGAGCTACATGGTAGCGAGGAAGCCGGCAATCAGGAAGGCCGCCGCCCAAATGCACGAGTCGGTGTTCGCTGCATTCCGATATCTTGCAGCGATCACAGGTGCAGTCACTACATTACGATGAGCGCTCTTTCGTTGATCCAAGTCAATCGGTCAGGCCGGCTTTCACCGCGAAGCAAATGCTTCGAACATGACCGCGCCCTCTTCAATGTCGTAACAGGCGCGACGGTCGATCGACGATTGCGCGTCGTCGTCGAACAGTTCGATCAAGAACAGCGGCCCATCGGCAGCGCCCCCGTTTGATGGGGCCTCCAGCATGCGGATCTCGTAGTTTCCAATCCACGCAAGCGAAATCATTCTCGCGGCGCCTTCGGGAAGGCACAAGAGATCGACGTAGGCTCGTGAAATTCGCAATTTGGTGAAGTTGCTTTCGGTTATCTCGCACACGATTGAAACCTCAACTTATTGAAGCTCCTTGCTTTCGCTCATCATCGGCGTTGCCTGCGTCCGGGCGTAAACTGCAAAAGCCTATTCAAAAGGGACGCGGCACCCCGCGCCCTTTGAATCGAGCTGCAAGTGATCTGCGGAAGGCTAGGCAGCGGCAAATATCGCCGCTGCCCAGTTAGATTGGCGCTAACCTTTTCCAAGCGGGACAGCGACATAGTGGGGCGCATCGCCGGTGCGAAGCCGCATCAACACGCTGCTCTTCTTCTCGGTGCGCGCAGCTTCGAGCGCCGAACTCACCTCGGCCGGAGTCGAAACATTCTTTCCAGCGACTTCCAGGATCACGTCCCCTTCCTTGAAGCCACGATCGGCGGCCGCACTCTTGGGTTCGACCTTCATGACGACGACGCCTTCCTTTCCGGCGCCACCGACCTTGGCCGCTGGCGCAATCGTCAAGCCAAGTCGCGGAACGTCGGCATCGTGAGACGATCCTTTACCGGTTTCAGCTTTGGCTTCCTGCCCGTTCGGCAATTCACCGAGCGTCAGATTGACGACCTTGCTCTTGCCCTGATGAAGGACATCCAGCTTGGCTGAGCTGCCCGGCGCGATACCGCCGATCACGCGGGCTAGTTCACGTGCATCCTTGACCGCCTGACCATTTACGGCAGTGATGACATCCCCGGATTCAATGCCTGCCTTGGCAGCGGGCCCATCCTTTTGAGACTCCGCTACCAACGCTCCCTCCGCCTTCTTCAGATCCAGGCTATCCGCAATATCCTGCGTCACCGGCTGAATCTGAACGCCGATCCATCCGCGACTGACGCTTCCCTTGTCCTTGAGCTGGGCGATCACGTTCTGCACGGTCGAGGCGGGAATCGAAAAGCCGATTCCGACGCTACCGCCAGACGGCGAAAAGATCGCAGTGTTCACGCCAATGACCTCACCCTGCATGTTGAAGGACGGGCCGCCGGAGTTGCCTTTGTTTACCGGCGCGTCGATCTGAATGAAATCATCATAGGGACCGCTTCCGATGTCACGACCGCTGGCCGATACGATGCCGGCCGTAACGGTGCCACCCAGACCAAAGGGATTGCCGACCGCGAGCACCCAATCACCAATTCGGGGCTTATCCGCGGAGAACTTGACATAGGGAAAGTCCGAGCCGCCTTCGATCTTGATCAAGGCGAGGTCGGTTCGCGCATCCGCTCCGATCACTTTCGCTGTGTAGGTCTTGCCGGCGTCAGTGGTCACCTCGACCTTGTCCGCTCCATCGACAACGTGGTTGTTGGTGACCGCGTATCCGTCGGGGGAAATGAAGAAGCCTGACCCCTGGCCGAGCATTTGGTGCTGACGCCCTTCACGAGGAATTTAAGGAAGCCCGTCGGGGCCACCGAATCTCCGGAAGAAACGCTCCATTTGCGAGTCCGAACTTTCATCGTTCTTGCCGTCAACCTCGGCGGTTTTCTCCTTCATCGTTACCTTGACCGAGATTACGGACGGTTTGACGCGCTCAACCATATCGGCGAAGCCCGCCGGCTGGGCGACCGAAGCCGTGCGCGCATGCGCAGCGCCGAAGAGGACAAAGTCACCCAAGGAGGGGTTCAGGCTATTGGCAGTAAAACCCAGTCCGGCAACGACGGAGGCCATCAGTGCAATTTTTCGCATTGAAAGCAAAGAGCGCGTCTCCTTGCGGTGCAAGGATGACGCAGAACGATACGATTGGTAGTTCGTCATAGGAAAATCTCCAGCGTATAAATTCAGCGCGCGGTCGCTCGCCGTTATGGCGGTCGTAGATGCTGCGTCCCGCATTACATTACGCTGGCCGTAGAATTAATTTTTCGAAATGAATGGGAAGTTGCGCGCAACTTGCATAAGACCGAAGCTTCCGCGCAGTGAAACGTCAATTGGAGTGGTGGCCTGAGATCAAACGCAGAAAGTTTGAAAAAGTGAGTATTTGGCAGCTGTTTTGTAGCTGCCGGACGAGCTCTCACATCGGCCAAAAACAACTCGACTATCGCCACAGAGCCACAGCACCTGCGATTGCGGCAGAACGTCACGGGCTTGAGAACGCGGCCCGTTCGGCGCAAACTATTTGGCGAAGCTCTACGCGCCGTCGGGAAGAGACTCCCAGCAAATCAGCCGCTCGCCAGATGATATTTTTGTCGAATTCGTTCGCTTGACCGTCAGCATAGACAACTTCCCACATCATTTGCACAAGCTGACTTCGGTCTTCATCGTCCAGCATTTCGGTGAGCTGACGGGTAAAGCGGTAGAGATCGATTGCGTCGCGATTGATGTCGATGGCTTCTTCGAGCAGACGCCCGGCGGAGTGATCATCGAGCTCGAACCTGGACCGCAATATGCTATGGAGGGCTTCACGTCGAACTTTCGACATCTCACTATTGACGCTGGCGATGCGCGTGAGCAACGCAGCGGTCGCGAGCCGGCGATTGTAATCATTGATTTGCGCATTCGGACCTGCATCTCCTGCCAAATAGGAGAGAAGGATTTTTGCCGCGCCAAACATTGTCATGATGTTTTCCTGCACTCCCATCAAAATTCGGTTAGGGAATTGCCGCCGCCCGATTTGCAAATTGGCAATTGGTCCGTTTCGGTTCGCGAGGCAACCTGCTTACAGAACTTTAATCTGAGCCGCGAGCACGGAGGGTTGGATGGCGCTGAGCGCGTGCTTGGTCGGCCAGCAGGCACATCACAGAACACAATCGACCGGCCGTGGACGCGCAAACGGAATTGGCTAATCGGCCCTTCGTGGTCCATTTGCGGACTCTAAAAATTGGAGCCACGATCGGAAGCCCAACGGGTCCAAAGGCAGAGATTGTCACCAATCCTTGAATGTCGGTTCTATGCACCCCCCGCAGACCCATGGAAACGTCCAATCGGCCGTACGTTGGGCACTTTCGGGGATATACCTGCTCCAGGCATCGGCTCGGACCGGATTGACTGACTGCCAGATGACGTCGAAGGTACCGGACGAATTCATTTTGCCTATCATGACTGGCTTGGAAAGATGATGATTAGTGTTCATCATAACCTCGAAGCCACTCGGCGCCTTGATTCTTTGGCCATACATGGCCTGCCGAACTGCATCGACGTCGGTGGTGCCCGCTTGGACGACCGCTTGCGCCCACATTCTGAAGCCAATGAAAGTGGCTTCCATCGGGTCATTCGTAGTCTTGTCTCGTTGCCCGTTGAAGTCCGCCCACATTTTGATGAACGCTGTGTTTTCCGGCGACTTGACAAATCGACTTCAACGCCGGCACGCTGGCCGTCCGCCGGGCGAAGCGGGGCACGCCGGCGATGCATCCTATTCGCGGCGACGAACTGCGCGCCCTGCGCCGTCTCCAGCGTGAGCAGGATCCCAAGTCGCCGTTCGTGTTTACGTCGGAGCGCGGGGCACCATTCACTACAGCGGGCTTTGCGCGCATGGTGGAGCGTGCCGGAGACGCCGCAGGGCTGAAGTTCAAGGCTCACCCGCACATGCTACGCCATGCCTGCGGCTTCGCTCTGGCCAACAAGGGACACGATACCGCGCCTTGCAGGCCTATCTCGGCCATCGAAATATCCAGCACACGGTTCGCTACACCGAGCCGGCGCCGGATCGGTTCAAAGACTTCTGGCGCGCTTGACGTGCTCGGAAGCACGCCCCGAAGCATGCTTTTCGCGCTCAGACCAGGGGGAAAATTTTTGTTTTGGGACCCAACTGATTTTCGCAAGCGCATCGACAACGGCAGGGATCATTTCTGGCCGGGTGGGATCGCTCCAGTGGCTTGATCCTGCAAAGGTGGCTCGCTGCTTTCAGTTGCCGTAACGCTGCTTCTAAGCTGGTCTGGCGCCGCACAGTCACCGGCCCAAAGCTTAGTACCCCGGATAGTCCCCACGAGGGTGCAGCCGACCGCCTTCGGCTTCATCCGAGCCGCCGACTTACCGCCGCCCGTTGGAGGCTTAGACGCGTCCTGAGCATACACGCTCGTCGAAAGGATTAATGCCGCCGCAAGCAGAAACAGCTTCATGTACCATCCTTCGCCCTTTAGCCCGATCTCGACCAACCTGTTCTGTGCAGCACCGCGATAAACTCCCGCTGGCGCTGATGATCATCTGGCTTCTTTCGGAACGCCCATGTCGCCCTAACTTGGGTCAGGGAACATTCACAGGCGGATAGGCCAATTCGGAGCGGCCCCGGTCCACGCTTCGCCCATCCGTTTGGCGATAGCTCGCTTAGAATCTTGATGGTCGCGGCGCGGCGCGCTTTCTGTTTCTTTGTTAGTGCCATGATTTCACCTGCCAATCCGCCAGCAACGAAAAACGCAACCCTGGCCGGATCAAGCAAAGCGAAGCACCAGGATAGTCCGCGCAGAATATCATTGCCGCCGCCCATGGTGCAGAACACGCACGACCGGCGCGCCGCTTGCCTCTGGCCAAGCCAACCGCGACGCTCTCAGAGAGATTTCCGAGGCAGTCGGTTGCGAAAGGCATCAACGGCATGAGCCATCAGCACGCCGATGCTCAGAATGAAGGACGTTCCCACAACAGCAGCAGAAAGCATGAGCGATCTCCCTCGGTCTAAATCCATAAAAGAGGACGAGCACATGCACAGTCAAAAAAAATTCGGGGATCGAACGAGAATTGACCGAGATAGGTGCGCATTAGCCACAGCGACCTGTCTGCAACACCCGGAACGCCCAACATGGGCTTTGAGGGGCTGGTCTCGAAGCGCCGTGATCGGCCCTATCAAGGGTGGTGGGTCGAACCACTATGAGCGCACCCGATAGATCGAGAGTTCTGATTTCGCGATTAAGAACGTAACGGTCACACTTCTTCCGCCGAATCAGCGCTTTGCTTCTATCCAGCGAATAGCGAGGGCTGCCGCTTGAGTGAAACGGCAACGTCGTTCAATTCGCTCGGGGTGCTTGCGCTCCCCTATGTCGGACAGCGCAATGACCACCAGGACGCAGTTGGGGCAGGATTAGGCGTGACCGAGTTTGCACAAGAGGGAAGAGCCTCGGATGAAGTTCGTGAGCTGTGGCGCTGGGTCTTGAAAAAGCTTGTCGAAGGGTCGTTAGATCATGAGCAACACGCAAAAAAGGCGGCGTGCTAGCGAAACGCGCTGCACGCGACGCTCGCTGGTGGAGCTTACCGCGGCGGCGACCCGAGCCGTTGACGACGGCCTGTTTGTGTTGTCCAGCGGGATTGCTACTTTTAATCCGCGATCGGAGCACACAGGCGAGAAGACGTCTGATCAAACAATCGTTGCAAGGCAAGCGACCGCTCCGTGTCCCGTTGCGGTGTTTGAATCTCGGAATGCGGCGGCGCTGCGCAAGGACGAACTCCTAGATCCCGGAACTACCACCGAGATGATGGTGAAGATTGCCAAGGACTATCAAGACAGAGCTTTTGAAAACATCAAAGCCAGCCTGAATGCTGCGTTGGACGATGCAACGGACCTCGTAGAGACACGGGTCGGAGGCGAAGCGGTGTCGAAAGACATCGGCGGTTCCAGTCTTGAAAGCAATTTTTTGACCGTTCTCAAAGAAGCCGCAGCGGAGATCCGCGCGGATACGGTCGAATTGATTGTGCAGAAGGAACCAGCCGGCAGCGCAGGGCAGCCGCAACCGCGGTACATGCGGCGGCTCACTGACGAGGCGGTCAGATTGCTGGACGATCTCCAGAGCGGCAAGCTGGAGAATCAGGCGAACTTCATCCTGAGCGAATGCTTCAGAGAGGCCGCCAGCGCGTTCTCTATGATCAATCAGCAGCTCAAGCGCGACGGCTATGCCGCGAGCATTGATCCATCAATCTTCATCTGGCTTGCCAATATCACCGAACCGGAGACGCGCAATACCGCGACCATGCGGCTTGAGATCGTACCCAACCACCAAGGTCGTCCGAGCACGAGCGCGCGCCAGGTCGCTCAATTCATCTGGCACCTTGTCGAGGGGCAGGGCTGCCGGCGACAGGCCGCATATCGGGGGGCGTATACGAAGTTCAGCGTAAGCGCCAGTTTCGCCGAGAAGGCCTATGCCCTTTGGGAGCCGATCTTCAAACGGGCGGGACCGCACGTGAAGATGCTGACCCGCATTTCAGATCCAGAAAAGTAAAGCTAAACCAGGTCACGGTTATGCGCGCGATGAAGCGATTGGGCATCGCGGGCAAGTGAGCGTCGCCGAAGGACTGAACAACTGCTGATCTGTCCGCGCCCGCGACGGACTAGAGACGTTAATGCCACCCCTACGGGGAGAGGAAGAAGTTCTCGACCATCGTGCCTTTTCGTGCATGCAGCCGAATTCACCCGAGCGTTTTTCGAGCGCAGGAGCAGGTAGCAGCGGCGAAGGTCGAAAACTCTATCGGGCCGCCCCTTTTTACCCTCAGCCTACTCCCGCCCTCCATGAAGATTGATGGTCGTCCTCTGGTGAGTGTGCGGCGGGCTTATGAATTCCAGCATCGCCTTTTTGAAGCGCTCTTCGGATAGGCGCTTTTCGACGAAGTGCAGTTCGACTTCGGACAAACGGGTTTTGAGTATGTTTTGGTAGTGACTAATATTTTGCTCATGGCTGCGCAAACGCGCATCTCTGTCGTCCATAACAGACGCCTCCTAAAAAATATTTTTTTGTAACGTAGGGAACCTTAGATTAAATATCTGCGATAGGCAAAATGGCCTGTGGATAACTTAGCATCAGGACTTGCTTATCTCGAATCGATGCTCTTGCGCCGCAGCATCGATAGGTTCCCCGCTAAATCTTGCTTGATCGTGGTGCTCGTATTTGCCGCTAAGACGGAAGTGCCGGCTACCCACGCTTAGAACAGTCGCCGCGCCGGTGCCCAGTGCGCCCGCCAAGCACGCTCTGTACCGGGGAGGACGAGAACATCCAGCACACGGTGCGCTACACCGAGCTGTCCCCTACCCGCTTCAAAAGTTTCTGGCGCGCTTGACCGTGCTCGGACCCCGCTCCAAAGCATTCTTTCGCGCCCGGAGGTAACCGCGAAGCGACCACGCCCGCTAAGCCCCGGTCAGTGCCGCGTGCACGAGACCGGCGTCAGCATGATTGCCGACTATGTGCTTCAGGAAGGCAAGCGCCTTGGCATGCGCCGCGTCACTAGTCTCGACACCGCGTTCGTCGATGACCTGTTTAAAAAGCTGCTCCACAAAAAGGAAAAGGATGCCGATGACAACGAGGTTCTGGTCGAATGCAGGACAAGGCACAGCTGAAGCGTATCGCGAAACGCGATTTGAGGACCTGAATTTGGATACTCGTCGAGGTTGAGAAACGCTGTTCGGCAGGAACGTTGCGAACAGACCAGGAAAACTTTGTCGGAAGTGTTCAGCCTGTTTTGCCGGAAGTAGGTATCGCTCGCAGTGTAAGTCACTGAAACGATTGGAGCGGGTGAAGGGAATCGAACCCTCGTATTCAGCTTGGAAGGGTTTCGGCGGCTGAATACCGTCAACGTCCGTTCGGACCAAACCTCCTCAAATCCTCGATTTGAACGTAAACGGTTTCTCGGGCTATTCCGAACGAGAGCGTCGGCGAACTTCAGCGCGATGATAGCGGTCTCCGGGGCGCCCAAAGCATGAGCCGCGTCGAGACCGCCGACGACTATTCCGGGTTCGTCGCCCAGCTCAACCCGAATTGGCGCGTCGTGGAATGCCGCCATCGGGTGCAATGGATTCTTCAGCGCCGCGGATCGCCAAAAAAGCCGCGTAGAAACGATTGGCGCGGTCGGTGCTATTGCGGGACCGCCGACGCGCTGCGCCGCTGTACGCGAGATTACGCCGGCGCCATTGACCCCACCGCCGCCGACATCTTGGGCTCGCTCCCGGAGCGGATCGTGACTGGCCTTGAATGCCAGCAATGACGGGGCACCATTGTGGGTAACGTCGCGCTCATGGCTGCCGAGACCCACATCCGACTCGGCATTCCCATAATTCCGCTGGGCCAAGACAAGAAACCGCTCATCGGTGGATTCAAGGTTGGCAACCTGTCTCTTCGGCAAAGTCGGGCCTATCTGGCCCGCTTCCCGGACGTAGCGGGGTTCGGCGTTCCAGACGGGCGGCTGAGCGGACTGGTTCGTCTCGATATCGATGTCCCTGGCGACGACATCGTGGCCAAGGTCATTCAGCGCGCAGGGGATACTCCGTTCAAGGTTCGCACGGCCTCCGACAAGATGCACCTCGTCTATCGCTACAATGGGGAGCGTCGGCTGACGGCACGACCGAATGCGGGCAAAAAGCCACCGAACAATGCTCAGCCTTGGGATGATCTGTGCGTGGATCTCTGTGGCCAGGGCGGCTACTCCGTCTCGCCGCCCTCCCAGTGCAACGGCGGCACCTATAAGCTGCTCGGCGATGTGTCGCTCGTGGATT
>Ga0210384_10000743_pt1 | contig 48587 bp, 38 predicted proteins | sample IncBWH2MmetaG_FD_160574 | JGI IMG/M metagenome (GOLD analysis project Ga0210384, IMG submission 160574) | Forest soil microbial communities from Barre Woods Harvard Forest LTER site, Petersham, Massachusetts, United States - Inc-BW-H-2-M | ecosystem: Environmental > Terrestrial > Soil >... | reverse complement strand
AGTAGCTGGACGGATAGCCGTAGTCCAGCCATGGACTGTAGTAGTACGGTGGCCAATACCAGAAAGGACTCCAGCCGAGTCCCCATCCCCAGCCCCATCCGCATCCCCAGCAACCGCCCCAACCCCAACCACCCCAACCCCAGCCGCCCCAACCGCCGCCCCAACCGAAACGACCACCGCGCCAACCGCCGCCGCGCCAGGAGGAATTGCCAAATCCTGAGAAGCCAGCGCGGTTAACACCGGCTGCTGATCCGGCTCTGAGTGCGGAAGCAGTTCCGCCGCGAGCGCCTGCGAAGGAGTGCCAGTTCCCGTCGGCGATGCCCGCTCCGCGAGATCCGGCCATGCCTCCGGCGTTACCGCGGCCTTCAAAGGCCCAGGTCCTGCCTCCGCTGAAACTGCGTGACGACGAGCCATAGCCGCCCATTCTTCCGGAGCGGCTGCCTCCTCCATACATTCCGCCGCGGTTTCCGCCGCTATAGCCCCCATGGTAGCCACCACCGCCGTAGCCGCCACCACCGTGGAAGCCGCCACCACCACCGTGGAACCCACCTCCACCACCACCGCCGTGGAACCCACCGCCGCCTCCGCCTCCGTGACCGCCGCCGTGTTGGGCAAGGGCGGGAATGGGGGCGCCGATGAGTGTGAGAGAAGCTAAACCTGCGAGAAGAGTCTTCAGCCAGGTGGATTTCCGCATATCAATAACCTCTACCGAACGGCGGTTCTGTTGCCCAGGGAGGGCAAACCGCCTCTCACTAATCGTACCTCTAATTGAGTCTCGTTCCAAGCCGGAAGTTGCCAAATGGGGAGAGAAATCAGGGCGTGTCGGCACACACTTTCGCCTTACCGCGTCGCGCTCGCGGTGCGGGCCGGGATGGGCTTGGAGCCGGGGCGCAGCCACCAGATGAATCCGCCGGCCAGCACCAGTCCAATGGCGATCAACTGAGTGCCGGTCATGGCGCCGCCGAAGACCGAGCCGCGGCCGGGATCGTCGCGCAGATATTCGAGGAAGAATCTGGCGACACCGTAAATGAACATGAACGCGCCAATGATCTGGCCGTCGAAGGTTCTGCGCTTGAGCAGCCACATGAGGAAGAAGAAATTCGCCAGCTCGACTGCCGACTCGAATAGTTGCGTTGGCTCGAGGGGTTTGCCGAGAGGTGTGCCCGTGATGGATGCAGCGAGGGGGTTGGTAAACGTCACGCCCCACCAGTGATGTGTTTCTTTACCGTAGCAGCATCCGGCAGCGAAGCAGCCGATGCGGCCGATGGAGTGTCCCAGGGCGAGGCCGGGGGCGAAGGCGTCGCAAGTTCCCAGAGGCGGCATGTGATGTTTCCAGACATACCAAGCGGCGGCCACGAACGCGGCCAGCAGGCCTCCGGAAAAAACTCCGCCAGCCTGCAGCGTATTGATGCTGAAGATCTCCCCGAGATTGTCCTTGTAGATGCTCCAATCGTTGATGACGTACAGCACCTTCGCGCCGACAATGCCGCAGAGCACCACCAGAATGCCGAGGTTCCATGCCTTGTCGCCGTCGATGCCGAGGCGCTCGGAATTGCGGACGCTGATCCAGAGGCCGATCAGGACGCCCAGGGAGACGAGGAATCCGTAGGTTGGAAGGAAGAACTTTCCTAGATGGAAGAGTTGTGGGAACACTGGTTAATTAGATGCGCAGAGTAAGGCTTGCGCTACTTCACCAGTCTAGCAGGAAGTACTGCCGTTGAAGCGTTGCCGAGCGCGGTGGGGGGCCGTCGAGCTTCGCTCGACCGGTCGGCCGAGGGCGGCCGTCCCCACATAAGGGCTAAGGGCAAGAGCAACGGCGGCGGACAGGAGTGTCCGCCCCACAAAAGTGAAAGCAAGCCGACCCACTAAGCCGTGTGACGGGCCGAGAATGAACCCGTCGGTAGACGTTGGGAACCCGCCGAGACCCTTTAGGCATCTCCGCATGACGGAGCGTCGCACACCGGATCCTAGTTCGAGTCGAGTCCCCGTTCATTCTGCATTGGTTCAAAAATCGGTTACCGCCATCACCAACCCGGCAGGCCGGCTTTCAATCTGGATGCTAGGGAAAACCTGCGCGCTTGGCAAGTGGAAGAGCGCAAATAGTTGGCAGATGATTTGCAACCAAAGTAATGTCCGGTTCACAAAGGGGCTTGCCAATCGAAAAGGAGAAGCGCGGCATCCAGCGAAGAATGAAGGACCTCGCGAGCATGCAGGAGCGGCGTCAAACATCCTCGGACCACGGAAGGACTTGATTCTGCTGAGCAATTGTGAGTTTATACTCAGGACCAAGATTCTCGGGGCCCCAAGGCGAAGCTGCGGCGCGTCGGCGGCACGTCGGAGAAGTCTGAGTGATGTCAAGAATTCGCGCCTCCGCACTTGCGGCGGCGGCTGCCCTTCTGCTGGTGCACGGTGCGGTATTGGTGCTGCGCTATGGCACCGAGACGGCATCCCTGTGGGGCGACTGGATCGACACCATTGCGCCGCTGGTGGCGGCTGTGGTCTGCTGGATGGTTTCGCGCCAAGCGGGCCCTTTTGGGAAACGGGTGTGGCGCCTGGTCGCTTTCTCCAGCCTGATTGCCACTATCGGCCAGGCTCTCTACACCGACTACTACGACTATTTACACGCGCCGCTCGGGACGCTGTGGCCGAGCGATGTGCTGGTCTTCTTCTGGGTGGTGCCGGCCGTGATGGCGCTGTTTCTGAGTCCACGGGACGCAGGCAGCGGATTTGCCTGGTTGCGAGTGTGCGATTTTGTGCAGGTGTGCACGCTGGCGCTGGCGGTTGAGCTGTCGCAGATCTATGTGCCCTCGCGCTGGCAGGCTGCGGGCCAGGCCATGCAGATCCGGACGCTGTATGCGGGGATCTTTTTCTTTGGCCTGATTGCCTTGAGTTTCCTGGTGAGAGGCCTGCTGAGTTTCCATCGAACGGAGAGAGCGTTTTTCCTGCGCATGGGCGGGTTTCTTGTCGTTCAAGGGATCGTTCTCAATTCCACGCTGGCCTATCAAGCGTCCGGACACTATCAGCAGGGGACATGGACCGATCTCCCCTGGACCGTCAGCTTCTGTTTACTGATCGTAATTGCGGGGACGTGGAACGATGACGAGCAGTGTCCCGAGCATGCGCCGGATTCCCGCGGGCTGCAACTGCTCGCCCAATTCTCTCCGTTGCTGATTCCCGCCATCGTTTTTCCGCTGGTACTGCGCATCGCCCAGGAGCAGTTCCTGTGGTCTGTGGTTCTGGTGATGGTGTCGTTTGCCGCCGCCGGCGGGCGCATGTTTTTTGTGCAGAACCAGCTGCTCATCAGTTCCCGCGAGTTACAGAAAAATCTGGCTCTGCTACAGGGCATTACCGAGGGTACGACCGACTCGGTGTTCGTGAAAGATCTGCAGGGCCGCTACCTGATGATCAACTCGGCGGGCGCCGGTTTTCTGGGCCGGAACGCTGCGGATGTCCTGGGGAAAGACGACACCGAAGTGTTCGATCCGGGAGTGGGCCGCGCGATTATGGAGGGCGACCGCGCAGTGATCGAGTCCGGCGAGGCGCAAACCTACGAGGAAACCGCGGCTGCGGCGGGCGTGACCCGCACCTATCTCGCGAGCAAGGCGCCTTATCGCGACCCCAGCGGCGCAGTGATCGGACTACTTGGCATCTGCCGCGACATCAGTGATCGCAAACGTGCCGAGGAAGAGTTTCGCCAGTCGCAGCAGAAACTTCAAACTCACTTTGAGCACACTCCGCTGGCGGTGGTGGAATGGGACCTGGAATTCCGCGTGGTGGAATGGAATCCCTCGGCTGAGCGCATCTTCGGATATTCCCGCGAGGAAGCCCTGGGGCAGCATGCCAGCTTTATCGTTCCTCAACAGTTTCGTCAACATGTGGAACAGGTGTGGCACGATCTGGCCAGCCGGAAGGGCGGGATTCGAAGCGCGAACGACAACGTGACCAAAGACGGGCGCACGATTTCCTGCGAGTGGTACAACACTCCGCTGGTCGACGAGTCGGGACGAGTACTGGGCGTGGCGTCGCTGGCGCAGGATGTTACCGAGCGCGTGGCGCTGGAGGAAAGACTGCGCCAGTCGCAGAAGATGGAGGCGGTTGGACGTCTTGCGGGCGGGGTGGCTCACGACTTCAACAATCTGCTCACCGTGATACTGGGATACTCCCAGATACTGGCCGAAGGCGCTCCTGCCGGCAGCCGTCTGGCCGACAGCACTACGCAGATCAAGTCGGCCGCCGATCGAGCCTCGGGCATCACGCGGCAGTTGCTGGCGTTCAGCCGCAAGCAAGTGCTTTCGCCGCGCGTCATCAACCTCAACGACAGCATCCTGAATCTCGATTCGTTGCTCCGCCGGTTGATCGGCGAAGACATCGAAGTGCTGACCGTCCCCGCGAACGACCTGGGATCGGTGAAGGCGGATCCCGGGCAGATCGAGCAGATCATCATGAACCTGGCGCTCAATTCCCGCGACGCCATGCCCCAGGGCGGAAAACTCACACTGGAAACGGCGAATGTCGAACTGGACGAGGCCTACGCCCGCGACCACCAGCCCGCGGAGGCCGGACGCTACGTCATGCTGGCGGTGAGCGATACGGGGCACGGCATGACTCCCGAGACGCAAACTCGCATCTTCGAACCTTTCTTCACCACGAAAGAAGTGGGCAAAGGCACCGGCCTCGGCCTCTCCATGGTGTACGGAATCGTCAAGCAGAGCGGAGGCTACATCTGGGTTTACAGCGAACCGGACCGGGGCACGACCTTCAAAATTTATCTTCCCCGGGTCGACCAGCCCGTGGAAGCGAAGGACGCGGAGAGCCGTCCCAGGAGCATGCAGCGCGGCAGCGAGACCATATTGCTGGTCGAGGATGACCCGCAACTCCGCCAGCTGAGTTCCTCTGTCCTGGCGCATTGCGGATATAAAGTATTAGCCGCGAGCGGGCCGGAGGAAGGACTGGCCATCTGCAAGGAGAACCATCGCGACATCCGCCTGCTGGTTACCGATGTGGTGATGCCCAAGATGAACGGACGCCAGCTGGCGGAACAGATCCTGCTGGTTTCTCCGAACATCAAGGTGCTCTACATCTCCGGCTACACCAGCAATGCCATCGTTCACTATGGAGTGCTGGACGCCGGTCTCTGGTTCCTGCCCAAACCGTTTACGTTATCGGCCTTGATCGCAAAAGTCCGGGAGGTTCTGGACTCGCCCGCGAGATGAGCATTGCGCTTACGTGTCATCCTGAGCGTAGGGGCTGGTTCGCGAAAGCGGACCAGTGCCGGAGTCGAAGGATCCCTACATGGACTGGATTGGTGCTGAGAGAGTTTCACCTCGCTGCGTCGGGAGAACTCCTTGAATCGCCGTGACCCTCTTGGATAGTAGGGATCCTTCGACTACGTTTTCGTCCGCCTTCGCGGACGAAAGCTTCGCTCAGGATGACAGGTTGTGTGGGACAGTGGAACTATGGAGCATCACTGTGTCGTCCCCTCGGCCCAATAACTGGTTCGCGCCAGCACTGCTCCGTCGGCCGCATCTCTTAGGCGCACTCGAATCTGATGCAGGCCGGGATGCGGACTTTTGGGCGCGAAACTCAATAGATACCGGCTGTGCAGATGATTGGTGAAGTCGTTCATCCGCACTTCGAATTTCTTGCGCGTGGCGAAGAGTTCGTATTCGCCGCCCGTCATGGCAGCGACCGTGCTGGGAACATTTTTCCGCATGGCTTGCGCCGTCCGGTAGGCGAGATCGAGGAAGTCGAGGGTGGGGTGCTCTTCATTCTTGTTGGTGCCGCGCCCGGTGTCGAGGATGTTGGAGAGCGCAGGCGAGAACGCCAGCGCGTACATGACGGCATTGCTCTGGCCGATGGCCGCCACGGTGTCGTCAATCTTTCTGTGGCTGCCGTGGTCGCGCGTCTCGCTGATCAGCAGCAGCACGCGCAGCCGGTCTTCCGGTTCTTTCTTGAGGAGGCCCACCGCGTAGTCGACCGCGTCCAGGATCACGGCTCCGTCATCTCCGGATTGCAGATCTCTCAGGTCGTCTTCGACCAGGCTTGCGTCCTGGGTAAAGTTCCTGATGAGGTCAACCTTGCTGTCGAACTCCACGACGGCGACGCGGGCGGTGCGCAGGCTGAACAGCGGGTCGAGCATCGACTTCAGACCTTGCATGCGAGGGAACTCGGCGTAGGCCCGGCGGCCGCGCTGGATCGCCACGACCAGCGAGATGGGCTGGCCGTCGGGAGTCTCGTCGAGGCGGGTTGCCTGTGGTACTCCGTCGTCTTCCACGATGAAGTCTTTGGCCAGCAGGCCGTATACGATTCCGCCCTGCGCGTCTTTGACCAGCGCGGGAACCAGCACAACGTTGGATTGGGAACGGAGAGTGGGTTCTTGAGCGGAGTCTTGAGTGGGGTCCTGAGAATGAGCAATTCCGCCGAGCAGCGCCAGAATCAGCAAGGATATTATGGCGCGGGGCAGACTAGCCCGCCTTGCGGTTTTCGCCCAGCACTTCATCCAGCGCATCTGCTAATAGATGCGCGCGCTTCTGATAGTCGGTTGCCCCGCCATCCTGCTTTTTCTTCAGCAGATGATATTCATCGGCAATATTCAGCGCAGCCAGCACGGCCAGCCGCACCGTATCGATCGTATTGGTCGCCTCGGCCACGGCGCGCATCTTGGAGTCGACATACTCCGCCAGCTTCAGAATGTATTCCGGATCGGACCCGCGCAGGTTGTACGCCTGGTCGAAAATCTCCACCCGGACGCTGGCGTTCTGCGCGTCTTTTACTATCTGGTCCTTGGTCGCCGTAGCCATAAAGCGTTCTCCGTGGGGACGTGATTTTCTGCTTACTGATTCTCCTGGCGGCGCAACGCGCAGCTCTTAGCCGGGCGCTAACTAGCCTCGGCAATCGACTCGATCTGCTGCAGCATCTTCTCGACCCGCCCGCGAATCTCCTCGCGCTCTTTCTTCAACTGCACCGCTTCCCGCCGCAGCCGGACCAGTTCCTCTTCGCGGTCCTGCATTTGCTGCCGCAGCCGGTGGGCATCGCGTTCGGCCACAGCCTGGGCCTGCCGCGCCGACTTGAACATCTCTATGGTGCGATAAATCTTGTCTTCCAGCGCCTGAAAATCGTCCGCCGGAACCTGCTCAGCCACCTGTTCAACCGCATTCAAAGCCATGATTGCACTCTTCCCCTACGAGGATTTCTGGAAGACCGATTTCCTGGAACTTCCTCGCAGTATACTCCACATCATTGTGGACAAGTCAGGTGGACAAGTCAGTCCGATCGTTTGGCCCCATCGTGACAAACGGACGTGGTCGGATTGGCTATAATTCCCAGTCGCCAGGAGGATCTAACTTATGAAGCGGCTTGCTTATCTCACACTCGGATTGTTTCTCGTGCTGGTTGCGCCGTCGCGAAGCGCGGCCAAGACCAAAGTTGAAGTGAAAGATGGCCAGGGAAAAGCCGTCGGGGATATCGTCATCTGGGATGAAGGACCGGGCGTCGCACTCGAACTCAAACTCCACGACCTGACGCCTGGAGAACATGGCATCCACTTCCATCAGGTTCCCAAGTGCGAAGGACCGGACTTCAAATCGGCGGGCGGACATTTCAATCCCGAGGGGAAGAAGCACGGGTTCGACAGCCCTGACGGCCACCATGCTGGCGACATGAAGAATTTCACGGTCGGCGCCGATGGCAAGGCCTCGGTGCGGCTCGAAGACAGCGACGTCACGCTCAAGGACGGACCGCACTCGCTCTTGAGCAGCGGCGCCGCAGTTGTGGTGCATGCCAAGGCGGACGACTACAAAACGGATCCGTCAGGGAATTCCGGGGACCGTGTTGCCTGCGGCGTGATTACGAAGTAAGCCAGAAAATCAGTGAGCTAACTTCGCGAGGCGGCGGGCGGCTTCGTCCAGCGTTTCCGGCTTCTTGCAGAACGCGAACCTAACCTGCTTCGCTCCGTCGCGCGGGTCGCGATAGAAGCTCGATCCCGGGACGCAGGCCACGCCAATTTCCTGCACCAGGTATTTCGCGAACGAAACATCGTCTTTGAATCCAAACGCGGAAATGTCGGTCATCACATAGTAGGCGCCGCGCGGACGGAAACATTGGAACCCGGCCGCGGTCAGGGCAGGCATGAGATGATCGCGCCGCACGCGGTAGCCCTGGGCCAGCTTTGCGTAGTATTCGGCAGGCATGCTTAACGCCGCGGCTCCGGCCTCCTGCAGCGGCGCGGGCGCGCCCACCGTCAGGAAATCGTGCACCTTGCGGATCGCGTTCGTAATCTTCTCGGGCGCAACCGCCCATCCCACGCGCCATCCCGTGACGCTGTAGGTCTTCGACATGCCGTTGATAGTCACCGTGCGTTCGCGCATTCCGTCGAGCGACACCATGGAAATATGTTCGGTCCCCTCGTAGAGAATGTGCTCGTAGATTTCGTCGGTAATGGCGAGCACATCGAACTCGACGCACAAGTCGCGAATCAGTTCGAGTTCGCGGCGGGTGAAAACTTTGCCCGTCGGGTTGTTGGGCGTGTTGAGGATGATTGCCTTGGTGTTCTTATCGAAGGCGCGGCGCAATTCTTTTTCGTCGAACGTCCACTCGCCGCCGTCGGCCGCTGGCGGACGGAGTTTCACGAACCTTGGTTTCGCTCCGCTCAACACCGAGTCGGGTCCGTAGTTTTCATAGAACGGCTCGAAGATGACGACTTCGTCTCCGGCGTTGCAGACCGCGAGCAGCGTGGAAATCATGGCCTCGGTCGATCCGCAGCATACCGTGATCTCTTTTTCGGGATCGACCGTAATCCGCTGCCAAACGCCCATCTGCCGCGCGATGGCATTGCGCAGATTTTTTGCGCCCCAGGTGATGGCGTACTGATTGACGTCGGCTGCAACGGCCTGCCGGGCGGCCTGTTTGATCTCCGCCGGAGCGGGGAAGTCGGGAAAGCCCTGCGCCAGATTCACGGCGTGGTGCAGCATCGCCTGCCGCGTCATTTCGCGAATGACGGACTCGGTAAAGTGGCCGACTTTGTCGCTGAGAAAATGCTTTCCGTGCGAGGCAGGCGCGGGTGCCCCATTTCTCGCGTTCCTGGCGAGGAGTGGGGATTTGGCGCTTTGGCGGGAAGACTTCTTGGCTTTCTTGCGCTTGGTCGAAGTGCGGTCTGGCATAGGAGGCAGACTAGCATAGCCTCGACTAAGCAGACCACGAGTCATCCTGACCGGAGCCGCCTTTCAGGCGAAGGGAAGGATCTCGCGCGCAGACTCGGCAAAATGTAGGGATCGCTCCGCGCCGAGATTCCTCGCCCGGCTTTAGAACGCTGGTCTTCGGGATGACGCCTTTGTAGAACGCCTATGCTCTCATGGCTTGAATCCGACGCTCTGCCATAGTTCCGCGGTGTGGAACATGGTTCCGTTGGTGATCACGTATTCGACGTTGCGGATGTTGTGAATGTTTTCCAGAGGATTGCCGTTGACCAGAATCAGGTCGCCGCGCTTTCCTTTCTCGACCGTGCCGGATTCCTTCTCGAGTCCCATCGCCCTGGCGGACACAATGGTCGCCGCCTGGATCGCTTCCATGGGCGTGAATCCGGCCTGTACATACAACTCGATCTCGCGATGAAGGCTGTGCCCTGGCACAGTCTGGTCAGTGCCCGCGACCACCGGAATGCCCGCACGATGCAGCGCTCCGACGATGGCCAATTCTTTTTCGAATACCTTCTCGCCAATCTCGGAACGATCATTGGGAGGAGCGACATCGGTGAGTTGTTCGGCGAGCTCGGGAGCGACCTTGTTGACGCCGGGTTCAAAGCTGGCGGGCGGTTTGGCAGTGGTCGCGGTGAAGAACTCCATCAGGGCCATGGTTGGATCGACCACGGTGTGATGATCCTTGAGGAACGCCAGCGCCTTCTGCGCCTCCGGTGATTCGAGATCGATGTTCGCTCCAGCTTTGAAGCGGTCGAGGCGGCTGGCATTTTCCGGGAGCGGAGCTTTCATGATGTCGGCGATGTAGTGGATGTGGTTGATCTGGTCCTGTCCGGCTTCGATGGCCTGATACGCGTTCAATCCTTCCGGGATGTGTCCGGTCACAGTCATGCCGAGACGATGGGCTTCATCGGCGACGGCTTTCAGTTCCTCGAGCTTGACAGAGCTGTAAATCTTCATCTGCTGGAATCCGGCGGCGTGATAGCGGTCGGTCCACATGCGCGCCTGATCGGGCGTGTCGACGCGTTCCACGCCAATGGTGTAGGTGCCAGTTCCGTCGACGATGCCCGCCAGCAGCAGGCGCGGGCCCAGGCCGCGTCCCTGTGCGATGGCGTCGCGTACCGCCGTGATGAATTCGAATTCGTTGCCGCAATCGCGCACGGTGGTCACGCCGGCCGCCAGATAAATTGGCCCCCACTCGACCTGCTCGAAGTGCGCGTGCATGTCCCAGAGGCCGGGCAGGATTGTTTTGCCGCGTGCGTCCACGACGTGCGCGTCTTTGGGAATCTTAACTTTCGATCGCGGTCCGGCGGCGACGATGCGTCCATCGTGAATCACGACGGCGGCGTCCGCGACCGGGGCTGCTCCCGTGCCGTCGATCAACGTGCCGCCCAGGATGGCCAGCGTCGGCGCGCGGCTGCCCGAGATTCCTTTGGAAATTTCGGACAGGGCGCTCATGCCGTCGGCTCCAGCGCGTCCCACAAAATCGCCAAGCGCGCTCTCGTAGCCGTCGCGAATGGCTTCGAAGTGGTCGAATTCGGCGTCGGTCGAAATGGCGGCGACCAGATTGCGATTCGCATCGAACCAGAGAGTCTCGCGTCCCCAGATCAGGCCTTCGATGGTGTAGCGGTCGAGCTTCTCGTCTTTGGCGCCGTCTTGGCCAGTAATGTGAATCGTGTCCTGGCCGCGCGGTTCGATTTTTACCGTGCCGCTGGGAAGCGTCGCGAGTTTCGCCGGAGAACCGTGCGTGGCCCAGTAGCGGACCATGAGCATTTGCATGGTCGCGGGAGCGTAGCCCGCGATGGTGAAGAACGGGCCGGAGGGTGGAGCGAGATCGCTCTGCTTGTCGCGGGTGCGAAAGTGAACTTTGCCGGCTTCGATGGTTAGAGCCTCGTCGATTGAAACCGGACGCGCGGTTTGCCCCTTAATTTCGAACGCCTGCGGCGTCAAGTCCGGCGCACCGCGAAAAGTTGCCGAGAGAGGAACCGGTGTGCCACGGTCGGTGAACTTGAAATCCATTTTCACCGCGAGGGAGTCGCCGTCGCGCCGGATCTCGTAAGTCTCCTGGCCGATCGGTTGTTCGAATTTGTGCAGCGTGAACTTGCCTTGCTCGACGAGGGCGGGTGCGTCGGATTGCTGAGCGGCAATGGCAGGTAGGACTGCTGAAAAAACGAGACAGGCAGATATAGTGAGCAGCAAGAAAGGTAGAATAGGTTTTCGCATGTTTGTAGAAAAGTGTATCCGCATGCCTCAAGGCCAACTGCGCGGCAGGCAGACTAGCATAACTCAGAGCAAAGCTGTTTCAAATTGGGACGTCATCTGGCAAAAACATGCGCCGCGTTCTTCAAGCGGCCCGCCCTACTTCTTTACAGCGATCCCTAACTCGCGTAACTGCCGGTCGCTGACTGGCGTTGGAGCGTCGCACATCAGATCTACGGCGCGTGCGGTCTTGGGGAACGGAATCACTTCGCGCAGACTCTCGGCTCCCGCCAGGATCATTACGATGCGATCGAGTCCCAGCGCGATTCCGCCGTGCGGAGGCGTGCCATATTCCAGCGCTTCCAGAAAGAACCCGAAGCGCGATTTGGCTTCTTCTTCCGTCATGCCGAGCGCGCGGAAGATTTTGCTTTGAATGTCCTGGCGGTGAATACGAATCGAGCCCGAGCCGAGCTCAGTGCCGTTGAGCACCACGTCGTAAGCCAGCGCCCGCACCGCGCTCAGCGTCGACTGCGGATCGGTCACCGAGTCTACGCCCGCTTCCAACAACGTCATGTCCTGCTCGTGCGGCGAGGTGAAGGGATGATGCGCCGCCATCCACTGCTTCTCGCCTTCGTCCCATTCGAACATGGGAAAGTTCGTGACCCACAGGAAGCGAAAATCGTTCGCCGGGTCGCCAGTCTTTTTGAAAATTCCGTGCCGGTCGGCATACTTCTGCGCCAGCGCCAGCCGCAGTAATCCGGCCGAGGCATAAATCGCCAGCTCGGTGGGCGTGACTTTGCGGTGGCTGGGCATCGCGGTCTGCGGCCCGGTCTGCGCGGAACCGGCCACGAGCACGATTAGATCACCGTCGCCGTCTCGCATCGCCGTCTTTTTGGCGATTGCGGCCGCGGCGTCGGGATACTTATTTCCAATGCGTTTGAAGTCTTCGAAAATCTTCGCTCCACCTTTGGAGTGGAACATCGGCTTGATGTCGTCGCGCTCTTTGCGCGAGAGCTCGCCCACTTTCGGCGTGCGGATCGCGATGACCGGCAGGTTCGTGTTGATCGCCAGTTCCTGCAGATTCTCGGCGGTGAAGCACTCGCGCACGTCGGTGAACGCGGGCAGCCGCAAATCCGGCTTGTCGATGCCGTACAGCCGAATGGCCTCGTCATAATCCATGCGCGGGAACGGCGTCTTGATCGCGCTGCCCGCAGCCTGGAAAGCCGCAGTCAGAAATCCTTCGACCACTCCCCAAACGCTTTCGGGCTGCGGATAGGACATCTCCAGATCGATCTGTGTGAACTCGGGCTGGCGATCGGCGCGCAGATCTTCGTCGCGGAAGCAGCGCACGATCTGAAAATATTTGTCGAAGCCCGAGATCATCAGGATCTGCTTGAACATCTGCGGCGATTGCGGCAGGGCATAAAAAGTCCCAGGCTGCACGCGGCTGGGGACGAGATAATCGCGCGCGCCTTCCGGCGTCGAGCGCGTCATGAAGGGCGTTTCAATCTCGAAGAATCCCTGGTCCGAAAGATAATCGCGGATCGCCCTGGCCACCTTGTGACGGGTCTCGATGTTGAACTGCATCGCGTCGCGCCGCAGGTCGATGTACCGATATTTCAGGCGTGTCTCTTCGTTGGTCAGGGCCGTATCTGACGGCAGGAATGGTGGCAGCTTCGACTCATTCAGAATGCGCAGCTCTTCCGCCACCAATTCCACTTCGCCCGTCGGCATGTTCGGGTTGATGGTGCTGGCATCGCGCAGCCTTACTGTGCCGGTCACGGCGATGACGTATTCGTTGCGCAGAGTTCCAGCTTTTTCGTGGATCACCGCATCGCGATCGGCATTGACCACAACCTGGGTCACGCCCGTGCGGTCGCGCAGATCGATGAAGAGCAGGCTGCCGTGATCACGCCGCTTGTTGACCCATCCCATGAGCACGGCTTTTTTGCCCGCGTCGGACGCGCGCAGCGTCCCGCACATATGAGTTCGTCGTAAGTCTCCTAAGAAATCGAGCAAGGTGTGTCCTTAGCAGTGAGAATGCGGCAGAGTGCCGAAACACAAGATTATAAACGGTCTTGTAAGGACACACCCGCGTATGGGACTCGCGCGGAACAAGCCCCGCACAGAGTGCGAGTGCCGACACTCCAGGAGCGGACTTCAACTTTGCCGGCCCGATGTCCTCCCGGATATCTCAAGTCCTTGTCCGGCATCTACTATGGATAAGATGACGGCAGCCCGCCCCCACGGCGATATCCCGCAGCCTGAGCCCGATCTGCGGCTTCTGGTCGAGTTGCCGGCGCGGCCTCGAGTCTTCTTCGGGAACCTGCGCGAACTCGTCTTTCCGCGGCGGCTTCCTCCACTTTAACTGCGCTCCGCCCCGGCGCCGTTCTGGCATGACGTATTCGTGACGGGGAGACTTCCGTGGCACCGATTCCTGCAATCCGTCGCTTGCCACGGCATAGCATTTGCGCTGGTGATTGGATTCACCCGCTTCTTCGCGCGCCAGCCGCAGGTGGTGGCGCGGCCGACGTTCGAGCACGCTCAAGTCATTTATTACCAGCCGGCGGAATATCTTCCACCGCTCGATACTCGCGACGAGAAGACAGAGCGGCCCCGGAAGGCTGATCCAGAATTTTCCCGGCAACCCATCATTTCTCTTCCGCGCGAAGCCGATAACCGTTCACAGACTGTCGTCGCGGCGCCCGCGGTCAAGCTGCAGGTCGAGGTTGCGATGCCGAACATTGTGGCGTGGTCGGAGAAGATGTCTGACAATATGGAGAAGCCGCGGCTCGCGATCCCTCCCGTGCCGCTGACGCCCGCCGCCGACATTACGCGGATTGCGCCGCAGATGGAGAACTCGGTGGTGGCTCCGCCGCCTGACATCAGCGCTCAGAACGCAGTTGCGTTTCAGGTGCTGCAAGCTGCCGTGGTCGCGCCTCCGCCGAATGTCGAGATGGCGTCCAGTCGTCCGCTGGGCGATCTGAACATTGGACGGAGCGCCGTGATTGCTCCTGCGCCGCAACTCTCGGTCGCTGAACAACGCGCGGTCGCCGGGTCTCGATCCTCCGGTGTCGGAGGGGCTGGTCCGCGCGTCGTCACTCCGCAGATCGTCACTCCGCAGATCGTTCCTCCGCCCCCGTCGGTTTATGGGTCGGAATCCAACGGAGCGTCGTTTGGAGCGCGCGGGCGCGTTATTGCGTTGAATCTGCATCCTGCTGTAAGCGCGCCGCCCGATCCACCGGCGGGAAACCGTCGCGGAGCATTCGCCGCCACGCCCGAGGGCCACGCCGGGGCGTCCGGCTCGCCCGGTGCGAACGGCAGCGGTGGCAGCAAAGAAATTGGAAGCGGATCATCGCGGAAGGGAGTCAGTGATTTACCTGCGGGACTTTACGTTGGGAACACGGGGGCGAAGACCTCGCCCGTGGCGGGCGATCCCGGCAAGGCCCCAACCAACTCCGTTAACCCGAACCTCGTGGCGAGCGTGCGTCCACCGCGCGTGACCACCGCACCGGTGCGTCCCGTGCAACCGGAAAACGCAGCCAAACTTTCTGACGCGGAACGCGCGGTCTTCGGCGATCGCAAGTTCTATTCGCTCACCCTCAACATGCCGAACCTGAATTCGGCGGCCGGCAGTTGGGTGATCCGCTTTGCCGAACTCAACCATGGTGTAGATAATCACGACTCCGGCGATCATCACGCCGCACCCGTGTCTACAGGAGATATATCCCAGCCCATGGCGACGCGCAAAGTCGATCCCAAGTATCCGCTGCAGCTTATGCGCGAGAACGTGGCAGGGACGGTGATTCTCTATGCGATCATCCACGCGGATGGCACGGTTGGAAGTGTTCGGGTGTTGCGCGGCGTCGACGACCGCATTGACCAGTTCGCCAGCCAGGCGGTGGCGCAATGGCAGTTTCAGCCCGCCATGAAAAACGGATCACCGGTCGATGTGGAGGCGACGTTCCAGATTCCGTTTCGGCCGGCGCGGGTCGGGACGAATTTCTAACGGAGAGACGTAGCTGGCGATGTCTCCGCGAGTGCGATCTTCAGCCCCCCGATCAGACGCTACTGCCGCGGCAGTTTGTGGTCGAGTATCGCCCGCAGTTTTTCCTCGTCCCCTGTCTGCAGGGATCGCTTCGGAACCGTCCAGAACCGCACCAAAACCTGCGTGCGCAAGACGAACAAGGTTGGCGTCTCGTGATAGGAGAAGAAACGCTTCCATTGATATGTGGAGGTTTTGGTCCCGCGAGTTACTTCTACTCCCGCATCGCAGATTCTAATGCGGCGCTGAAGGTCGAGCCGGTTCAGAGCCTTTAACCCGGGGCCACCGGCGGCCGCGAAAAGATAAAACAACCCGAACCCAGCTAGGCCGACTGTTAGACCGGGCTCATTTCTGAATTCTTGCGCCCATGACTTACCTATGAACGCGGGAAGCCCGAAAACCGCGAGCGCGCTGAAACCACAAAAGGCACGTCCAAACGCCCTGCCGTACTTTGTGTTGATCCAACGTTCAAGGGACGAGCGGTGACGCGAGGCCGACGCCTCATTCAATTCGTCCTGCGTCAAAAAGAAACTGCATTCGATAGCGTCTCCCCGAGTCGAGGATTGTGGCGCGGGTCGCACCGCTTCCGGTTGCACCAACTCCCGGAGTTGCTTTTCTTGTTCGGGAGTTACGGCGTGCTTCGGGATCGCCAATATCTCGTCTGACGCCCGCACAAAGAAAAACCTCGCGTTCTCCCGGAAGCCGCGCTTTGGAAGCTGTCGCAGGTATTGCGTCTTTCCCCGAGAGGAACAAACAATTCCACCCTCGTAGATCTGCAGTTCACTCTCTGCGCTAGGATCGAAAAATCGCCGGGAAAGCCACTTGAGCCCGGGATACTCCAGACCCATCCATAAAAGGAAGATTCCCAAGGCAGCGATTAGCGGATTACCGATCCAGTGATTCCAGGGGAAAAAGAAGACCGCTTGTGAGGTTAAGAACAGCCCAGTCAGTCCGATGAGGGCTCCGGTTGGAATTCTCAGGATTCGGAAGAAAAGACCGCCTCGACGTTCCGCTTCGAGCTCAGCAAGATCTTCTGGGGTCAGGCTGTAGCGGATGGTGATCATAGCGCGATCCGTTCGTCAGTGCGCGGCGCCCTTCCGCTTTTCCAGTGCGGCGTAGATCACGGGATCGGTGCAGACTTCGTAATACTTGCGCTCGGTCCAGCCCTTGACCGAAAAGTCAGCGGAATCGATGCGCGGGATGCGGCTTTCACGCACGACAATCTTGCGGAAGATATCACGGTCGACGGGCACCGTGGTGCTGAAGAGGCGGTATTCCCCTTTATCCGACGACGCCAGCGACGCGGGCAGGCGCACCTTCAAGGGCTCGAGCGTAATTTCTTTTTCCAGCTTGCGGAAAGCGGTTTCATTCATGCGAATGCCGCCGAGGTTGAAGCTGATGATCACGTCTTCGGGGTTTCCATTCTCATCGAGTTCCGCGGCCTGAAACGCGTATACGTGGAACGGCCCGGCCTGGGGCTCCATCACCTTGCGCGCCCGCTTATTGCAGGACGACAAGCGGTCGCTTTCGTTCAGAGCTTCGGAAATCATGATCTGATGTTCGCCGTCCATCAGGTAGAGCGGCGCGGAGTCCTGCGCCGTGATGCCCAGGCCAAGTTCCAGTTGCGGCATGCCCGAGCGCTGCATCAGTTCGTTGTAACCGCGGACGATCTCGATGATCTCGCGCGCCAGCACGCACATGCGGCTTACGGCCAGTCCGGGCTCGCCTTCGCGCTCCAGAATGGCCAGGATGATGGCGTCGCCCTCCAAGAACACTTTCCGCGCGCCATATTTTTCCAGCAGTTTGTTCACTGGATCGTAAAAATTCAGACTGAAGTACGACGCCGGATTCAGGCCTTTCTCCATCATGGTCCGCGTCAGCCGGGTCGAGTCGCGCACGTCGGCCTTGAGCACCACGTGGCTCAGAACTCGCTCAGAATCGGTCTGGCCTTGTTCCTCCGGAAGCAGAAACTCGTAAAGAGTCCCGTTCACCCGCGACAGTTCCTGGATACGTTCGTTGCCCACCAGGTTCACAGAATCCAGAGCGGCGTTCAAAATCTCCAGGCGCCGCAGGTCGCGATGGTAATGGAAGAAATCTCCCAGGAAGCGCGCCGCAACTTTGGCTCGCTCGGCGCCGCGGCAAGTCGCGACCTTGGCCACGGCCGCATACAGGCTGTTAGGCGAGAGTCGGCCCTCCTGAATCATGCGCTCGACCCGGTCGCACTCGGTGCGGTCGATGAGCGCATTTTTCAGCTGCTGCGCGTTGATGCGGGGCGCATATTCACTCAGCAGCGGGACCACGTTGTATGAGGCGATCACGTTTTCCATGACCCGCTCGTCTTCCAGCAGGCGGACCCACTCGGCGAGGCGCTCCTGCTGAGCCAGGCCTTCTTCGGAATCTTCCGGGGTTCCGGTTCCGACCAGTACCCGCGCGTTCTCCGGGACATTCATCCACGAGTCGAGCGTCTCCGCGCTCAGGTCCGCGCCATAGAGCGTGTGCAGAAAAGTTAGAACCACTTCCCGCATGCGGCCGTAACGGTCGGGATCGCGATCCCAGTTTCCCAACATCACATAGTGCTCGGCGCACAGGTAGTCATCGCGCCCGTCTTCGGAAAACAGCAGCCGGTTTAGAAACAGGGGATAGGTGAAATAGCTGCCGCCAGCGGTCTCCTCGCCGAACAGCGACCGCCGCGTGCGGGCCAGCGTGCTCTTCTCGACCTCGCGGAGGGTCTCAAAGATCTCCTGCCCGGTCTTGCGCAGGATGATCCGCTTGCGCACCTGGAAGATTGCCAGGCGTTCGCGGTACTCATGCGCCTTGCCCTGCCGCATGTTGTCGTAGCTCTTCAGCAGAACGCGGCAGCGCTCCAGTACCTGCGAGAACTGCAGGTTCATTTCCGTTCGGAGAAATTTGGTGACCGCCAGCCGCGCCAACAGGTCGACCGACAACTTGAATTCTTTCTTGGCGCGATTGAGCGAGGCTACCTGCAACTCGGCGAGCGCCGATTTCCACGCTCCAGGATCGTTCTTTGGCCGCGACGCCCGGCCCGCCTGATTCCTCATCCACGACGGCCCCTGGGTCGACTGCGGAGCTTCCGCCGACAGCAATCCCTCCAGGTCACCGTGACGCGCGATCAGGCGCGCAATCTGCGCCCGAGCCAACTCCACAAACTTCGGACTCAGCAGCACATCGTGGCGCAGGTTATCGACGCCGACCGAGAGCCCCTCGAGCGAGACGAAGGGCGTGGACGCGGCAAGATTCGGCGCCGCCGGTTTCTCCGGCGCTCCACCCAGACGAAAGATAGGAATTCTCGGCATCCTGAATCAGGAGTCTCTTCGGAAGTTGCTGATTTCAAACGGACATGTCGAGGTTAGCATGCGGAGGGAAGAGGCTAAAGTTACCTAGGTTACCGGCTTAACCCACTGATTCTGCGTGCCGTAAACGAGGGACCGCCGCTGACGGAAGAAGGGGACCCAAAACTAAGTGGAGTACTCGGTGCTACTGGCTCTTCGCGCGCGCAGCTTCGAACTCGTCGCCCTTCTGCCAACCGATCAGCTTGGGGAGGCTCGCGGCCTCCCAACCCAGTGCGAATCCGAAACGCGCCATGGCCGAGTCGCCCACGAAATCCATCTCGGGATGGTACTCATCACTGGGCTGGTGGTAGTGCTTTTCCACGTACTCGCGCTCCTGCTCGAGTCCCCACGCTTCGGGGTGACCCTTGTACTTCATTCCTTCGTTGATGGAGAAGGATGGAATCCCCACTCGCGCCAGGCTGAAATGATCGGAGCGATAGAAGTGTCCTGCCTCAGGCTGCGCGTCGGGACGGATCGCCAGCCGGAACTCTTTTGCGGTGGCCTCCACGGACGAATAGAACGTGGTCCGCTCGGCGCCGGAAACTGCAACTTCTTCCGGTGCGCCCAGCGGCTTCACGTCGTCGTAATTCAAGTCGAGGGTGATTTTTCCCGTCGGAACCGGCGGATGCTTCCCGAGATACTCCGAGCCCAGAAGTCCCTGCTCTTCAGCCGTGACCGCCGCGAATAGAATGGACCGGTGCGGCCGCTGTGCCGCGGTTCCGAAGGCACGCGCCACCTCCAGAAGAATGGCGCATCCCGTGGCATTATCGTCGGCGCCGTTAAAAATGTTGTCCCCCGGCATGTCGGGACGAATGCCGAAATGATCGTAGTGCGCGGTGTAGATCACGGCCTCGTCGGCCAGCTTGCGATCGGAGCCCGGCAGAATCGCCAGCACATTGTTCGATTCGAAATTCCGGACCTTGCTCACCATGTGCGCCTTGAGCCGCGCTCCCAGACTTACCGGATGAAAATCCCGCGTCTGCGCGTCCTTCAGCATTTTGTCCAGATTCATGCCGGAGGCCGAAGCGAGTCTCGTCGCCACGTCGAGGTGCACCCACGACGCCACTTTCAGCGCCGGGCCCTCCAGCTTCAGAAACGACTTCTCGCCGGAGTTGGAATTTCGCACAACTTCCCAGGGATAGCTGGCCATCTGCGCCTGGTGGATTAGAAGCACTCCCACGGCGCCCTTGCGCGCGGCCTCCTCATACTTGTAGGTCCAGCGCCCGTAGTAGGTGAGGGCCTTGCCCTTGAAGAATTTGGGATCGTCCGAAGGCGGCTCGTTCACCAGCATCAGCAGAACTTTTCCGTGCACGTCGAGGCCTTTGTAGTCGTCCCAACCGTACTCCGGCGCCTCGATTCCATAGCCGACAAAAACGATGTCGGCATCCACGTCGGACTGCGCCTGCTGGGTCTGGTCGTAGGCGACATACTCGTCGAGCGGCTTCAGATTCATGGTCTCGCCTTTTTTCGGGACCAGGGAAAACTGGGTGTCGGGCAGAGTCGTGATGCCGACCAGAGGCACCTTCTGCATATATGTTCCGTGGTCGCCGGCCGGCTTCAGGCCGTATTCGGCAAACTGCGTGGCGATGTATTCGGCGGCGATGTCGCCACCGCGCTGCCCTGTGCCACGGCCCTCGAGGAGATCGTGCGACAGGTAGCGGACGTGCCAGCGAATGTGCTCCGGCGTGATGGTCTCGAGCGCGACGAACGCGGGCCCCGGCAGCTTGACCGACAGCGTACTCTTTGATCCAGTGCTCTTCGCGCCACCGCCACCGGCACCGGCACCGCCATCGGCCCACACGAGCAGGCTGGCGCACACCACCAGCCAGACCGAACTGATTCTCAGCATTCCTTGCATAGACAGGGCTCCCCCAACCAAGCGGCGCTCGCTGGAAGTCTGTTTTTCGTGAAAGTCTGCAAGAATTGTAAAGGACGGCCTTGCCGCCGCCGTATGAGAAGTGTGGAATCTATTGCACGAGAGTGCACCCACTACCGGGATATGACGCGCCCGGACCCGTCCGTATGCGCGGTTTGCTCGTGGGGGGAGGCTAAAGTGGGGACGGGCGCCCTCGCAAGCCTGCCCTGAGCAACGCCGAAGGGTCCGCCGAGCGAAGCCCGGCTTTGTACTTTGTTCACCCGCCGAACCGGCGGCTAGTTTTTCGATCCTCAACCGGCGCGGAAGTCCCGCACATCTTCTCCCGCCTTGAACAGCACTGCTGGCGCAATCTTCCCCAATTCAGCCATCCGGCGATTGATCTCTTCAAAGTCGGCCTTCACCCATCCCACGCTCGAAACCTCGATCTCGCCATCCTGATCGATCCAGAAAATCGTGGGAACGTTGGTCAGCCCGTAGGCGTTTGAGGCAGGGTAAGAGCGCGTGTCATCGAGCAGCGTGGGGAAGGTGACGCCAAATTCCTTGTTGAATGCAGCCGTGTCCTTGGCGTCGTTTTGCGAAACTCCGACCAGGCTGACGCCCTTGTGCCCGTAGGCCTTATGCAGCCGCTCGAAAAGCGGAAGCGCATACTGGCAGGTCGGACACGACACTTTGAAAAACACCACCACCACCGGCCCGCGCGCCAGTTCGGTGCGTAGAGAGAACGGTTTCCCATCTAAAGTCTTCAGCTCAAAATTCGGTGCCTTTGTGCCCGTAGCCAGTGCCGCCATCGATCGTCCTCCGATTTGTTTACGAGATGTCTCGTACTGTTCCTATGTTAGATGACGCCACTCCCGCTCCGGATGGAGGCAATGATATCCGCGGCAAGGATATCCGAGGCAAGGAGATCCGCCTTCCGCAGGATCTTCCGCGCCAGCCCTGTGAGCGCAAGCCCCGCCAGCTTTTCCACAGGAATCCATTTTCCGTTAACGCTCGGGGGTGCAGGCATGCGCCACACCCGAACGGCGTAGTTTGTCACTGTGATCGAGTGTTTGAGAGTGAAGCACGGTTCAGTACTGGCGACGCGTCTTGTTTTTGGGTGGCGCAGCGCTTTCAGCGATGCGATTTCATCTGCCCCGTCGAAAGGGCCTTTAGCCCCCGCGGCACCATCTAGCTCAGGCAACTCCCACATCCCAGCCATCAGCCGAGCATCGCGCGCCCGGCGTACAAGAAACACTGCGCCGTCGCGGCAATCCAGCGCGTAATGAATTTCCCGCTTCTTCTGCCGCTGCGTCTTTGCCGCGCTCGCCACTTCCCCGCGCGTCGCGCACAACTCTATCACCGGACACGTCAGGCAACTGGGAGCCCTCGGCGTACACACCGTCGCACCCAGTTCCATTATCGCCTGGTTGAAATCTCCCGGGCGTTCGCGATCGAGCAGTCGCTCGGCCGCCAACCACAACTCTTCCCCAGAAAGCTGCCGCCCCGAAACCCGCTGCAGCACGCGCTCGACGTTGCCATCCACCACCGCGACCGGTTCGCCGAACGCTATGCTGGCGATGGCCGCCGCCGTATATCGCCCTACGCCGGGCAACTCGCGCCATCCCTCCGCGGTCTCCGGAAACTCCCCGGCGCGTTCTCGCACCACGACTTTCGCCGCGGCATGCAGCATGCGTGCGCGGCGGTAGTATCCTAGGCCGCTCCAGGCCGCCAGCACCGAGGCCTCGCGGGCACGCGCCAGTTTCTCCGCCGTCGGAAACCGGCGCAGAAACTCGTGATAATGCGCGAGCACCGCCGCTACGCGGGTCTGCTGCAGCATGATCTCCGACAGCCATACGCGGTATGGATCGCCGGGCATTGCTGCTCGCGGTCGCTGACGCCACGGCAGATCGCGCGCATGCTCGTCATACCAGGCAAGCAGCTGGGCGCGAAATATCTGGTCCCGCGAATTGATGTGCGATCTGGCTTCGGAATTCATTGCCGGAGCCCGCATTTTACAGCAGTATAAGGAATCAACTCCTGCGTCGGGCAAGTCCACCGGAACCCCGGAATTCACCCGAACGCCATTGACCCCGCCCTCCGAGCGCGAAATAATAGTCGAGCCTGGCAATCCGCAACACCGCGTGAATCCATTCACGCCGAGTTATCGCGAGGAGAAACATGAACGACTTCAACCGCAAGGTGGAAGACGCGTCGGCCCGTGTCGGTCAAACCATCAACGAAGCCGCCGAGCGCCTGGAAAAAGAGATTCCGGAATTCATCAAGTATCTCAACGAAGAGGTGGTCCCGGCGGTGCGCACCCACTCCACCAAGGCCCTGCGCACGGCCTCGCAAAAACTCACGGAATTCGCCGACTACATGGAGCAGCACCACCACCCGCCCAAGTAGAGCAGCCGGACACCCGATCCGCAGGCGCGCCACGCCGTCGCGCACGCTTCGTCAGCATCACCATGCTTGCGAGCATTGTCTTCCTCATCCTCATTGCGATCCTTTTTCTGAGCGGCTGCGGCCATCCCAAGCAGGCGCGCGTGAACGTCCCACCGCCTCCGCCCCCGGCTTCAACGCCTGAACCGCCTGCGCCCCAGCCGGCTGCGAATGTTCCGGCCACAAAAGAAAACACCGCGCCCCAACCCAAGGAAAAGGAAGAAGAAGAAAAGGACGAAGCCAACACCGACGCCGGTCTCGCAGAGCCCACGATCCCTGCCAGCGCCAGGCCCCTCGCTTCCGAGACCGGGCTCGCCAGCTGGTACGGCCCGCCCTACCACAACCGCCGCGGATCGAATGGCGAAGTCTACAACATGCACGCCATGACGGCCGCGCACCGCACCTACCCGCTCGGTTCCATCGTGCGTGTCACCAACGTGAAGACGGGACAGCATGCGCTGGTCCGCATAACCGACCGGGGCCCGTTCATTCCCGGACGCGTTCTCGATCTCTCACTCGCCGCGGCCCGCAAAGTCGACGTGTGGCAGCCCGGGGTGGCCGAGGTAAAAGTGGAGCTTATGCAGTCCGCATCTCCCGATTCACCCGGCAAGTGGGCAGTGCAAATCGGCGGATTCCCCCACGGACCCGCCGCCAACAAGCTCGCCGATCACCTCAAGCGCCGCTATCAGACGGCGAAAGTCCTGTGCTTCGCGAGCCCGGCCGGAGACTGGTGGATCCGCGTCCGCGTGCTCGACGACGAGCACGACCGCGCCCAGAAACTCGCCGCCGAAACCGAAACCCCCGAAGGTGCTGTCTTCCTGGTGCGCCTGGACTGAAGAAATGTGGGGCGGGCACTCCCTTCGACTTCCCTCAGGGCAGGCTCTGTCCGCCGTTTTGACTCTGGCCACAGCCGCGAGTTCAGGAAGCTAGCGCCTGTGCTATCGTTTCCCGGGGAGCCGCCCATGACCGATCCCAATTGCCTTTTCTGCCGCATCGTCCGCGGCGAAATTCCCGCCAAGAAAGTGTACGAAGACGCCCATGTGTTTGCCTTCGAAGACATCAATCCCAAGGCGCCGACGCACGTGCTCATCATTCCGAAGAAACATTTTGCGGGATTGAAAGAAGCGGAGGCCGGCGACGCAGAACTGATCGGTCGCTGCCATCTCGCTGCCGCCGAGATCGCCCGCCGGCGCAACATCGAGCAGGGATACCGCACCGTGCTGAACGTCGGCCCCGGAGCCGGACAGTCGGTCTTCCACCTGCACGTTCACCTGCTCGGCGGACGCCCGCTCAGTTGGCCTCCGGGGTAGCTTGGCGTGGCGCGAGATTTGTGACGAAGCTAAAGTTCTGGTAATCCGAGGATTTCTTAAGCCAGAGCCGGTCGCTACTGTACCGTCGGTTCCACATCCTCAGGCGCGCCGTGCCGGCGCAACAGCTGCGGCAGGTTCTGCGAGAATGCCGAGCGCGGCAGCACCATGTCGCAACCTACTTCGTGCGCCTTCTGCTTCAAGTCTCCCTGCACGTGCGACAGGAACCCGATGATCGAAGTCCCCTTCTTCAGCTTGCTCTTCAATTTCGGAATGAGAGTCAGGGGTTTCACGCTGGCGTTGTTCAGATCGAAAATAATCAGCGATGGTTTCTCTTCGCCGTTCTGCGACATCTTCTCCATCAGATCTTTGTCAGACTTCACGAACTCAACTTTCACGTTGAGCTTGCGCGCCGTTTCCTGGATCTTGGCCATGAAGAACAGATCTTCAATGAAGGCAAAGATGCGCGAGTTTGTATCTTCGGTGATCGCCGGCAAGGGTTCCGGTTCCGGCTGCGGATATTGCGTCGCGAATCCCGGCCTCTGCCGCCCGCCGCCCTTGTGCCCGTTGTTATTGTTTCCCGCCAAGGCCGCGCGGTAACTGTGATCCATGGGCGCGGTGTAGATGCCGTCTTTGTTCTCCCGGCTCAGGCCCGGCCCGGGCCGTTGTCCGCGCTGGTTGTGGGGACGGCGTCCGCGCCGCCTTCTTCTTCCGCCGCCTCCTCCACCACCGGAGGGTCTTCCTGGTCCTGCGTTCATAGTCCTCTCAAGCTGTTTCAAACTGATTACAGAATTTTACGGAATCCTAAAGGCCCGCCAGTCGCAGAATCTCACCCTCGCGGGCGAAGCTCCGCCGGGTACCCAGAATCGGATCGACGCAGTTGCGGGTAGCGACTGGACACACTATGGAACAAACCCCAACTCTTTAAACGAACTGCTATTCGAGAATGAAATCTTAAATTTTTGACTCAGTATCGATTTTCCGTTTATCGGATCCGTAAGGCGCCGCCTCGGATCGGCTGGCGCGGAAGGCCTGCGCGGGAACGAGGCCTAAATGAGAACAACTTTATGGTACTCGCCCTGGCTCAACCGCGCAAGGCCCCAGCGAACCATCTTTTGCACAGGAGGTCATGACTAGGAGTTTCTGCCGCGGGCGTCGCTCGCGTCCCTGGGGCGGTTCGAACGTCTCGGTCCGGAGGCCGAGCGCCGAAAGCCCGAAGCCCGAAGCCGATGGTCACTCGCCGCTCGAAACTGCCCGGGCCCATTGTTGCGCCTGCCAGTAGAATCCGGCCACCTCGTCGGTGTCCACCTGCAGGCTCGCGCTCAACTCGGCCGCCGCTTGCCACTCCCCGTTCTCGTGGGCCAGCATCAACTGGAACACCGGGCGCAGCACGCTCGGCTGCCCTAACAGCACGGCCTTGGTCGGATTATCCAACGGAATTTTCTCCAGCACTTCCGCCATCGGCATTTCCAGCATGGCATCGATCAATGACAACAGGCCCAGCAGAAATAAATCCGACTCCCCGTGGGGCACGTGCGGCGCCAGGAACTCGCCAAACTGGCCGCGTACCAGCGCCGACAGCACCAGGTCGCTGGTTCTTTCCTGCCCCGCACCCACCGCCGCTACCAGCCGCACCCAGCGCCGAACGTCGCGCTCCCCCAGAATCGACAGGGCATGGCGCACCGAATGAATTTCGTTCTGAAACGCGAACATGGAAGAATTCAGATACCGCAGCAAACGGTAGCACACCGACGCCTCCGCCTTGACCAAAGTTTCCAGCGCGCGCACGTCGAGCTCGGGGCGCGATACTTCCTGCAACATGCGCAGGTAATTCATCCGGTTGGCCGGCATGTCGTGAGTGTTCATCATCTCCGGACGGCGGAAAAAGTAGCCCTGGAAATAAACAAACCCCTGATCCCGGGCCCGCACAAATTCGGCCTGGGTTTCGATTTTCTCCGCCAGCATGCGGCACTGCCCGCGCCCGAAGCGCTTGATCATGGCCGCCTGCTGCTGTTCGGTGGTCAACTGCATTTCCACCTTGATGATGTCCGTCATTTCCGCCAGCGCCTCGCGCGGATCGTTGGCTACATAGTCGTCGAGCGCGAGCGTGTATCCCGCTTCCTTCAGACTCTGGCAAACCGCCACCACCTGCGGATCCGCCGGAACCGATTCCAGAACCTCGACCACCGTCGTCGCCGAGGGCAGCAGCGTGACCAGGCCCGTCATCAGCGTATCGCGTGTGCAATTCACAAACGCCCGCCGCCCATCGCACAACACATCCAGCCCCATCAGCAGGGACCGGTCGAGCGTCGCCCGCGACGCCTCATCAACGTCTCCGTGGAAGGTGTTTTCCAATCCGTCCCGAAACAGCAGCTCGTAGCCGAATACTTTCTCATCCCGGTCAACAATCGGTTGCCGCGCCACGTAGCGCAGCGGCTTCGCGTCCTTCACCGGGGCTCGCGCCGCAGCTTGTCCAGCAGACATGTTTCCCACGTTCTTTACTATCGGCAGCGCACCGGAAAACCTGAAGCGCCGGTGAGAAAACGATTAATCCCGAAAAAGAAAACAAGAAAGGCCTTGTCCTCCTCTGTGTTCCTCAGTGCCCTCTGTGGTTGCGTTTCTTTGAATTGCGGAACTGCTGCAAATGCCCGTGATCTCGAAGCGCCGCGGCAATATAGAATGATCCCCGCTCCCAAGCCTGACTCCGAGGAAGCCGATGCCCGATTCGCCCCACTCCGTTCCCAACCCGAACGCCCCCAGCCCCGGCATGCAGCGCCAGTTAGAAATCTACCAACTCGGCCTGGCAGGGAAAAAACTCTCGGTTCCGATTCCGCTTTATCAGCTGGAAAAAAAGGCCGCCGAAATTCTTTCTCCGCAGGCGTACGATTACGTCGCCGGAAGCGCCTCCGGCGAACGCACCGCGCGCGCCAATCTTGCGGCTTTTGATCGCTGGCGCATCGTCCCTCGCGTGCTGCGCGATGTCTCCCAGCGCGACCTCAGCGTTGAACTCCTCGGCCAGACGCTGCCCGCGCCTATTCTGCTCGGCCCAGTCGGCGTGCAGAATATTATTCATGCCGAAGGCGAACTCGCCGCCGCCCGCGCGGCCGCATCGCTCGGCCTTCCCTTCGTTCTCAGTACCGTCTCTTCGCGCCCCATCGAAGAAGTTGGCCAAGCCATGGGCTCAGCTCCGCGCTGGTTCCAGCTTTACTGGGGCAAAGATCACGAACTCACGACCAGCCTGCTGCAGCGCGCGGAGAAATCTGGCTACTCGGCGGTCGTCGTTACTCTCGACACCGCTATGCTGGGATGGCGCGAGCGCGATCTGCAGCATCCCTACCTTCCGTTTCTTTTCGGCCATGGACTCGCCAACTACTTCACCGACCCTGTCTTTTGTGGGCGTCTTCAGCAGCCGCCGCTCGCGGATCCCGGCGCCGCCATTCGGCAATGGGCGGTGACGTTCTCGAACACCGCGCTGGCTTGGAGCGATCTGGCTTGGCTCCGCCAGCAGACGAAGCTGCCCATTTTGTTGAAAGGAATTCTGCACCCCGAGGATGCCAAGTTGGCCCTCGATCACGGAGCCAACGCCATCATCGTCTCGAACCATGGAGGCCGACAGGTCGACGGAGCTATCGCAGCGCTCGACGCCCTCCCCTCGGTTGCTGCCGCGATCGAGAATAAGATTCCCATTCTTTTCGACAGCGGCATCCGCTACGGCGCCGATGCTGTCAAAGCCTTAGCCCTGGGCGCGCGCGCCGTACTGCTGGCGCGTCTCTATATTTGGGGTCTCGCCATCGCCGGCGAGCAAGGGGTGCGCGATGTGGTGCAGAATTTCCTGGCCGACCTGGACCTCACGATGGGTCTAGCCGGCTTCCGTTCGGTGAAAGAACTGGACGCGTCGGTTCTGACGAAGGAAAGCTGAGGCCCGGAGGATTGACCTCCGTGTCGATGGATAGGGTAGCTATACTGCGGGTGCCCCATTCTAGCCGCGTCCCTTGCGGCTAGAGTGGGGATTTGCTAGACCCTCTGCACTCCGCCAAGCCCGGCGAGCGCCGCCACGATCTTCACCGAGCATTGCGCCACCTCATCCTCGCGCAGCGTGCGCTCCGCCGACTGAAACCGAACTCGCAACAACACTGAGTATTTCCCCGCGGCGATCGACCCGCCACGAAAAATCTCTACTGGACGGAAATCGCGCAACTCAGCGATGTCTAGTTTCGCGACCGCCTTGCTCATCTCCTCAAACAAAACATCGTCCGAAAATATGAACGAAAAATCCCGCTCCACCGTCGGATACTTTCCCAGCGGCGCAAACTTCACCGGCCGCAGCCCGTTCTTGTACAACAGCTCCAGATCAAACTCAGCCAGGAACACGTCCTGCCGCAACTTGCGCGCCGCAGCCACCTCAGGATGAATCTGCCCAAACTGCGCCACTACCGCGCCGTTCACGCGTGCCCGCGCCGAGCGTCCGGGATGAAAATACTCCGCCGCCTCTCGATCGTAACTCACCTCTCCGGCAAATACAGCCAGCAGGTTCTCCACATCACCTTTAAATCCGCGGAACGCTTCCGCTGCCAGCGCCTGCTCACCCTTACTCACATCAAGCGCCTGGCCCACTGGCAACGCACTCCGAACCGCTGCCGCTGTCGCGCCCAGGCACGCGCGCCTCGGTTCCACGCGCGAGCTGTCCGAAGCCCCATACACGCTGCCCATTTCAAACAGCCGCGCCTCAGCCGCATCTCGATTCAAATTCCACACGAGCGTATCGAGCATGCCCGGAGCCAGTGACGTCCGCATCACCGACGCCTCTTCGCTCAGTGGATTTTCCAGTTCCAATACCTTTGCTCCGGCAGAAAACTTCTCCGCGTCGGCATGCGAGATAAACGTCAGCGACAGCGCCTCGTTGTATCCCAACGCCAGCGCCCGCTGGCGCAAAGTCGCATCCATTGCCGCGTGCGGCAACTCAACCACAGCTCCGCTGTAGGCCGGCAGCGTGTTCTCGAACTTGTCATATCCGTGCAGACGCGCGATCTCTTCGATCACGTCGATCTCGCGCTCCACGTCCAGTCGCCAGCTGGGGATATGGACGCGAAACTGCGCGTCGCCCTGACCTTCGGGGATCAGCGTGAATCCGAGCCGCTTGAGCAGGCGAAAGATGTCGCCCCGGTCGAGGCTTCCACCCAGAATGCGATGCACTTCAGCCACGTGCAGCACGACCGGAGCCTGGTCCATCGGCTTCGACATTACGTCGACCACGTCGCCAACCAGTTCGCCGCCGCCCGATTCCAGAATCATCTGCGCCACCAGATCGCACGACAGCAGGGTCGATTCGAAATCCGCACCACGCTCGAAGCGGTGTGACGCGTCGGTGTGCAGCCCATGTCGCCGCGACATTTTGCGCACGATCCCAGGATCCCACCAGGCAGATTCGATCACGATGTTCCGCGTCTTCTCGGTGATCATCGTGTCATACCCGCCCATGACACCGGCGAGCCCGACGGGCTTTTCCGCATCGCATACGACGAGATCTTCGGAAGTCAGCTTGCGTTCCACGCCGTCGAGCGTCTTGAGCTTCTCGCCGTCCCGCGCCTTGCGCACGATAATTTTTCCGCCTTCGAGCAGGTCCATGTCGAAGACGTGGGTCGGCTTGCCGATCTCCCACAGAACGTAGTTGGTGGCGTCGACGGCATTCGAGATGGGCCGCTGGTCGAGCAACTGCAGCCGGTGCGCGAATTTCTGAGGGGAAGGTCTAATGCGAGTCCCACGAATCACACGCGCGGAGAATCGCGGACAAAGCGCAGGCTCTTCGACGGTGATGGGGAAGGGCATCGCATCCACGGTAGCCGTGGAAGAGCGGCCCTTTAGGGCCGCGTCCGGACCCTTCGAACTCGCGGCTTTAGCCGCTGAGGGCAGCTTCGGCTCGAGCGCTTTCAGCGGCAGATCGTAAATCGCCGCGGCCTCCCGCGCCACGCCGTAATGATTCATCGCGTCCGGGCGATTGGTCCCGATCTCCATCTCGAACACAGTGTCGGCGCCGGTTCCGCTGATGCCCTCGACCGAAATCCCAACGTTGGTCAAGTCTTCAGCGAGACGGCGGTCGTCAACCGTGAGATCGACGAAGTCGCGAATCCAATGTGGAGAGATCTTCATTTTAGGTCGATCGTTTCACCCGGATAAAATGATTGGCGTGGGCCTTCGTAGTGTCGCACAGCACCATTCCACTCCATGGAGCAGTTCCTCGCAGCGATGTGGATGTACGAGTTCCACTCGCTTACAAAGAAACTCTGAACAAACGCGTCGGCAGGAACCGCGTCCAGTAATTTCTTTTCAATCGTCTTCGTAAATTCTGGAATCGACCGTGTCTCGTAGCTGTCCACAATCCAGAGCTCCCCGGGAGATTCGAAGTCGCAGCCAGCGGCTGAACTTGGAGGATCGATAGCGAAAAACACAACGCCGGATATCTCAATCTGCGCTTCGCGAACGTCGTCCCTTTGCTCGCAAGGACCATCCGGATCACCCACTTTCAGCGACATGTTCAGGCGGACGGTTCTGCGCTCGTAGTCGATCGTGAAAGTCTTGAGCGCAGAGTCGTGGAATCCACTCGGCAACGTGTTGGCGAGTTCTTCGAGAGTCATGACTCACCCAAACTGCTGCAAAAACCTGACATCCCCCTGAAAGAAATACTGCAGATCATCCACGCCGTACTTCAGCAGCGCCAACCGGTCCACGCCCATGCCGAAGGCGAATCCCGAAATCTTTTTCGGGTCGTATCCGTTGTCCTTCACGAACTCAAATACATTGGGATCGACCATGCCGCAGCCCAGCACTTCGATCCATCCGGTCTGCTTGCAGGGTCGGCACCCGTCTCCGCCTCGCTTTCCGCTGCCGCCACAAATGAAGCAGGTCACGTAAAGCTCCGCGCTGGGCTCGGTGAACGGGAAAAACGACGGCCGGAAATGCGTCTTCACCGACGAGCCGAACAGCGCCTTCATCGCGTGATCGAGCGTGCCCTTCAAATCTCCGAAGGTGATGTTGGTGTCGACGGCGAGCCCTTCGATCTGATGAAACATGGGCGAGTGGCTCGCGTCTGGCGGATCGTTGCGATGGACCGTGCCGGGAATGACGATGCGAATCGGCGGCCGCATCTTCTCCATGGTACGAATCTGTACCGGAGACGTGTGCGTGCGCAGGAGCAAGCGCTCGCGTTGCGGCTTCGACTGCTGACCCGCGATGAAAAGCGTGTCCTGCGTATCGCGCGCGGGATGGTTCGGCGGAAAATTCAGCGCTTCGAAGTTGTAGTAATCCGTCTCGACGACGGGACCTTCGGCGACGGAGTAGCCGAGTTTTTGAAACACGGAGACGATCTCGCGCCAGGTCTTCATGACGGGATGCTCCGCGCCGATGGGGCGGCGGACACCGGGGAGGGAGATGTCGACGGACTGAAGAGCGACCACAATGCCCTGCGCGGCTGCGCTCCAGTGATCGAGGTCGAGATGCTCCTCAACGTATTTTCTCAATCTGTTGACAACTTGCCCCGCCTCACGCTTGGCATCCTTTGGAGCGGACTTCAACCAAAGATCATTGATCTGAGTGACCATCCCGCTCTTACGTGCCAGCCATCGATCACGCAGAAGCTTGAACGATGGCTCATCTTCGAGGGCTGAGTACTCCTTATCGAAGGCGTCCTTGGCCTCCATCTCGGCGCGGATGAGTGTGTTGGACTCATGGTCGGCGAGTTGTTGAACGGTGTATGCCACGTTTCTGGCCTTGCGCCGTGGTAAGAATTCCCGGCGAGAGTCGTAATGATGTTGGACTGATAGGGATCCTTCGACTGCGCAAACCGACTCGCTTCGCGAATCGGTTTCCTCCGCTCAGGATGACAGTCTTAGGAAGAGGCCAGGTCGAAGACTGTCGTAAGGAACACGACAGTCTTCGGAACTCCCGGCTATGCTACGCTGCGCCGCTGATCGCGCCCTTGGCCTGCGTCGTCAGGCTGGTAAATCCGGCCGGATCTTTTACGGCCAGGTCCGCCAGAATCTTGCGATCCAGTTCGATGCCGGCGACCTTGAGGCCGTGGATGAACTGGTTGTAGCTCATCCCGTTCAGCTTGGCGGCGGCGCCGATGCGCACGATCCACAGCGAGCGGTACTGGCGCTTGCGCTGCTTGCGTCCGGAGTAGGCAAACTTCAGGCCGCGCTCGACCGCTTCTTTCGCCGAGCGGTATAGTTTTGACTTGGTGAGGAAATATCCGCTGGCGCGCTCTAATATCTTCTTGCGCTTGGCGCGGCGTTTGGTTCCGCGTTTTACACGAGGCATGGTGGTTCTCCTTTTTTATTTCTATGTACTGGCGGCTGGAGGTAAGGGAATCTGGCCTCTTCACACGCCCGGCGGACTGCGTCCGCGGTGGTTAGTGGCTAGTTGTTAGTGGTCAGCAGAACCTTCTTCGCAGGGACTGACCACTGATCACTAGCCACTAACAACTTTTACTGGTACGGAATCATGCGCTTTACTTTGCGCAGATCGCCGTCGCTGACCAGCGCTGGCGATCCCAGATTCCGTTTGCGTTTCTTGCTCTTCGACGTCAGAATGTGGCGCAGGTGCGAACGGCCCCGCTTCACCTTCCCCGTCGCGGTTAGTTTGAAGCGCTTGGCAGCGCCCTTGTGGGTTTTCAATTTCGGCATAGAGTCCTCAAGAAACAGCCGTCAGCTTTCGGCCATCAGCTGTCAGTTTTTTAGTTCGTTCTCGCAGGATGTCAGATGACCGCTCAGGCGAGACTTCTTCTTACGATCCCAACTTGTCATTCCGAGCGTAGCGAGGAACCTGCTCTTCCTACGACGCGGGCTTGGCGACCTGCGCCGGAGGAACGCTCGGGCCGGGCGCACTTTGTGCCGCAGCCTTGTGTTTCTCTTCCCGCTGCTTCTCTTTCTCTCGTTCCTTCTCCGACTTCTTCGGCGCCAGAATCGCGTGCAGCGTGTTGCCTTCCTGCCTCGGACGGAACTCCACGATGCTGTGCGGTTCCACGTCTTTGATCAGGCGCTCCAGAATCTGGCGTCCCAGCCCGGTGCGCGTCATCTCGCGGCCGCGGAAAAAAATGGTCGCCTTGACCTTGTCGCCGTCATCCAGAAAGCGCAGCACATGATTTTTCTTCGTCTCGTAATCGTGGTCGTCCACATTGATGCGGAACTTGACCTCTTTTACGGTGATCGTTTTCTGGTGCTTCTTGGCCTCGCGCTCTTTCTTTTCCTGCTGGTAGAGATACTTCCCGTAGTCCATGATGCGGCACACGGGAGGCTGCGCGGTGGGCGAAATCTCAACCAGGTCCAGATTTTTTTCGCGGGCTTTTTTGATGGCTTCGTAAGGCGGCATGATGCCAAGCTGCTGCCCTTCGTCGTCAATCACGCGGATTTCGCGCGCCCGGATACGATCGTTCGTGCGGATAAAACGTTTATCGATACAGTCCTCCGTGCTCTAAGCGACTGAGAATAAAGAATTATAGCATGAGGGATTCCACGGATGCGCCCAGTTGCGCGAGAATAAACGGAAGAAACCCCCTCCGTAGAGACGTAGCGAGCTACGTCGCTACAGAGGATTCCGATACGGCGAGGTCCTAACTTTATGTGCAGAAACATCAAAACGCTCTTCAACTTCGATCCGCCCGTTACCGACGACGAAGTTCGCGCGGCGTCCGTTCAATTCGTCCGCAAGATCACCGGCTTCAACAAGCCATCCAAGGCCAACGAAGCGTCATTCCTTGCTGCCATCGACGAAGTCGCCGCAATCTCCATTCGCCTGCTGCGCTCCCTCGAAACCACCGCGCCGCCCAAAAATCGCGAGGAGGAAGCCGCCAAAGCCAAAGCCCGCGCCGCGGAACGCTTCGGCACTTAAGGCAGGGAATTCACCATGCCCGCCGGAAGTCGGCATAAGCCGGTTTCGATCTCACCAGTTGAAGTTTTCTGCAAGCCATGCAAATATCGTCGTCGCTCACAACCTGCCTCATGGGATGGAGTCGACATGGAAACCCTTTTGACCAAGGCGCAAAAGCTTATCGCCGTCGTACTGGGGGTGCTGCTGATCCTGGTTGTAATCCTTTCCACTGTGCATCTTGGTTTCCTGATTGCACAGGAGATCTGGAAGCCCCCTCGGTTTCTCATCCCGGTGCAAGGCCTCCTCGATATCTTCTCGTTTTTCTTGCTAATCCTTATCGGCGTCGAGTTACTCGAGACCTTTAAGGCATATGTCAAGAAAGATGTCATTCATGTTCGGCTGGTCATCGAAGTCGCCTTGATTGCGATGGCAAGAAAAGTCATCGTCCTGGAGCCCGACCACGTTGCTGGGCCGATCCTGTTTGGTATGGCGGCTCTCATTTTGGCGCTTAGCGTGGCTTTCTACTTTGAAAGACAATCGCATAAGGAAGACGCATAGGGAAGAACGGTCCTAATTGATGCCGGCGTGGGTCTGGGCTTGCTCGCGAAGCCGCCTGATCTCCAACTGTCCAAGCTTGTATCCCAGGCCTTGGGCGGGCATAACGATATAGCGGTCCGTCTCGACCTGCACGTCTCGTTCAGGGTACTGAAATCAGATGAAGCGGACTTCACTCAGTCAGTTGGTTGTCGATCCCGGTGGGTTCGAGGGTGGCTTGGCCGCGGTCGCCTCCGCTTCCGCGAGCATCGCATCGAGCGAGGTACGAGGCATCAACTTGCCGCCCAAGATGACCGCGCGGATGGACGTGCTGTTGTGAATGTCGGCGAGAGGGCTTCGGTCGAGCAGCACAAGGTCGGCAACCTTGCCCACCTCGACGGTTCCCCGACGCTCTGCCTGTCCCATGAAGCGGGCCGGGCCAATCGTCGCGGCTTGCAGTGCCGCCATGGGCGGCAAGCCCGCTTCCACCAGCAGCGAAAGTTCTTCGTGGAGGCTAAAGCCTGGGTATACGTAGGGATTGTAAACGTCGCTGCCCGCCAGGATGGCAACTCCGGCCCGGTACATGCGCCCGACCAGTTTGAGTTCCTCCGGGAACTCGCGGTGACTTTCATCCCATGTCTGAGCGGACCTTTGCTTCAGGTTGTCCCCGCTCATCTTCTTCCATAAATCGCGCATGCCACTCGGAATGTATTTCAACCACTCCTTGTGCATGAAAATGCCATCGTCGAAATGTGCATAGGATCGATTCACGACCAGGGTCGGGCATTGCCATGTACCATTCTTGACGAATCGGGCGAACAGCGCCGCGGCCCTGGACTCGTCATACGTCGCTTCTGCGCGCAGATCCCTCCGGACAAAATCGCCCGAATGAACGTACTTCACGGCAAACAATGTCTCTTCCTCAGAGGAGGCGCCAACGGCCACGCCTTGTAGATGCTCCATGCTCTTCTGACCCGCGTCAGACGCCTCCTCGGCTTTGATCGCATCGGGCACATGCCCCGCGAAGGAGATTCCGAGCTTGTGGGTTTCATCAACGATCGCGAAGTAGGCGTCGCGCGGCACGCCGTCATAAACCTTAATGAAGTCCGCTCCGTTTGCCTGGTAGCGATCGACGGCCGCGCGTGCCTGCGCCGCATCGGCGACGGCGATACTTCCAGGCCAAGTGGGGTTTGGTCCGTCGATGATGGGGCTGGCGAGGTACACGCTCGGTGACGGCTTGTCGTACTTGGCGTGCAGCGTACGCCAGGCGCTGGCATTCTCCGGCCCCCACATCGCACGCACGCCGACGACACCGTTGGCCAAGTGCAGCGAATACATCCACGTCTCCCCCTCCGACGTGGTGCCCGGCTCCCCAGAATAGCCATGCGCGTGCATGTCCCAGAGGCCTGGGATCAGAAACTTCCCTCGTCCGTCGACGATCTGTGAGCCCGCAGGAGCCTTGACCTTCTTCCACGGGCCGATCGCTGTGATCTGACCTTGCTCAATCACGACGGTCATGCCGGGTTGTGCAGGCTTGCCGGTGGCGTCAATCACCGTTACGCGCCGGATGACGAGCGGCCCTGCCCAGGCCAACGGACTGAGGAGGATTGATAGGAGGAGGATTGATAGCAAGACACAACGGACACACTTTTGCATGTCGACGCTCCGTCTGAGGAAGGCAGGCGGCATTATAGCAGCGCCTGGATTGTTGGTTGGCGGGCAATGCGGAAGCAATTCTCTGAATTATCGCTTATGGGCGCTGCCCTCCGCGGCGGTTTACGGAGCTTCCCAGTCCACCGAATAAACATCCTGGGTCCCCGTATCGCGCAGCAGCAGCGGTGAATCGTCGGGCGCCAGGGCGAGGCAGCCGCCGTACCGGCCGGTGGATGCGAAATTCTTGAGGTCGACCACTTGCTCGGTCTTACGGTCGCTGATTCGAATTCTCACCACCGCATTCCTGCCCCGGGTATCGAGGACATAAACGTATTGTCCGTCATGCGACCAGTTCAGCCAGCCCAATGAACCATTGGCGAGCTCGGTCCATTTCCTGGTCTGGAAATCAAACAGCAGAAGCCTCTTCGAGTCGGCCGAGAACGCGGAAACGTACCGGCCGTCGGGCGACCAGCGGGGCGAGTAGAGCCCTTGCGACTCGGGCAGGTCGGAGACTTTGCGGCTGTCCACGTCCAACACGTGGATCGCCGAGGACACGTCATTCGATTCATTACTGAAGATGATCTTCGTCCCGTCCGGCGACCAGTTCGGGTCGAGTTGTTGCCGCGGATCGTCCGGCATCAGCTGTCGCGGACTACCACCCTCGGCGGACACTTCATAGATCCTCGCCGGCTTGTCCGCACTGCGCGCGAACTCGAAGAAAATGATTCTCCTGCCATCGGGAGACCAGCGCGGCAGCAGCGGATACATGGGCGGATACGTCAGCTGCAGGCGCTCGCTTCCGTCCAACTTACTGCGCCACAGGGTGCCCTCGCGATAGGAAACGTAGGTCACCCACTGGCCATCTTTCGAGAACGCCACATACTCCGCTGAAATGCCGCCCAGAAAAGACGAGAACTGGCCGGCCTTGGAGTCGTAACGCATCAACTCCCCCCGGTAGGTCTGCCCGATCATGAACAGCTTTTTGCCATCCCTGCTGGGAAACGGATAGGACAAAGACAGCGGGCTGGCCGTCAGCGCAACCGGCTTCGCGTCGAACTGAAGGAAGCCGCCTTTCCTGGGAAGAGCCCAGATCTGACTCTGCGATTGAAAAACGAAATATTTTCCGTCGGCCGTCCACTTGCCGCAACATTCATCGGGCGGCTCGTGCCAACCAGCAAGCAATTGATGCAAACCTTCTCCAGTCGCCGACACCTCCCAGGCAAGTTGCTGGCCGATGGTTCCAGCACTCTCCGAGCTGTCGAATCGCAGGTGCGCGCTGTCGGGGGACCACGTGACATTCTTGATGTCACCCTTCGCGGTTAGCAGTTTGCGCGCTTCCGTTCCGTCGGCCTTGGCTACGAAAAGCTGGCTCAGGTTGCTGTAGGCCAGCATCTTGCCGTCGGGAGACCAGGCGGCGGTTTCGGCCTCGATATCCGCGAGTCTGCGCGGAGAGCCGCCGAGAATAGGCAGACTCCACACCGGTCCCCGGGGAGGCGCGCCGCGCCCGTCCACCACGAGAAGTTCCGACCCATCCGGCGACAAGTCCACCGGAACCATGTCGGGAGAAGGCATAATCGACATCCTTCGTGGGTCGCCTCCTGACGCCGACATCTCGGCAATGCCGTGAAAGGCGAAGCTTCCCGAAGTTCCCAGGCCTACGCCGAGATACAACCTCGATCCGTCGGTTCCAATCAGCGATTTCGGCTGGCCGTCATGGGTTAGCTGGACATAATTAGCGACGTGGGGAACAGGGGCGGGTTGCATCCAAAGGTAAACCAGCACAACTGCGATGAGCGCGAGCACCAGTGCAGCCGCGCTGAGCGGCGTTGGGGAATGGCTGGGCAGGGATTCTTGCGGTCCGTCTTGCTTGATCGCAGGCGCGCCGGTTGGTGTTGCAGTGGCCGAATCCGAGAGCGCTTCCAGAGCAAAAGCCAAGTCGGACGCAGACTGAAACCGCTGCTCCGCGTTCTTCTCCAGACAGCGCAGCACCACTTTCTGCAATGCGATCGGGGTCTCTGGAGCGAGGTCCGATATCGGTGGCGGCTCCTCGTTCAGAATCGCGCTGATCGTGTCTGCCGAGGTCGGTCTCTCAAACGACCGCTTCCCCATCACCATCTCGTACAGGATGGCTCCAAAAGCGAAGATGTCGGTGCGATGGTCGGTCGCGAGTCCCCGCACCTGCTCCGGAGACATGTAGCCCATGGTGCCCATGGCCACGCCGGGAATGGTGAGGGTAGGCGCCGCGCTGGTCAGCGACTCTTTTGGCTGGATGAGTTTGGCCAGGCCGAAGTCCAGAATCTTGATCCGCCCGTCTTTGGTGACGAACAGGTTGTCGGGCTTGAGATCCCGGTGGACGATGCCTTTTTCGTGTGCCGCCGCCAGGCCGTGCGCGATCTGCACGCCGTAGTCGATCGCTCTGCGCAACGGCAGGGGCCCGCGCCGGATGCTCTCGGTCAGCGTCATTCCTTCCAGCAGTTCCGACACCAGATAGGGCACACGGCGTAGGTTCCCATCTGATAGACCGCAAGGATGTTGGGATGATTCAGCGCCGCCGCTGCTTTGGCTTCCGTCTCGAAGCGCTGCAACCGCTCCGGCTCCGAAGAGACGAGTTCCGGCAGAACTTTGATCGCGACGTCGCGGTCCAACCGGGAATCGCGCGCCCGGTACACCTCGCCCATGCTGCCCGCGCCGATTGGCGCGAGAATCTCATATTGACTGAGTCGTGTGCCAGGGGCCAGGGGCATGGGAGCGGCAATTATAGCTCCCACCAAGGATTATGCCGCGAAAAGAGGCCGCCGGTGCGGCGAATGGACCGAATTGGATCTCGCTGGCTGCCGGTTTGATGTGATGAGATCGCACCAGTTCGGGAATCTGGGGGTAGTGGTGCAGTTTGAGGGCGGCGATTCGTATCAGGGCATGCCTTCAGGCGTGCCGCAAAAGCCGCCACGCATGCCCGCTTTAGCGGCTGTGACAGGCTGGAGCCAGCGGCTGAAGCCGTTTAGTCTCTTATTCACTCTGGCGGCATCGCTGAAGCGAAGCCCTGATACGAATCGCTCTTCTCAAACTGCACCACTACCAATCTGAGCATTCTCTTGACACGGGGAACAAGGCGCTGTACTCTCGCGAACCATACGCTGGTGTGCTCGGCCAGCGTGCATGTCCCGTGTCGTGGATCAATCTTCTGCGGCCTCTGCTTTCCCCCTCTGGCCCTCGGGTTCCACGCGGCAGCGTAGCTGTGTTTGGGGAGGCCCCATGTCCCATCGTTCCACATCATTCGTGCGCTTCAACTGGTTAGCCTTGTGGCTGTTTGCCGTGGCAGTTGTGTTGCCGGTGACCTGCCGGGCGCAAGGTTTTCCGCCGCTCTCTCCCGAAGATCTGAAGATGACCAGCGAGCCGAAAGCTCCCGGCGCGCCCGCCATTATTCTGTATCGCGAGGTCGACCGCGATGACAACGGGCGCACTTCGCACGAAGACAATTACGTGCGCATCAAGATTCTGACCGAGGAGGGCCGTGAGCAGGCCAACGTCGAGATTGAGTTCTTCAAGACCGATGGGGATGTGGTGAATATTCATGCGCGCACCATCAGGCCCGACGGTTCTTCCGCCGACTTCGATGGCAAAGTGTTTGAAAAGGTAATCGAAAAAACCCAGGGCCTGAAGTATCTCGCGAAAACTTTCACCCTGCCCGAAGTGCAGGTCGGCAGCATTATTGAGTACCGCTGGACTTACGACCTGCGTGAACACTACATTTACGACTCCCACTGGACTCTGAGTCATCCGTTATTCACGCGACATGCTAGGTTCTCCCTGAAGCCGTACACCACCGACTACACCCCCATGACCTTGCGCTGGACTTGGCAAGGACTTCCTCCCGGCTCGTCGCCACAACAGGGGCCCGACAAAATTGTCCGCATGGAGGCCGAGAATATTCCCGCATTTCAGGTCGAGGACTTTATGCCGCCTCCCACCCAACTGAAAGCGCGGGTGGATTTTATCTATGAGGAGGAATATCTGGAGAGCGCCCCGGATCAGTTCTGGCGGCATGTCGCCAAGAAACGCGGCGGCGCTTTGGAGAGCTTTATCGGCAAGCGTAAAGCCATGGAGGAGGCGGTGGCGCAGATCGTATCCCCCAGCGACCCGCCGGAAGTGAAACTACGAAAGATCTATGACCGGGTTCAGCAAATCCGCAACACCAGCTACGAACTCCATAAAACCGCTCAGGAGGAAAAGCGCGAAAAAGAAAAGCCCGTCGAAAACGTTGAGGCCCTGTGGAAACGCGGTTACGGCGACGGCCAGCAACTGACGTGGCTCTATCTGGCGCTGGTACGCGCGGCCGGCTTTGAAGCTTACGGAGTCTGGGCCTCGAGCCGGAGTGAGTACTTCTTCAATCCGAAAAACATGGAAAACCGGAAACTGAACGCCAACGTGGTGCTGGTCAAGCTGAACGGCAAGGATCTCTATTTCGATCCGGGCGCGGCCTTTACACCTTTTGGCCTCCTGACGTGGCCTGAGACCGGAGTACCGGGACTATGTCTCGACAAAGAAGGTGGCACCTGGGTGAATACCGCGCTTCCACCGAGTTCGGAGTCCCGCATCGAACACGTCGCCAAGCTGAGGCTCACCGAAACCGGCAACCTCGAAGGAAAACTCACGGTTACCTATACCGGGCTGGAAGCGATGTACCGGAGGCTGGAGGAACGGAACGCCGACGAGGTAGCCCGCAAGAAGTCTCTGGAAGATCGGATCAAGCGTCAGATTCCGTCGACGACGGCTGAAGTGGAACTTACCAATCAGCCGGATTGGAGCCATTCGGAAACGCCCCTGGTCGCCGAATATCACGTCAACATTCAGGACTGGGCGACCAATGCCGGAAAGCGTACGGTGATCGCGGCGGGCCTTTTCACTGCCGTCGAAAAGCACATTTTTGAACACACCAACCGTGTTCATCCCATCTATGTTGACTTCCCTTACGAAAAGGACGATGACGTGACTATCGAACTCCCCGCAGGTTGGCAGGTGAGCAGCGTGCCCGCACCTCACACAGAAGAGGGGCACATCATAACCTATCACTTGAAGGTCGACAAGGATGGCAGCGCGCTGCATCTGACGCGGAAACTCAGTTGGGACTTCCTTTTGCTGGAGCCCAAATACTATCCCGCATTGCGTAACTTTTTCCAGACGGTGAGGACCGGAGACGATGAGCAAATTATCCTGCAACCCGCCGCAGCGTCCGCCAGCAATTAACCGGCGGCTACTGCTGATTTCCGTTTGTGGAGGGCTGGCAATTCTGATGGGCGCCCCTAGCGCCACCGCAGGCGATGCCCCCGCGTGGATGCATGCCCAGGTGAATGCGCCGCTGCCCGCCCATGATGAGAAAACGGACGCGATCCTCCTCTACTCCGAGACCAACGTGACCGTCATGTCGACGGATAAGGTCAAGAGGACGGTGCGCGAGGCCTACAAGATCCTGCGCCCCAGCGGCCGCGAACATGGCACTGTCCACGTCTACTTCAACCCTTCCCGCAAGATCAAGAGCCTGCACGGATGGTGTATACCCGCCCAGGGCAAAGACTATGAGGTCAAGGATAAGGACGCCGTAGACCGTTCTCTCGGCGGTGGGGATCTCGTGGAAGACGAGAAGGTCCGTGAACTCGCCATTCCGGCTCCCGATCCCGGCAACATCGTCGGCTACGAATATGAGGTGGAAGAGCGCCCGTTCTTTCTTCAGTACATGTGGTATTTCCAGAAGGCCGATCCGGTGCGGGAGGCGCATTATTCCCTGCAGCTGCCATCCGGTTGGGAGTTCCGCGACTTCTGGTTAAACCACCCCGAGGTGAAAGCGTCCCAAGCCGGAAACAATCTGTGGCAATGGACGGTCTCTGATGTAAAAGAGATCCGCGGCGAACCCGCGATGCCGCCTTATCAGGGGATCGCCGGTCAAATGATCGTCACCTTCTTCCCACCCGGAGGAAAGGCTGCGAACGGGTTTGCCGCCTGGGACGATATGGGGAAATGGTACTTCAATCTGGTCGGCGAGCGGGTCGACGCGTCGCCCGAGATTAAACAGGAAGTCGGCAAGCTGACGGCTTCGGCAACCACCCCGTTGCAGAAGATGCAAGCCATAGCAGAGTTCGTGCAGCGTGATATTCGGTACGTTGCCATCGAGTTGGGTATCGGCGGGATGCAGCCGCATCCTGCGGCTGAGGTTTTCTCGCATCGCTTTGGCGACTGCAAGGATAAAGCGACGCTAGTGCGGTCGATGCTGCGCGAGATTGGCGTGGAGTCCTACCATGTGGTGATTAACGATGAGCGCGGCGCAGTGACCGGTGATATGCCGGCGCACAATGGTTTTAACCACGTGATTACTGCCATCCAGGTGCCCGACGGCATGACCGATCCATCGCTCGTCGCAACCATGCAGCACCCCAAGCTGGGCAGGATTCTTTTCTTCGATCCCACGAACGAGCTGATCCCGTTCGGCCAACTACCTGGTTATCTACAGGCCAACTATGGTTTGCTTGTGACAACGGGTGGCGGCGAACTCGTGAAGTTGCCTCAGCAACCATCCACCATGAACAGCATCGAGCGTACCGCCAAGCTGACTCTGGACGCAGGAGGCACGCTCAAAGGTAACGTCAAGGAAGTGCGCCTCGGCGGGCGTGCCTCGTCTGAGCGCAATGCCCTGATGAAAGTTACGAACGACGCCGATCGCGTCAAGCCGATCGAAACTCTGCTCGCCAATTCTCTCTCCAGTTTCCACATCACGCACGCCAGCGTGAGCAACTTGCATCACACCGACCAGCCCTTCGGCTTCGACTACACCTTCGAATCCGATCACTACGCCAAGAATGCCGGCGGATTGCTGCTGGTGCGGCCGCGCGTGCTGGGAAACAAGGCCTTCAACTTGTTCGAGAGCAAAGAGCCGCGCAAGTTTCCCTTCGAGTTCGAGGACCCCGCGCGCGACGTCGACACCTTTGAAATCGCCATCCCCTCCGGCTACGAAGTGGATGACATACCGCCTCCTGTCGACGCCGACTTCGGCTTCGCTAGCTACCATTCCAAGACCGAAGTCAGCGGCGGCGTGATACGCTACACCCGGACTTTCGAGGTCAAGGAACTCAGCGTGGCCGTCGATCGGGCGGACGAACTCAAGCGTTTCGACCGCGCCATCACGGGCGACGAACGCAACACGGTCGTGCTGAAGGCGGTCGCGCACTAAGCTCTCGGACTGGAGCGCAATTGAGACTAACCCTGGAAACCCGCGACGTGGGGCGAGTCACCATCGTGCGCTGCAAAGGCCGCCTCGTGGCCGGCGGCGAGGTCGAAGCCTTGCGCGCTCACGTGGCCCACGTGCTGCGCGACCGGCGCTCCATCGTTCTGCATCTCGGCGAGGTCGTGTTCATCGACAGCAGCGGATTGGGAACCATGGTGCGCACCCTGACCAGCACGCGCCAGGTGCACGGCGACCTGAAACTCTGCGATGTACCCGAACACGTTCGGAAAGTGCTGCAACTCTCGCATCTGTCGAAGTTGTTTGACTCCCACGAATCGGAGGACAGCGCCGTAGCCGCGTTCTATTGCAAGCCCATCCAGGCCGAACAGCCCGTGTCCATGGGACGAAGCGTCCTGTGCATCGATCGCAACGCCGACGTGGTCACCTACGTTCGCGAACTCCTGCACCGCGCCGGATACGACGTTCACACCAGCAACAACCTCCGCGATGGCCTGATCCTGATGCGGGCCAGCCGTTTTGATTTGCTGCTGGTGGGCGCGGACGTCACTGCTTCTCCCGCCACGGAGAAATCATTCCGTGATTGCTGCGCTCGCGTGCCGGTCATCGAACTGGGAAGTGAGTTCTCGACGCTCGAAGCCGGAGAAGCGGCGACAGCCCTGCTGGAAAAGATCGCCGCGCAGTTGCAGGCGGCTTCCAACTAGTAGGGTGCGCCCGTCGGCTTCTGGGCTGGCTCGCCCGCGAATCCCGATGACCGCGACGCTGCGGCGAAACTATGACCCGGACTTTCGAGGATTACAACTTGGCTCCCCGTTGCTTCTCGTTGCTTGACGGGGGTCGAGGCTGCCCGCCAACGCTTCACCCACTACATCGTCAATTTGCGCGCTGAGCCAGCGGTTGGCCTCGTGGCGTCCGCGCAGACGCAGCTTCAGGTAATTGTCGGTGAGAGCTTCGGTGAAGTCGCCGCCGGCGTCGCTGCCAATGACATTCAGAGTGATCGCGTCTACCGTTTTGCCGATGAAGCCGCGCATGAATGCTAACTTCTTCTCAGCCGCTAGCTCGCGCAGGATGCGGTTGCGCTCGCGCGCCGCGTGCACCGGGATTTGATTCGGCATCGCCGCGGCGGGAGTGCCGGGGCGGGCCGAGTAGGTGAAAACGTGGAGGTAGGTGAACGGCAGGTCTTCGATCAGGCGGCGCGTGCATTCGAACTCGGCATCGGTTTCGCCGGGGAATCCAACCATGACGTCGGCGCCGATCGCGGCGGTGGGCATGGCGGCGCGAATCTTCTCGATCTTTTCGCGGTAGTGCCAGGGACGATACTTGCGATGCATGCGGCGCAACACCGCGTCGCTGCCGGATTGCAGAGGCACATGCGCGTGCTTGGCGATCCGTGGCGAGGAAGCGACCAGGGAGATCAGGTCGTCGGTCCAGTCCATGGGTTCGACGGAAGAGATGCGGAGTTTCTCGAGAGCGGTTTCCGCGAGGATAGCGCGGATGAGATCGTCGAAAACGACCTCAGACCTTGGACCTCGGACCTCGGCTGTTTGGCTGAGGTCCGAGGTCTGAGGTCCGACAAGATCCCGTCCCCATCTGCCCAGATTGATTCCGCTGATGACTACTTCGCGATAGCCGGAGTCGACGAGTCCATTTACCTCGCAGAGGATGCGGTCGATGTGCAGCGAGCGGCTTTGGCCGCGCACATAGGGGATTACGCAGAAGGAGCAGCGGTTGTCGCAGCCGTCCTGGACTTTGAGAATGGGGCGGGTGCGTTCGCTCTCATGGCAATCGTTGGCGGCGTCAAAGACTGGCGCGGCCAGCAGTTCGGTGTGGGCGAAAATGTCGGAGACGAAGATCGGTCGTTGGTCGCTGGTCGTTGGTCCGGAATGCGGTCCGGGATGCGACGCCGGACCTCGGACCTCGGACTTCACAATCCAACGCGAGTGCTCGATCTCTGCTCGCCGATCAGAGATCGAAGAAACCGGGCCAAGCATCGCCAAAGGAACGAATGCCGGGTCTGACGTCTGAGGTCCGAGGTCCGAGGTCTGAGTCTGAGTCTGGGCGCTCACGATTTCTGCGAGTCGATGCTTGTGCGAATTGCCGATGACGAGACTTACGCCGGGAAGCGCCGCGATTTCTTCGGGGGCGCGCTGGGCGTAGCAGCCGGTCACCACGATTCTTGCTTCGGGATTCTGACGGCGCACGCGGCGGATCGCGGCGCGCGCATCCTGATCCGCACTCGCCGTCACGGTGCAGGTATTCATGACAACCACGGAAGCTTGCCCGGGAGTCGATGCGCGAGCCAGCCCGCGCTCTTCGAACTGGCGTTCGAGGGCGGCGCCGTCAGCCTGAGTGGCACGGCAGCCGAAGTTTTCTACATAGTATCCGGGCACGTCCCTATGGTAACGCACCCGTCCGCTTCACCGACGGGGATCAGGCCGAAGCCGCAGTCCTCCGCGACATGAAGCATTCGCGGCAAAAGACGGGGCGGCCTTGCGTGGGGCGGAAGGGGACGGTGGTTTGTTTTCCGCATCCCGAGCAAGTGGCCTGGGTCTCGACCTTGGTATAGCGGTTCTGACCGGGCGCGGGGGGAGCGCCGAGGACGGAGACCCGTTTGGTCTTGCAAGCCTTGCAACGCTTGGGCTCGTTCTTAAATTGCTTGTCGTGAAAAAAAAGCTGTTCCCCGGCAGTGAAAATGAAATCACTCCCACAGTCGATACACTTCAGCACCTTGTCCTGAAATTCCATTGAGGATGGCTCCCTTCAGCCCGTTTCCGCGCGCCCACCCGCGGGGAAAGAACTGCGGTGGTTCACCGAAAACACAGGTTGTGTACTGCTCCCCCTCTTACCGCCCCTTGGACTCGGCCCGCCACGCACCCAGGAGGGGCGCGGGCACAACTTTTCGTGCTTTAGATGCCGGAGATGATGAGTATGAAAAATCCCTGCTTGCAGCTCAACGTGGTGGGGGCCAGATCGAGCGGAGCCGCCCCGGGAAGGAGCGGCCCCTTACTGCGTTAACTCTATTGCGTTAGTCCTGTTCTTTGCGCGTTTTCTTACGAGCTCGCTTGCGAGCCAAAGCAGCCTTGACACGCTTTTTCTCGCCGGGCTTCAGGTAGAAGGAGTGGCGCTTGACCTCCTTGATAATGTCTTCCTGCTGCACCTTGCGCTTGAAACGGCGCAGAGCGTTCTCGAGGGATTCACCCTCTTGAAGCCTTACTTCTGCCAAACTGACACACCCCCAAACCCGTCCGGATGGACCGAATAGTTATTACAAGGATTTGACCGCAAGTCAAGAGGGAGCGTGGAGATTTTGAACAGTGGGCGGTCTAGATCGGGAATGAGGATCATTTTGAGACATGGGGGCGGCTCGCCAAACACAAGGTCTCTCCACTGCGCTTGCCCTTCCCTTCTGGAAGGGCAAGCTCCGGTCGAGATGACAATATCAACGTGCTTCAGAAAATGAATTTCAGGGATAGCTGGATTTGTCTTGGGGCATAGGCGGCCGTGGGTTTCATGAAGTTGGTGGGCAACGTGTAGTAGCCGGGGTAGGGGGCGATGTTGGCGGTGACGGAGTTGGAGACGAATGTGGTGGCTGAGTTCACCAGTCCATTGGAGGTGATGGTGACGCGCTGGTTGTCGCGGTTGAAGAGGTTGAAGGATTCGGCGACAAGGTTGAGTTTGTAGCGCTCATTGAAACGCACGGTCCGGGTAAGGCGCAGGTCAGCGGTGGCGTAGTCAGGGCCGGTGAAACCATTTCGGCTGTAGCCGGGGAGCCGGTCGTTGAGATCGTTGCCGTCCTGATTGGGATCGCCGGCGACGGTGGCGCTGAAGGGGCGTCCGCTGCCGTAGTTGACGACCGAGGAGATCTTCCAATCGTTAAACAGGTGGCCGGCGAGTTCGTGCCCGCGATGAAAAGGGTGAGGTTCGACCGAGAAGGCGGCCACCAGGCGATCGCGCTGGTCGGTGACGCTCGGGCCACGCTCGGTGCTGGGGGCGTAGGAATTCTGCACGGTGGCGGGTTGTCCGGCGACGAGAGCGTCCTGGCCGTCGTCGATGGCGCGAGCGTAAGTGAAAGAGATGCGCAGGTAAGATCCGCGGGCTACGCGGCGATTGATGGAAACCGTGGCTCCGTTGTAATAGCTGGAGGCGGCGCTTTGAAATTCGTCGATGGCGCCGAGTTGGGCGATGGGGCGTCCAAGCGGGTTGATGCAGGGCGGAAATGGGCAGGTCAGCGAGCGCGTGAACTGCCAGGTGGCGAAGGAATCGACGCTGTAATAGCCGCCCTGGAAGATGGACCCAGTCGAGTCGAAGATGGGGTAGGTGAGAGCGGTGGGCTGCGGCAGGTTCACGTCGAGCGCGCGGATCAGGTGTTCTCCGCGAACATTGAGCAATGACAATTCCACAGTGGTGTGATCGGCCACTTCCTTTTCCAAGGTTAGGTTGGCTTGCTGTACGCGCGGGGTGACGAAGTTGGGGGCGAAGGCGGAGACGTGGTTGGTGACGCCTTGGGTGAATCCCGCGGGCAGGGCGCAGGTCGCGGAGTATAGCGGGCAGGCGACCAGGGGATTGGGATAGGTGGGGAACACCTGGCGGTCGTAGTAGTTCGTATTGTTCAGGAAGAGGCTGGCATCGGTGATGCCGTTTTCGGTCTGGATCACCGAGTTGTAAATCTGCGGAATGCGGACGAAGAAGATGCCGTATCCGGCGCGCACGACGAGTGGACGCTTGTTGCCGAAGGAGTACGCGAGGCCGGCACGGGGAGCGAAGTTGTAGGGCTGGAACGGAACTTTGCCGGAGGGCGGGAAGAGCGGGTTGGAGAGGAGTCCAGCGGTGGTGAAGGTTTGCAGGTCCCAGCGGACGCCGAGATTCACGGCAAGGTGGTTAGTCACGCGGACAGTGTCCTGGGCGAAGGCGGCGTATTC
>Ga0210384_10000741_pt1 | contig 48618 bp, 44 predicted proteins | sample IncBWH2MmetaG_FD_160574 | JGI IMG/M metagenome (GOLD analysis project Ga0210384, IMG submission 160574) | Forest soil microbial communities from Barre Woods Harvard Forest LTER site, Petersham, Massachusetts, United States - Inc-BW-H-2-M | ecosystem: Environmental > Terrestrial > Soil >... | reverse complement strand
GGATCGCCTGCGCGGTAAGCAGCGCGTGGTTGAGGCAGCCCAGGCGCATGCCCACCACCAGCACCAGCGGCAGGCCCAGCGCCACCGCGAGGTCGGCGCCGGTCTGCGTCTCGGACAGCGGCACCAGGAAGCCGCCGGCGCCCTCGACCACCAGCGCGTCGGTGCGCGAACGCAGTTCGGCGACGGCGCCGAGCACGGCGTCGAACGAGATGGGCGTGCCGGCGCGTGCCGCGGCGATGTGCGGCGACAGCGGCTCGGGCAGCAGGATCGGGTTGTCCAGCTCGGGCGGCACGCGCACGGTGGACGCGGCGCGGTGCGCGATCGAGTCCTCGTTGGAGAACCCGTCGGCGGTCCGCACGCCGCCGGCGGCGATCGGCTTCATGCCGCAAACGCGCGCGTGCGAGCGTGCGAGCGCGTGCAGCAGCGCGCTCGTGGCGTGGGTCTTGCCGATGCCCGTGTCGGTACCGACGACGAAATACGCGGTCATGGCAGCGCCCGTTCGTCGTCGAACAGCGACGGCTCGGCCTCGGCCAGCGTGGCCTCCAGCGCGGCCAGCGCGCCGTCGGCCAGGTGGCGCGCGGTGTCCTCTTCCAGCACGTAGGGCGGCATCGCGTAGAGCGTGGAGCCGATGGGTCGCAGCAGCAGGCCATGGGCCAGCGCGTGGCGCGCGTAGCGGCGCGCGAAGTTGCCCGGCGCGTCCGCGATGTCCCAGGCCCAGATCATGCCGATGCGGCGCGCGTTGCGTACGCGCTCATGGGCGTGCAGCGGCGCGAGCAGGGCGTCGATCATCCGTGCGCGTTCGAGGTTGACTGCCAGCACGTTCTCGCGCTCGAAGATGTCCAGCGTGGCCAGCGCCGCGCGGCACGCGAGCGGGTTGCCGGTGTACGAGTGCGAGTGCAGGAAGCCGCGCGCCGCGTCGTCGTCGTAGAAGCCTTCATACACGGCGTCGGTGGTGAGCACCGCGGCCAGCGGCAGCGTGCCGCCGGTCAGGCCCTTGGACAGGCAGATGAAGTCGGGGCGGATGCCGGCCTGCTGGTGCGCGAACATCGTGCCGGTGCGACCGAAGCCCACGGCGATCTCGTCCACCACCAGGTGCACGCCGTAGCGGTCGCACAGCGCGCGCGCCTCGCGCAGGTAGGCCGGGTCGTGCATGGCCATGCCGGTGGCGCACTGCACCAGCGGCTCGACGATGAAGGCGGCGGTCTCCGCGTGGTGCTCGGCGAGCCAGGCCTCCAGCGCGCGCGCCGCGCGATGGGCGACGTCGGCGGCGGTCTCGTCGCCCTGCGCGCCGCGCGCGTCGGGCGAGGCCACCGTGGCCGACAGGCGCACCAGCGGCGCGTAGGCCTCGCGGAACAGCGCGATGTCGGTCACGCCCAGCGCGCCGGCCGTCTCGCCGTGGTAGCCGCCCTGCAAGGCGACGAAGCGGTTCTTTCCAGGCCTGCCCGCGTTGCGCCAATGGTGCGCGCTCATCTTCAGCGCGATCTCGGTGGCCGAGGCGCCGTCGCTGGCGTAGAACGCGTGGCCCAGGCCGGTGAGGGCGGCCAGGCGCTCCGACAACTCGACGACCGGCGCGTGCGTCAAGCCCGCCAGCATCGTGTGGTCGAGTCGCGACAACTGGTCGACCAGCGCCGAGCGGATGGCCGGATGGCCGTGCCCGAACAGGTTGGTCCACCACGAGCTGATGCCGTCGAGGTAGCGCTTGCCTTCGACGTCGACGAGCCACGGGCCCTCGGCCGACGCGATGGCGATGAGCGGCGTGCTGTCGGCCTGCGGGCCGTCGGGCGCGCCGTGCGCCTTCATCTGCGTGCACGGGTGCCACACCGCGCGCAGGCTGCGCGCGCGCCACGCGGCGTTGGAACCCGTCAGCGTGGAAGTCATTTCAGCGCGGCCGCGACGGTCTCTTCGGTGTGGCCGACGAAGGGCGGGCGCGGCTTGATGCGGTTGCTCTCGTCCACGAAGACGAGCTTGGGCTCCGCGTCCTCGAGCTTGTCCTCGTGCACCATCGCGAACGCCGCGATGATCACCAGGTCGCCCACGGCGGCGCGGCGCGCGGCCGAACCGTTGAGCGAGATGATGCCGCTTCCGCGCGGCGCGCGCAGCGCGTAGGTGACCAGGCGCTCGCCGTTGTCCACGTCCCAGATGTGCACCTGCTCGTTCTCGCGCAGGTTGGCCGCGTCCAGCAGGTCTTCGTCGATGGCGCAGGAGCCCTCGTAGTGAAGCTCGCAGTGCGTGACGCGGGCGCGGTGGATCTTGGATTTGAGCAGGGTACGGAACATCGTCTTGGCGGCGCCCTGGGAAACCGGGCGCCTGTCGGGGGAAAAGAGCGGATTTTGCCCGGCTTCTCCCGCTGGACGCATTCGGCCCTGCAGGACAGGGGCTTTCGGCCCGGCCGGCGCATCCCGGAGGAAGCGGGTTTTCGGGCTCTTTTCCGGCTCAAGTTTCCGGCCCTGGGCGGCAACATGTCGTCACACGAACCCCTGCCCGAATTCCGCATACCTGACCCCTCATGGCCGGCCAAGACTCCGCAGACCGCAACCTCCCCGCCTCAGCGAAGAAGATTCGCAAGGCGAGGCAGGAAGGCAATGTCCCGCGCTCGCGGGACCTGGGCCATTTCGTCGCCATGTGCCTGGCCGCGACGCTGCTGTTCACGGTGATGCCGTCGCTGACGAGCTATTCGCAGCGCCTGCTGGCCGACGGCCTCACCTTCGACCACCGCGTGATCGCCAGCCCGCAGGCCACCGGCGAATTCGCGGTGGGGCTGTTCACGCGCGGCTTCATGGTGGTGCTGATCGCCGGCGGCCTGTTCATGGCGGCCGGCGTCGCGTCCAACATCGCGTTCGGCGGCTGGAACATGACGATGAAGGCGGTTTCGCCGAACTTCGGTCGCCTGAACCCGATCTCGGGCTTCGCGCGCCTGTTCAGCCCCCACCAGCTGGTGACCGTGCTCAAGGCCTCGGCCCTGGCGATCGCCGTCGGCTTCGCCGGCACGGTCTACCTGAAGAACCATTTCTCCGAACTCGGCGGCGTGCTCGCGGCCGAGCTGCCCGACGGCCTGGCCACGGTCGGCCGCACGCTGGGCGGCGGCTTCCTGGCGATGCTGGCCGTGCTGGCCGCGTGGGCCCTGGTGGACGTGCCCTGGCAGAAGAAGAGCTTCATGGACAAGCTCAAGATGAGCCGCGAGGAACAGAAGCAGGAGCACAAGGAGTCCGAGGGCAACGTCGAGGTCAAGGCCAAGATGAAGCAGAAGATGCGCGAGATGGCCAAGCGCCGGATGATGAAGGCCGTGCCCGTGGCGGACATCGTCGTGATGAACCCGACCCACTACGCCGTCGCGCTGAAGTACGACCAGAACGCGATGGGCGCCCCGCGCGTCGTGGCCAAGGGCACCGACCGCCTCGCGATGCGCATCCGCGACCTGGCCCGCGACGCCGGCGTGCCCGTGCTCGAGGCCCCGCCGCTCGCCCGCGCGCTCTACACCCACGTGGAGATCGACGGCGAGGTGCCGGCCATGCTGTTCGCCGCGGTGGCGCAGGTGCTGGCCTGGGTCTACCAGCTGCGCGGCGCGGCCAACCCGAACCTGCGTCCGCCCGACGTGAGCGTGCCGCCCGAACTCGACCCGCTCACCGGCGGCCCCAAGCCGAAGCGCCGCCGTCCGGGCCCGCGCGCGGCCGCCGCCCAGTAAGAGATCCGTAGAGCCCACCCATGGACGACATCCGGAAGTTCATCGCCAATCTCACCGGCAACTCGGCCATCGGCAAGGCGCTGATGGCGCCTGTCTTCATCGTCATGGTGCTGTCCATGATGGTGCTGCCGCTGCCGTCGTTCGTGCTGGACCTGTTCTTCACGTTCAACATCGCGATGGCGCTGATGGTGATGATGGTGGCCGCCAACCTGGTGCGCCCGCTGGACTTCTCCGCGTTCCCCACGGTGCTGCTGATCACCACGCTGCTGCGCCTGTCGCTGAACGTGGCCTCCACCCGCGTGGTGCTGATGGAGGGCCACACCGGCCCGGGCGCCGCGGGCCACGTGATCGAGTCGTTCGGCCACTTCCTGATCGGCGGCAACTTCGCCGTCGGCCTGATCGTGTTCGCGATCATCGTCGTGATCAACTTCATCGTGGTCACCAAGGGCGCGGAGCGCATCGCCGAGGTCGGCGCGCGCTTCACGCTCGACGCGATGCCCGGCAAGCAGATGGCCATCGACGCCGACCTCAACGCCGGCCTCATCGACGAGGCGATGGCCAAGCAGCGCCGCCGCGAAGTGGGCGACGAGGCCGAGTTCTTCGGCTCCATGGACGGCGCGTCGAAGTTCGTGCGCGGCGACGCCATGGCCGGCATCCTGATCCTGTTCATCAACATCGTCGGCGGCTTCGTCGTCGGCGTGGTGCAGCACGGCCTGTCGGCCGGCGACGCGGCCGACACCTACATCGTGCTGGCCGTCGGCGACGCGCTGGTCGCGCAGATCCCGGGCCTGCTGATCTCGGTGGCCGCCGCCATGGTGGTGTCGCGCGTCGGCAAGGAAGAAGACTCCGGTTCGCAGATCCGCAGCCAGCTGTTCGGCTCGCCCAAGGCGCTGGGCATCACCGCCGGCATCGTGGGCGCGCTGGCGCTGATCCCAGGCATGCCGCACCTGGTGTTCCTGATGATCGCGGGCGCCGCGGGCTGGTTCTCGCGCTTCCAGAAGCGCAAGTCCGAGAGCGACGCCGCCGCCGCCAAGGCCAAGGCCGACGTGCCGCCGCCGCCCAAGCCGGCCGACGCCGAGGCCGGCTGGGACGACGTCACGCCGGTGGACATCCTCGGCCTCGAGGTGGGCTACCGCCTGATAGCGCTGGTCGACAAGTCGCGCTCCGGCGACCTGCTGGCCCGCATCAAGGGCGTGCGCAAGAAGTTCGCGCAGGATGTCGGCTTCCTGCCGCCTTCGGTGCACATCCGCGACAACCTGGAGCTCAAGCCCAGCATGTACCGCGTGACGCTGCGCGGCGCCGTCATCGGCGAGGGCGAGGCCTTCCCGGGCATGCACCTGGCCATCAACCCGGGCGGCACCACGCTGCAGCTGCCGGGCACCAAGTGCGTGGATCCGGCCTTCGGCCTGCCCGCGGTGTGGATCGAGGAGCGCCAGCGGGAAAGTGCCCAAATGGCCGGCTATACGGTCGTTGATTGTCCGACTGTGGTGGCCACCCATCTCTCACACTTGATGCAAGTGAACGCGGCTCGCCTGTTGGGCCGCAACGAAGTCCAGCTGCTGGTCGAACACGTGACCAAGCTGGCCCCGAAGCTGATCGAAGACGTGATACCCAAGATGATCGCCATCGCGCCGTTGCAAAAGACTCTCCAGCTGCTGCTGGAAGAGGGCGTGCACATCCGCGATTTCCGGTCCATCGTGGAATCGCTGGCCGAGCATGCCGGCAGCGTCACCGACCCGGCCGAGCTGGCCCGCCGCATCCGCACCCACATCGCCCCGGCCATCGTCCAGCAGATCTACGGCCCCGTGCGCGAGCTGGACGTCATCGCGCTGGAACCCGATCTCGAGCGCATGGTCACCCAGGCCCTGACGTCGCCCCACGGCGCCGTGCTGGACCCGGGCGTGGCCGACACGCTCACCCGCCAGGCCACCGACATGGCCCGCCGCCAGGAAGACAAGGGCCACCCCGCCTGCCTGCTGGTGCCGGACGCGCTGCGCGCGCCGCTGGCCCGACTGCTCAAGCGAGCCGCCCCGCGCCTGAAGGTGCTGGCTCACAGTGAAATTCCTGAAACCCACTCGATCCGGATCGGCTCGATCATCGGAGGTACCGCATGAACGTCAAACGCTTTGCTGCCCGCACTTCGCGCGAGGCTCTCGCGCTCGTGCGCCAGGCTTTCGGCGTCGACGCCGTGGTGCTCTCGACGAAGCCGTGCGCCGAAGGGATCGAAGTGCTGGCCATGGCGCCCGACAGCGTCGCCGGCCTCGAGCGCCTCACCGCCACGCCGGAAGAAGCCGCGCCGCGCCGCGCCGCGATGTCGCCCGCGCAACGCGCCGCCGCCCCGGCCGCCGCGCAGAACGCCGCGCTCGCCGGCGCGCAGCGCGAGCTCGCCAACCGCATGGGCGTGCCGCAGAACGAAGTGGAGGCCGACGCCGACCAGCTCGCGATGAGCACGCTGTCGTTCCAGGACTACGTGCGCGACCGCATGTTGAAGCGTCGCCACGCCGAGCTGCACAACGCGCCGGTGGACGACACCCCGGCGCCGCGCGCCGAGAGCACCCGTAGCGCGCTGGCCCAGGCCGGCGCCGCCCGCACTGCCGTCGCCCGCGCCACCGCGCGCCAGCAGCAGATGCAGGCGATGGACAACGGCGACGCCAATGACGCCTACTTCGATGCGCCGCAGCCGGCGTCCCCGCGCCGTGCCGCCCCGCAGCCGCGCGTCGAGCCGACGCTGCCGCCGCACCGCATGGAGCGCCCCGCGCCGCAGGCCTTCGCCAGCGCGCCGGTGCTGCACGACGAGTACGTGGAAGAGCCGGTGGCGCCCCCGTCGGCCTCGGTGACGCACCTGGCCGAGGTGGTCAGCCGCAACAACCACATGGACATGGTCAACGAGCTGCGCTCGATGAAGGGCCTGATCGAGGAGCGCTTCGGCGCCCTGGCCTTCATGGAGAAGCTGCAGCGCCAGCCGCGCCAGGCGCTGCTCGCGCAGAAGCTGCTGGACGTGGGCTTCTCGCCCGCGCTGATCCGCAAGATGGTCGACGCGCTGCCCGCCGAGGCCGCCGACGAGAACGCCTGGGCCGCCAACGTGCTCGAGCGCAACCTGCTGACCGGCGAGTCCGAACTCGCGATGGAAGACCAGGGCGGCGTGTTCGCGCTGATCGGCTCCACCGGCGTGGGCAAGACCACCACCACCGCCAAGATCGCCGCCGGCTTCGCCGCGCGCCACGGCGCCGCCAACCTGGGCCTGATCACGCTGGACGCCTACCGCGTCGGCGCCCACGAACAGCTGCGCGCCTACGGCCGCATCCTGGGCGTGCCCGTGCACACCGCGCACGACCGCGCGTCGCTGGAAGACCTGCTGGAGCTGCTGTCGGCCAAGAAGATGGTGCTCATCGACACGGCCGGCATGGCCCAGCGCGACGGCCGCACCCGCGAGCTGCTCGAGATGCTGGCGCACCGTTCCATCAAGAAGGTGCTGGTGGTGGACGCGTCCTCGCAGGGCGAGACCATCGACGACGTGATCATCAACTGGAGGGCCTCGGCCTGCGCCGGCGTGATCCTGTCCAAGATCGACGAGGCGGTGAAGCTGGCCCCGGCGCTGGACGCGCTGATCCGCCACAAGCTGAAGAACATCGGCGTGGCCAACGGCCAGCGCGTGCCGGAAGACTGGCACCACCTGTCGGCCAACGCGCTCGTGCATCGGGCGCTCAAGGGCGGCGGCAGCGCGGCCTATCGCATGGATCCGCAGGACGTGCACCTCGTGTTCGCGCACGCCGGGCTGAACCAGCAGGCCGCCGCCTCGCTGCGCGTCTGAACAACGCCGCTTTTCAGCCGATCGCCATCACGCCCGCACGGACATAGTCACTTCCATGACCCGTCAACGCCACCTCCCCCCGACTGACCAGGCCGACGGCCTGCGGCGCATGTTCGCCGCGGCCCGCGCCGTCATCGTGCCGGTCGTCGCCAACCCGCACGTGGAGCACCACGGTGCCGTGCTGGCGCGCCTGGCGAGCGTGTTCGCCGAGAAGGGCCTGAACACGCTGGTGGTCGACGCCGCCGACACCGCGCCCGAACCCGGCGAGCTGGCCTTCATCGACCTGGCCGCCTGCGTCGAGCCGCTGTCGCCGCAGCTCGCCTACCTGGCCGCCCGCGGCCTGCCGATGCAGCACGTGGACACGCGCGGTTCGTGCGCGAGCTTCATCCCCCGCATGGTCAACGTCGTGGCCGACGTCGACGTGGTGGTGATCCACGCCGAGGCGCGCGTGCTGGCCCGCATGCTGGGCGAGCAGCCGCTGCGCCCGATCCTGCTGGCCTCCGGCGCGGGCGAGAGCCTCACCCACGCCTACGCCGCCCTGAAGCTGCTGGTGCAGCGCCTGGGCCTCATGAGCTTCGACCTGGTGACGCCCAGCGTGAAGGGCCGTGGCCCCACGCCGGCGCAGATCGCCCGCCGCGTGGCCGATTGCGCCGACCGCTTCCTCGCCGCCGCGATGCACGACTCCGCCACGATCGACCCCGGCGTCGCGTTCGGCGAGGCCGCCGGCCCCGACCTGATGCGACTGGCCACCGCCCAGCTGAGCATCCCGGCACTCGCGCCGGCGCCGATCGCACCGGCGCGCCCCCGCGCGCCCTCGCGTGCCGCGGCCGCCTCGCCTTCCTACCTGTCCGCTTGAACAAGAATCTGGAGATCGCCATGTACACCGCCAAAGGCCAGCTCGACGCCAACGCGATGCTCAAGCAATACAGCCCGCTCGTGCGCCGCCTGGCGCACCAGATGATTGCCAAGCTGCCGGCCAACGTGGAGATCGACGACCTGATCCAGGTGGGCATGATCGGCCTGAACGACGCCATGTCGCGCTTCGACAGCGGGCAGGGCGTGCAGTTCGAGACCTTCGCCACCCAGCGCATCCGCGGCGCCATGCTCGACGAGCTGCGCGGCACCGACTGGATGAGCCGCGGCGGCCGCCGCCAGCAGCGCGAGATCGAGACCGCGGTGCACAAGCTGGAACAGAAGCTGGGCCGCGCGCCGCAGGAAAGCGAGATCGCGGAGGCCATGGGCATGTCGCTGCCGCAGTACCAGGAAGTGCTGGGCAAGGTGCGCGGCACGCAGCTGGTGTACCTGGAAGACATGTCGGGCGACGAGGGCGGCGACGACTATCTCGACCGCCACGTGTCCAACGAGGAGGCCAACCCGCTGTCGATGCTGCAGGACCACCGCATGCGCGAGGCGCTGGTGGAGGCCATCAAGAACCTGCCCGAGCGCGAGCAGTACGTCATGTCCATGTACTACGAGCATGACATGAACCTGAAGGAGATCGCCGCGGTGCTCAAGGTCACGGAAAGCCGTGTCTGCCAGCTTCACAGCCAGTCGATCGCCCGCCTGCGCGTGAAGCTGCGCGAGTGGTGATCCGCCACGCCGCCGCGCGATGAACGAGCCGCCTCCGGGCGGCTTTTTCGTGCCGCGGCGACGCCAGGCTTCAGCAGCAGGCGAGCGTCACGGCGGGTCGCTTGCGGGTGCCGCTGGTCGGACCGCGAACGGCGGTCAATCGAGATGGCGCTTGGCCTGCTCCCGAAAGTCGGCCTCCGACTCCCCGTCGAACGGGCCCACCGACAAGAGGACGTCGTGATCGGCGTCCGTGGGGCCGACCTCCAGGTCGACGTTCGATTGGACCAGGAAGGGCACCAGGCGCCTCAGTTCGTCGTGGAACCGTTCGCTTGACCGATAGAGAAGATAGACGTTCCCGCGAGGCGTGGCGTGACAGACGATACGCATGCGAACTCCCCTCGGTGAGTTGAATGCTCCATCACGGACGGAGCGTTCGAGGCCTGGACGAGTTGCAAGTATGCGTTCGCCGACATGCGTTCTCAAGCGCATTTTCCGTGGCTTTACTTCTGTAATCAAACGCGACTTCCAACGCGAAATCTGTCAAGACAGCTCGCATCGCTGCGTCGCCTGCGGCTTGCCTCTTCGGGCAGGTCGCAACCGTCGCCCGGGCCGGACGCCTAAGCCGCCATCGCCTGCTTCGCCTCTACCTCGCCATGCCGCACCACGTAGAGCCCCGGCATCGGCTCGCGCGTCAGCCGCTCCACCAGCGTCTCGGCCAGTGAAGCGTCGGCCAGCGCCGTGAAGCGCAGCCAGCGCCGCATCACGACCTCGTCCCCCCAGGCCGCGGCCAGCGCATCGCGCATCTCCACCTTCGCACGCAGCGCCTGCGCCAGCAGCGAGTTGAAGAACAGGTTGAACTCGTTGCGCAGCGCCTCGGGCATCGAGTCGGCGATGCCGCGGGCGCGCTGGCCCCAGCCGGGGACGGCCAGTTGCAGCGTCAGCACCGCCTGCAGTTCCTGGATCGGGTTGACCAGGCGGATGCGGTTGGGCGGGAGCACGTGCAGCGGGATGCGCGCGGCCTCGTCGTGGGGCAGCGGGGTGGCCAGCGACTTCAGGGCCACGATGCGGCGCCAGTGGCGCAGCGGCAGGCCGTCCACCTGTGTGTCGGGCTCGGCCTCGGCGCGCGCGAGGGCGTCCTTGGCCATCGCCCAATCGATGGTCATCCAGCGTTCGGCGATGCCGGGGCTCAGCAGCACGAGGTTGCCGGCGGTCCAGCCGCGCGCCAGGGCGATGGGCGCCACGCGGGCGTCGTTCTGCAGCGCGCGGCCGGTGACGGGGCAATGCGTGGCCACCTCCAGCGAGCGCAGCAGCTGCGGCGTGATCTGGTGGTCGTCGAAGGCCTCGCCGCGTTGCCAGGCGGCCAGGCGCAGCGCCAGCCAGCGCGTGACGGCCAGCGTGGCCGGGCGCGTGCGCCGCGTCATCAGGCGGCGGCCGCGTTCCCAGCCCTCGCGGATCGGGTGGCCGGGCCACAGGCAGGGCGCGGGCGGAACCATGCCGTAGCGGGCGTACTCGAAGCCGATCGCGTCGCCGGGGTCGGCGTCGTTGGCCGGGGCCGTCTCGCGGGCCGGCGCCTTCGCGGCGACCCCGTGTGCGGAGGCGAGGTCGGCGCGCTTGCCCCTGGGGGCGAAATTGAAGGTGGCCTGGTTCATGGTGGCGTCCTCGGTCTGATCGGAGAGTGAGGCCAGTCTGGCCGTTCACAAGCTCACACGATGAGCTACGGCAAAATGGGACCCATGGACAGGACAGAACGTTTCTACCGCATCGAATTGCTGATCAAGCGGCAGGCCGGCGTGAGCTTCGAGCAACTGCTGGAAGAGCTCGAGGTGTCGCCGGCCACGCTCAAGCGCGACCTGCAGTACCTGCGCGACCGCATGGACGCACCCATCGTGTACGCGCGCGACGAGAACGTGTACCGCTTCGCCCACGACGCTGCCGTGGCGGCCAACGGCGGGGCTTCCCCGCGAGCGGGCACGGGACGAGCGCACGAGCTGCCCGGCGTGTGGTTCTCGGAAAAGGAACTTCGCGCGCTCCTGACGATGCACCAGCTCATCGCCGGGCTGGACGACGGCGGCGTGCTGGGTCGCCACCTGCAGCCGCTGCTGGACAAGCTGCACGGCATGCTGGGCGCGTCGGGCGAGGAAGCGCAGGCGCTGATGCGGCGCGTGCGCATCGTCAACCCGGCCAAGCGCGCGGTGGCCAGCCGCTGGTTCGAGGAGGCCGTCAGCGCCGTGCTGAGCCGGCGCCGGCTCACCATCAGCTACTACACGCGCAGCAAGCGCAGCGAGTCCGAGCGCGTGCTGTCGCCGCAGCGCCTGCTGCACTACCGCAACACCTGGTACCTCGACGCCTGGTGCCACGCCAGCGAGGGCCTGCGGCGCTTCGCGCTCGACGCGGTGCGCGCGGCCAAGGTGCTGGACGAGCCGGCACGCGAACTTCCGATGTCCGAGGTGGAAGCCGCGCTCGACCAGGGTTACGGCATCTTCGGCGGGGCGCGCCTGCGCCACGCCACGCTGCACTTCTCCGCGGAGGCCGCGCAGTGGGTGGCGCAGGAGGAATGGCATCCGCAGCAACAATTGAAGCCGCAGGCCGACGGCTCGCTGCGCATGCGCATCCCGTACTCCGACCACACCGAGCTGGTGATGGACGTGCTGCGCCACGGGCCCAACGTGCGCGTGGTGTCGCCGCCCGAGCTGGTGGAGCAGGTGCGCGAGCAGTTGCGGGAGACGCTCGCGTCGTACGGGCGCGAGGCGGGCGAGCCATGAACAAGGCCTTCACCAAGGAATCCGAGAGCGACGAGGACGACGACGGCCCGTCTCTGCCCGCGCTGCCGGCCGGCGGGAAGAACTACATCACGCCCGCGGGCCACGACCGGCTGCGCGCCGAGCTGCTGGGCCTGATCGACGACGAGCGCCCGAAGATCGTCGAGATCGTGCACTGGGCGGCCTCCAACGGCGACCGCAGCGAGAATGGCGACTACATCTACGGCAAGAAGCGGCTGCGCGAGATCGACCGCCGCATCCGCTTCCTCATCAAGCGCCTGGACATCGCCGTCGTGGCCGACCCGTCGGCTCACCACGGCAGCGACCAGGTGTTCTTCGGCGCCACCGTCACCTACGCCAACGACGCGGGCGACGAGCGCACCGTCACCATCAAGGGCATCGACGAGGTCGACTCCCTGCAGGGCGAGGTCAGCTGGGTCTCGCCGATCGCGCGGACGCTGCTGAAATCGCGCGTGGGCGACACGCTGCAGCTGGTGACGCCGGTGGGCGTCGAGACGATCGAGGTGCTCTCCGTGAGCTACCCCGCGCAGCCCGCGTCCTGAAACGATTGCATTGGATTTCCCGAGAATGAAGGCCAGTTCCCTGATCGCCGCCGCGCTGCTCGCCACGAGCGCGTGGCTCGCTCTTTCCACGGACGCCGTGTACGCGGCGCCCGCAGTCGCGAAGACCATCCCCGTCTACGGCGTGCAGGTGGTGCGCGCCACGCCGCACGACATCAACGCCTTCACCGAAGGCTTCTTCTACCTCGACGGCTTCTTCTACGAGAGCACGGGCCTGGACGGCCATTCGTCGGTGCGCAAGGTCAAGATCGAGACGGGCCAGGTGCTGCAGCGCGCCACGCTGCCGCCCGAGATGTTCGGCGAGGGCATCGCCCCGTGGAACGGCCGCCTCGTGGGCCTCACCTGGAAAGAGCAGAAGGGCTTCGTGCTCGACCTCGACAGCTTCGACACCAAGGGCGAGTTCGGCTATCCGGGCGAGGGCTGGGGCCTCACGCACGACGACACCGAGATGGTGATGAGCGACGGCACGGCCGACATCCGCTTCCTCAACCCGGCGACGCTCATCGAGTCGCACCGCATCCACGTCACCGCGAACGGCAAGCCCGTCGACCAGCTGAACGAGCTCGAATGGGTGGAGGGCGAGATCTACGCCAACATCTGGCAGACCGACCGCATCGCGCGCATCGATCCGAAGACGGGCGAGGTGGTGGGCTGGATCGACTGCAAGGGCCTGCTGCCGAAGAAGGACTTCATCCCCGGGCACACCGACGTGCTCAACGGCATCGCGTACGACCCGGCCGCCAGGCGGCTGTGGCTCACCGGCAAGTTCTGGCCCAAGGTGTTCGAGGTGAAGCTCGTCAAGCGCTGATCCGGCGTCGCTGACGCCTCCCGATCCGCCATTCGTCGCGCGATCCGGGCTTTCCGCCTTGCGGGGCGCCCGCGCCGCGGCCACAGTGCCCCATTTCCCTTTGCGAGAGTGCCCGTGACCTCGATTGCCACCCCCGAAGACAAACCTTACTCGCGCGACGACACCGCGTTCCTGGGCCATCCCGCCGGCCTGGGCTGGCTCGCGTTCTGCGAGTTCTGGGAACGCTTCTCGTACTACGGCATGCAGGGCCTGCTGGGCCTCTACCTGACCAAATACCTGTTCCTGCCCGAGCACATCGGACGGGTGATGGGCATCGACGTCGGCCGGCGCGCCATCGAGTTCATCACCGGGCCGATGACGCCGTTCCAGTTCGGGTCGCTCGTCGTCGGCCTGTACGGCGGCATCGTCTACCTCATGCCGATCTTCGGCGGCGTGATCGCCGACCGCTGGCTGGGACGTACCAGGGCCGTGGTCACCGGCGCGAGCCTGATGGCGCTGGGCCACTTCCTGATGGCGTTCGAGGCCGGCTTCCTGATCGCCATCGCGTGCCTGCTGGTCGGCGTGGGCCTGTTCAAGGGCAACATCGCTGCGCAGGTCGGTGCGCTCTACCGGCCGGGCGACAAGCGCAACGCCAGTGCGTTCCAGATCTTTCTCCTGGCGGTGCAGATCGCCGTGATCGTGTCGCCGCTGGTCTGCGGCTCGCTTGGCGAGAAGGTGGCCTGGCACTGGGGTTTCGACGCTGCCGGCGTGGGCATGCTGGTCGGCCTGGTCACCTACCTGGCCGGACGTCGGTGGCTGCCGCCGGAGCCGGAACGCAGGACGGCGGCGGCGACGATCGAGCAACCCCGGATCACTCGCCGCGAATGGGGCCGCGTGGCGATCCTCGTGGGCATCATCCCGATCCTGATGCTGACCATCCTCGGCAACCAGCAGATCAGCACCGGCTTCCCGCTGTGGTCCGACAAGCACATGGATCTCGTGATGTTCGGCTGGCGCGTGCCGACGACCTGGCTCCAGGTGGTCGACGCCGTCGTCAGCCTCGTCACGATGCTGATGTCGATCGCCTTCTGGAAGTGGTGGAGCCAGCGCCGCAACGAGCCCGACGAGATCGTGAAGATGGCCATCGGCACGCTGATCGCCGCGACAGGCCCGGGCGCGATGATGATCGCCGGCGGCATCGTCGACGCGACGCACGCGCGAGTGGGCTTCGGCTGGACGCTGGCCTACACGATCCTCAATGACATCGGCTTCGCCAACATCCTGCCCGTGGGCCTGGCCCTCTATTCGCGCGTGGCTCCCAAGCAGATCGTCGGCCTCGTGATCGGCATCTACTACCTGCACCTGTCCATCGGCAACACCTACGTCGGCTGGCTCGCGGGCCTGATGGAGAAGATGCCGAGCGCCGGGTTCTGGGGCCTGCACGCCGCGCTGGTGGCGATCGGCGGCGGTCTGCTTCTTGTCGTGCGCGTGCTGTTCTGGCGCTTCCTCTCGCCGGCCGCGGTACTGTCCCCCGACGAACCGGTGCCCGACGGCGCGCTGGCGACCGCGAACTGACGCGCGTCACGCGCGCAGGATGACGAGGCTAGCCGGGCTTGCCGCCCAGCAGCCCCTTGATCGCGCCGCCCACGTCCTCGACGACGCCCTTGACCCCACCGCCGATCGCAGCGCCCAGGCCCTCGGCGAGGCGCTCCGAGAGGTTCTCGTCGAGCGAGAACTTCGGGTCGTCGGTGCGGCCGTCGAGCGTGAACTTCAGCGCGATGCGGCCGTCGCGCCGGAGCGCCGCCAGCACCGCGCGGCGCTCCACGCCGGCGAACAGGCCGCTGCCGCCGTCGCCGAACTCGAGGCCGGTGAGGGTCAGCTGGCCCGGCGCGTGCACCCGCCGGTTGGCGACGTTGGCGTCCAGCGCGAGATCCAGCGTGCCGTGGCGCACGCTGCGCTCGCCCAGCCGCAGCAGGTAGGGCTGCAGCGCCAGCATGTCGACGCCGGCCAGCCGCACCGCCAGCGCGGCGTCGTGCGCGGCCGGCGCGAGGCTGCCCTTGATCGACACGTGCCCATCGCGCTCCACGCCCTTCAGCATGCCCTGCAGGTCGAGCGTGATGGGCTGCGCCAGCCGCGGCAGCGCGAGGCCGGCCACGCTGCCCTGCGCGCCGTCGAAGCGCAGGTGCTGCGGCCTGCCGCCGGGCAACGTCGCGTCGAACAGGTCGACGCCCATGCGGTCGAATCGCATGTGCGCGATCACCAGTGCGGCCGAGGACTGCATCTTGGCGGCCTCGGCGCGCGAGGTGTCGCGCAAGGCCGGCAGGATCGTGAGGTGGCCGGGCGTGCGCAGCATCGCCAGCGAGCCGTCGGACACGCGCACGTCGGCGATCTCCAGCGGTTCGCCGCGGCGGTAGGCCCACAGGCTGGCCACGGTGATGTCGACCGCCACCTCCTTCGCGTCGAACTCCTCGGCCGCGGGCCACGCGCCGGGCGTCGTGTCGGCGGTCACGCGCACGTCGCGCAGCGTGACGGTGGGATAGCTCAGCGAGATCGAGCCGACCGTGGTGCGCGGTCCCAGCGCCTGCAGGATGCGATGCTTCGCGTCGTGCACCGCGAACGTGATGACGCCCAGCGCCACGGCGACCGCGGTCGCGCCGGCCAGCATCAGCCGGCGCCAGGCCACCAGGAACGTCACGGCTTGATGCGGGACGCGCGCAGCACCGACGACGAGCGCTTGAGGGTGCGCAGCACGTCGGCCAGGTGCAGCCGGTCGCGCACGCTCACCAGCAGGCGCAGCTCGGTGGTCTCCGACTCGCGCTCGTCGCCCATGTCGATGTGCGTGATGTCGGCCTCGGCAGCGCTGATGGCCTGAGCCACCTGCGCCAGCGCGCCCTTGGTGTTCTGCACCAGCACGCTCACCGCGCTCTCGAACTGGCGCGTGAGCACATCGGCCCAGTCGACGTCCATCCAGCGCTCGCCGTCGCGCTCGCGCAGGCGCTTGCCGATCGAGCATTCCTTGGTGTGCACGGTGAGCCCTTCGCCGCCGAAGTAGCCCGCCACCTCGTCGCCGGGGATCGGGCGGCAGCAGGTGCCCAGTTGCACCGACGCGCCCTCGCTGCCGTCGATCTCCACCACGTTCTGGCCCACCTGCGCCTCGCGGTCGGCGAAGCGGCCCATGGTGAGCGCGATGGCGCCGGGGCGGGTGCCGCGTTCGCCCAGCAGCTGCGCGAGCCGCTTGGCGACGATGGAGGCGATCTTGCGGCCCAGGCCGATGTCCACCATCAGCTCGGCGCGGCTGCGGCTGCCGCTCCAGCGCGTGAGCGACTGCCACAGGCCGGCGTGCTCGTCGTCGTCGGCGGGCACGGCCATGCCCTCGTTGCGCAGCGCCTGGGTGAGCAGCTTCTCTCCAAGCAGGATGGATTCCTCGTGCTCGAGGTTCTTCAGGAAGTGGCGGATCTTGGAGCGCGCGCGGCCGGTGCGCACGGAGTTCAGCCACGACGGGTTGGGGCGCGCGTTGGGCGAGGTGCTCACCTCCACCACGTCGCCGCTCTTCAACTCCGTGCGCAGCGCCACCGGCTCGCCGTTGACCTTGGCGGCAACGCAATGGTCGCCCACGTCGGAGTGGATGGCGTAGGCGAAGTCGATGGGCGTGGCGCCGCGCGGCAGCGCGAGGATCTTGCTCTTGGGCGTGAAGACGTAGACGGCCTCGGGGAACAGGTCGATCTTGATGTGCTCCAGGAACTCGCTGGAGTCGTGCGTGTCGCTCTGGATGTCGATCAGCGACTGCAGCCACATCGCGCCGAGGCGCTGCGCCTCGTCGGGTCTTTGGCCCTCCTTGCCGTCCTTGGAAAGGGCCTTGTACATCCAGTGCGCCGCGATGCCGGCCTCGGCCACCGCGTGCATCTCCTCGGTGCGCACCTGGAACTCCACCGCCGTGCCCAGCGGGTTCACCAGCGTGGTGTGCAGCGACTGGTAGCCGTTGGCCTTGGGGATCGCGATGTAGTCCTTGAAGCGGCCCGGCACCGGCTTGTACATCTGGTGCAGCGTGCCCAGCGACAGGTAGCACTCCGGCAGCGAGTTCACGACGATGCGGAAGCCGAAGATGTCGTTGACCTGCGCGAATCCGGCGTGCTTCTCGCGCATCTTGCGGTAGATGGAGAAGACGGTCTTCTCGCGACTGTAGACGGTGACCTTGGTGCGTGCCTCGGCGAACGACTTCTCCACGTCGCGCCGCATGCGGTCGACGATGTCGCGCCGCGTGCCGCGCGCGCGCTCCAGCGCCTTGGCCACCGCGGCATACCGCCAGGGGTACATGAAGCGGAAGGACAGGTCCTGCAGCTCGCGGTACATCTGGTTCAGGCCCAGGCGGTGCGCGATGGGGGCGAAGATCTCGATGGTCTCGCGCGCGATGCGGGCGCGCTTGTTCGCGGCCATCGCGTCCATCGTGCGCATGTTGTGCAGCCGGTCGCACAGCTTGATGAGGATCACGCGCACGTCGCGCGACATCGCCAGCAGCATCTTGCGGAACGACTCGGCCTGGCCGTCCTCGCGGGTGGAGAACTGCAGCTTGTCCAGCTTGGTCAGGCCGTCCACCAGGTCGGCCGTGGGCGCGCCGAACAGGTCGATCAGCTCGGGCTTGGTGACGCCGCAGTCCTCGATGGTGTCGTGCATCAGCGCGGCCATCAGCGCCTGCGCGTCGAGCTTCCAGTCGGCCACCAGGCCGGTGACCGCGAGCGGGTGCGTGATGTAGGGGATGCCGCTGGCGCGCAACTGGCCCAGGTGGGCCTGGTCGGCGAACTTGTAGGCCTCGCGCACCTTCTTCAGGTCTGCCTTGCTCAGGTAGGCGAGCTTCTCGGACAGCTCGGCGAAGGTGGTGACCTCGGCATGCTGCGCCGCAGCAACCGGAGCGCGCGCCAGGCCGTGCAGCTTCGCGGGCAGCAGGTCGGCGGCGAAGGAACGAATACTCATGTGCTGAATTTAGCCTGAGTTGGGCCCCGGGCAGCCGCGGTCGGGAAATTGAGCCGGCCGGCCGCCGCATACCCAGTTCAGGGGATTTTATGAAACCGCTTTCATAAAAGCGACCAAAAAGCGCTGCGGAAGCGTCAAATGCGCTCGCCCACGGTGCGTCGGACAAGCGCGCCGGGGCGGCCCGGGCGCCGCCGGGATGCCCGAAACATCCGACCGGCGACCCCCTGGACGAGACTGGCCCGAACCCGGCGCATGCGGACGCGCCGACCCGAAAACGACAGGAGACAGCGATGATTCGACGGACTGCGGGACTTGGCGTCCTGCTGGCAATTTCCCTCTGTGGCGCGGTGTCCGTGCAGGCCCAGACGGCCTCCGACTACGCGCAGGGCGTGACCGTCAGCGGCAGCACCGCGACGATCTTCTTCAACCCGACATCGACCACGACGACCTGGACGGACGTCCACTACGCGGTCAACGGCGGGGCGCTCCAGAACCTGCGCATGGCCCGCGACGCGTCGACCGGAAAGGAGACCCAAACGGTCTTGCAAGCGGTTTCAACCGGAAACACCATCAGCTACAGCTTCACCTACAACAAGGGCGCCCCGGCCTACGACACGCCCACCTATTCGTACACCGTCCCGGCGGCCGGCGGCTCGACCGTGACCCCGGCGGCCGGCCAGGTGTGCTTCTTCACCGACATCAACTACGGCGGCACCTCGATGTGCGGCAGCGCCAGCAGCAGCTGGGTGGGCACGGCGTGGAACGACGTGATCTCGTCGGTGAAGGTGTCGGCGGGCACCCAGGTGGTGCTCTACGCCGACGTCAACTACGGCGGCAGCTCGCTGACGCTGACGGCCGACACGCCCAACCTGGTCACGTCGAACTTCAACGACGTCACCTCGTCGTACAAGATCTCGGCGGCCGCCACGGGCGGCACGTGGAACCAGCAGACCACGTTCAACATCGTCAACGGCACGCACAACGCCTACGCGGATTCGCAGGTGTACTGGGCGATCATCGGCAAGGACTGGACGTCCGGCAAGTTCGTCTACGTCAACACCGCCGGCCAGCTGATCCCGATGGCGCTGTCGGACAACGGCGCGCTGACCAAGAACGGCGTGGGGTATACCAACTACTTCCACACCATCGCGCAGGCCGGCTCGGTGACGATCCCGCCGATCAACTCGGCTCGACTGCTGCTCAGCGTGGGCTCGCCGATGTACATCCAGGTCAACCAGGACGTGAACGGCAACATCGGCTACGCGGGCGCGAACATCGACAACCCGTCGGATCCGAACATCAACGTGACGTTCGACTTCATGGAGATGGCCATCGTCCCGACGACGGGCTTCTACGGCAACACGACCCGCGTCGACCAGTTCGGCTTCCCGGTGACGCTGCGCCTGCAGGGCCTGGGCGGCTACGACCAGACCGTGGGCGAGACCGCGACGCGCGCGTCGCTGATCTCGGCGTGGTCGTCGTCCGTGCCGGCCCAGTTCCAGGGTCTCGCGCAGGCGCCGTACTCGCCGTACCGCATCGTGGCCCCGGCGCACGGCTCGTTCGGCACGGGCGGCGCCAACGCCACCTACCTGGACAGCTACATCCAGGGCCTGTGGAGCAAGTACGCCTCGCAGACGCTGACCTTCACCGACCAGCAGGGCACCTTCACGGGCCACGTGGTCAACGGCCAGTTCCAGTTCACCGACGGCCAGGGCACCTACATCATCGCGCGCGCGCCGACGACGCAGGAAGCGCTGCTGGGCAATGGCGTGCTCAACGACGCCACCGGCCAGACGCCGGGCACCGCGGGCTACGACAAGCAGCTGCAGATCCAAGCGCAGATGTGCGCGGCCATCAATCGGCACATCGTCGAGAACCCGGCGCAGTGGTCGACGCCCAGCGCGTTCTACGCGTCGCCCGCGAACTCGTACTCGAAGTTCTGGCACGACCACGCGCTCAACGGCCTGTCGTACGGCTTCGCCTATGACGATGTCGGCGGCTTCAGCTCGTCGCTGCACACCGCCGCGCCGACCGTCGCCACGGTCACCGTGGGCTGGTGATCCATGTGCTTCGCGCTTCGTCCTGGCGGGCGTTGCTCGCTGGGCGATGGTGGGCGTGCATTTTTGGGGGGTGTGCACGCTTCGCGCTGGCCGGTGTTACCCGCCGCGCCAAGGTGGGCGCGCACTTGGCTCGCCGTCAAACGGGCGCCTGAATCCGGCCTCGACGGCCCGGTTTGCCATCTCCCCAAGTACACGCCCACCTCGACGCCGGTTCACCCGGGCGGTTGGGACAAACACAGCGCTCCTATTTAAATAAGTACTTCGGCATCGCCGGGCCATCGAGGCCGCGACGATGCCCGCGGCCAACCCGACCACGGGGCACCGGGCCTGACGCGAACATCACCTCGAGGCGCCAACGCTCCTTCTCGAGTCCGACGATGCGCGTCGCCTGCGGCGCCGCGCAAAGCGCTTCGGCAGGCCGCACGGATGATCGAAGAAGTCCAAGCCGCGCGGCGCAGCGCCGCAGGCGCGCGCTTCGTCAAGCACGAGAAGGAACGCCGACATCGCGGCCCGTGGTTCGCGTCAGGCCCGGCGCCCGGTGTCGATGTCGGCCGCGGGCATCGTCGCGGCCTCGATGGCCCGGCGATGCCAAATCACCATTTAAAACGGAGAGCCGTATTTGTCCCAACCGCCTGGGTGAACCGGCGTCGAGGTGGGCGTGTACTTGGGGAGACGGCAAACTGACCTTGCCCCCGGAAAACGTATCCCTTACTGAGCGCCTAAGCAAGCAAGGAGAACGGAAAATGGTGAAACAGAAGCAGCTGCGCGGCACCTACACGCGTGAGTTCAAAGAGGAGGCCGTGCGGCTGGTCGAGAGCGGGCTGAGCATGGCCGAGGCGGCCCGCAAGCTGGGGTTGGCCGATCAGACGCTGTTCAACTGGGTAAAGAACAAACGTGCTGGCGTGGAGTTGGTCGGCGCAGACAGCAAGCCTGTCAATGCCCAAGAGATGGAAATCAGCCGCCTGAAGGCCGAGCTGGCGCGCGTCAAGATGGAGCGCGACATCCTGGAAAAAGCGACGGCGTACTTCGCGAAAGCAAGAAAGTGAAGTACGCCTTCATCGGAGGACATCGACGTCTGTGGCCGGTTTCGGTGCAGTGTCGTGTGCTGAAGGTGAGCACCGCGGGCTATCACGAGCATGTCGCCCGCCGGGCGCTCGACGCACCGCGCAAACACGTCAGCGATGAAGCGCTGCTCGTGCACATTCGAGCCATCCACGCTGAGACCCACGGGGCCTACGGCTGGCCGCGAATCTGGAGAGAACTGCTCGCCCGTGGCTTCAAAGTTGGCAAGGAGCGCGTGCAGCAATCGATGCAGCGCCATGGCATCCGTGCCAAGGCCAAGCGACGTTTCCGGATCACTACAGACAGCAATCACGACTTCCCAATCGCGGCGAACTTGCTGGATCGGCAGTTCGAGGTCGACGAGCCGGACAAGGTCTGGGCCGGAGACATCACATACATCGACACCGACGAAGGATGGATGTACCTCGCTGTCGTGATCGACCTATTCAGCCGCCAGGTCGTTGGCTGGTCGATGCGCAATGACATGTCGCGCGAGATCGTCATCGACGCGCTGCGGATGGCTTGGTTCAAGCGCCATCCCAGCCCGGACCGCGGCCTGATCTTCCACAGCGACCGAGGCAGTCAATATGCGAGCCGGGACTTCAGGGACGTCTTGACCGAGTACGGCATCACGGCATCGATGAGCCGGCGTGGCAACTGCTGGGACAACGCCTGCAGCGAGACGCTGTTTGGATCGCTGAAGGTGGAAAGACTTCACGGTCAACGATTTGCGACCAGGCGGGCTGCCAGGGACGAAACGATCGACTGGATGCTCTGGTACAACCGGACGCGACTGCACTCGACGCTGGCCTACGTCAGCCCGATGCAGTTCGAGGAAAACTGGCTCGAGGCTCAGGCTGCGTGAGCCGGCTCATGACTTAGCTATGGGATACGGATTCCACGGGCAAGGTCAGCGTGTACTTGGCGAGACGGCAAACCGGGCCGTCGAGGGCGTGGCGGCGCGTGGCAAAGGCCCCGGGCGCGGCCCGCCCGCACACGCGGACGAACTTTGAACGAGTGCCCTCGGAATCCGGCCGTCCAGGCCGGATTCAGGCGCCCGTTTGACGGCGAGCCAAGTGCGCGCCCACCTTGGCGCAGCGGGTAACCTCGACCCGCGCGAAGCGAAAGACCCCCATCAACGCCGAAGCGCACCAGCACACCAGACCCGAACGCACGCCCGCCCCAGGATCCGTGCCAAGTTCCCCGCCAATCGGGCAATGCACCTTTTTCGTTGGCCGGGGGCATGGGTGTTTCCCCGCTGCAAGCCCGGCACGCGAGGTCGCAGGATCGCGGCGTACGCACAACACGAACTGGAGACTCCCGATGACCACGCTCACCGCCGACTCGCTCGGCCGGCCCGACGCCGCCGCCGACGCCGTCTACCGCAAGGTGGCGCTGCGGCTGATCCCGCTGCTGTTCCTGTGCTACATCGCGGCCTACCTCGATCGCGTCAACGTGGGCTTCGCGAAGCTGCAGATGCAGCAGGCGCTGCAGTTCTCCGACTCCGTCTACGGCTTCGGCGCGGGCATCTTCTTCATCGGCTACTTCATCTTCGAGATCCCCAGCAACGTGATGCTGCACCGCGTGGGCGCGGGGCGCTGGATCGCGCGCATCATGGTCTCCTGGGCCATCCTGTCGGCCGGCATGATGTTCGTGAACTCGGCCATCAGCTTCTACGTCGTGCGCTTCCTGCTGGGCGTGGCCGAGGCCGGCTTCTTTCCCGGCATCATCCTGTACCTCACCTACTGGTTCCCGGCCGCGCGCCGCGGCCGCGCGACCTCGCTGTTCCTCGCCGCCATCGCGGTGGCCGGCCTGGTGGGCAACCCGGTGTCGGGCTGGATCCTGCACTCGTTGAACGGCGTCAACGGCTGGCAGGGCTGGCAGTGGCTGTTCCTGCTGGAGGCCCTGCCCTCGCTGGTGCTGGGCGTGCTGGCCTGGTTCTGGCTCGAGGATCGCGTGAAGAACGCGCAGTGGCTCACGCTGGAGGAGCGCGACCTGATCGCGCGCGACATCGCCGCCGAGGAAGCGACGAAGGTCGACGGCAGCCTCGGGCGCGTGCTGGCCGACGGCAAGGTCTGGCTGCTCGCGCTCGTGTACTTCGCCATCGTCTCGGGCCTGTACGGCGTCACGTTCTGGCTGCCCACCATCATCAAGGGCCTGGGCGTGGCCGACCCGCTGCAGGTGGGCCTGATCGGCGCCGTGCCGTGGGCGTTCGGCATCGCGGCGATGTTCCTCGTGGCGCGCAGCGCCGACGCGCGTCGGGAATACCGCTGGCACACCGCCGCCTCGTGCGTGGCCGCGGCCGCGGGCCTGGTGATCAGCGTGGCCTTCCACGCCGACGTGATGCTGGCCATGGCGGGCCTGACCATCGGCGCCATGGGCATCATGTGCGCGCTGCCGATCTTCTGGAGCAATCCCACCGCGCTGCTGGGCGGCACGGCGGCGGCGATGGGCATCGCGTTCATCAACTCGGTGGGCAACCTCGCGGGCTTCGCGATCCCCTGGCTGATGGGCGTGATCAAGGACGCGACGCACTCCACCGACCTCGGCCTGCACATGCTGGCCGGCTTCCTCGTGCTGGGCGCCGTGGCGGTGCTGCTGCTGAAGAAGCGCGCTGTCACAGGTTGAGGGTCTGCGCGGGTGGCGCCGGTGCCATGGCACGGCACAATGCCGGCCATCGAGTCTCCTGCGCGACCGCGCCGATCCCTGCCCATGAGCCTGGCCCACACCGACGATCTCGCCATGGCGGCCTACGAGGACGCCGAGCTGCTGCTCACCGCCATCCTGCCCGACGCGCGCATCACGCAGGTGGGCCTCTCGGGCGACGGCGTCGATGTCGGCGTCGCGGTGCCCCTGGACAGCCTGGCCGAATCGCTGGGCGTGCTGGTCGAGGCCGGCTACCTGCCCTGCCTGGACGGCGCGGCCGACGAGCGCCAGGCCACGCTGGCCGCGCCCGGAGGGGCCATCGCGGTGACGCTGCACCTGGTCGAATCGGGCGCGCGCCGCGACTCGCCCGCGCCGCTGCAGGCGGCCTGACCCTTCCTCAGCCGCGCCGTACCCGCTGCACCCGCGGCTCGCGCGGCCCGAAGGCCTGCACCAGGCGAGCCATCACGGCCTCGGCGCGTGCCGAGTTGTCGGCGCCCACGTTGCAGACGTAGACGTCGGCCGTCACGCCGCGCAGCTCCGGCCAGGTGTGCACGGCCAGGTGCGACTCCACCAGCAGCACGACGCCGGTGACGCCTTGCGCGTTGCCGCGGGCATCGACGAAGGGATGGAACACGCTGCCCACCGCATGCAGGCCCGCGCGCTCGACCGCATCCAGGCACAGCGCGCGCAAGGCGTCGGCATCGGTGAGCGGGGCCTCGCCGCGGCAGTCGTGCAGGTCGGCGATCAGGTGGAGTCCGTGCATCGTTGAAGGGGGTCGTGGGCCGCCATGGTAGGGCATCGCCCGGCCCTCGCGAGGCAGGGTCGACGAGCGCTCGCTAAAATCGGCCGAGTGCACGACCTCAACGCCGATCTCCACAGCCACTCCACCGCCTCCGACGGCACGTTGAGCGCCGATGCGCTCGCGGCGCGCGCGAAGGCCAACGGCGTCGAGCTGTGGGCCCTCACCGACCACGACGAGCTGGCCGGCCTGCCCGTGGCCCGCGCCGCGGCGGCGGCCGCCGGGCTGCCCTTCGTCGACGGCATCGAGATCTCGGTCACGTTCGCGGGCACCACCGTGCACATCGTCGGCCTGGGGCTGGATCCCGGCAACGACGAGCTCAAGGCCGGCATCGCGCAGGTGCGCGCGGGACGCGAGCTGCGCGCGAAGCAGATGGGTGACGGCCTCGCGAAGATCGGCATCAAGGGCGCCTACGAAGGCGCCATCCAGCTCGCGCCGAACCCGCACCTCGTCTCGCGCACGCACTTCGGCCGCTTCCTCATCGCCAGCGGCGTGGCGCCCGACATGCACGCCGTCTTCCGCCGCTACCTCACCGAGGGCAAGCCGGGCTACGTGGAGCATCGCTGGGCGCGGCTGGCCGATGCCGTGCGCTGGATCCGCGCCGCCGGCGGCGTGGCCGTGATCGCGCATCCGGGCCGCTACAAGTTCACGCCCACCGAGGAATACGCCCTCTTCTCGGAATTCCAGGCGCATGGCGGCGAGGGCGTGGAGGTCGTCACCGGCAGCCACCACGCGGGCGACGTCGTGAAGTACACCGACATGGCGCTGGAGTTCGGCCTGCTGGCCTCGCGCGGCAGCGACTTCCACGACCCGGAAGAGAGCCGCCTCGACCTGGGCCTGGTGCCGGGCCAGCTGGCGCTGTCGCCTCGGCTCACGCCGGTGTGGACGCGCTGGACGGCCGCCGAGCTGCGCGCCGAGCCGGCCCTGTCGTGAGCTCCAGGGGCGCCACGCACGCCCATCCGCTGCAGGGCGTGCTGCTGATCCTGCTGGCGGCCGCCTTCTTCGCCTCGCTCGATTCCACCGCGCGCGGCGTCAGCCAGCCCGGCCCCGGATGGGGCGTGCCGGTGCTGCTGATCATGACCGTGCGCTACACCGTCCAGGCCGTCGTGATGGCCGTCGCGCTCGCGCCGCGCGGACGCGCCGCCTTCCTGTCGGCGCATCCGAGGTTCCAGTGGCTGCGCGGGCTGCTGCTGCTGGCCACCAGCTTCTTCTCGTTCTTCGCGGTGAGCCTCATGCCGGTGCCCGAATACACGGCCATCAACATGCTGACGCCGCTGCTGGTGACGGTGCTGGCGGCCGGCCTGCTGCACGAGAAGGTGTCGGCGCTGCGCTGGGTGCTCGTGGGCGGCGGCTTCGTCGGCGCGCTGATCGTCATCCGCCCGGGTTCGGGCGCCTTCGGCTGGGTCGTCGTGTTGCCGCTGCTGGCCGCGGCCACCTACGCCAGCTTCCAGGTGCTCACGAGCCGGCTGGCGGGCGCCGACAGCCCGTTGACGACGCACTTCTGGACCGGCCTGGTCGGCACCGTGGTGATGTGGCCCGTGCTGGGCCTCGCCGCCGCGGCGCACGGCCTCGACGCCAGCCTCGCGATCGCGCAGCGCCTGGCGCCCGTCGCATGGCTCGCCCTGCTGGCCTGCGGGCTGCTCGCCACCGTGGGCCACCTGTTCCTGATCCTCGCGCTCGGCAAGGCGCGCACGGCCACGCTGATGCCCTTCCTGTACACGCAGATCGCGTTCGCCGCGCTGATCGCGTGGGCCGCGTTCGACCACGTGCCCGATCGCTGGGCCTGGGTGGGCATGGCCGTGATCGCGGGCTGCGGCGCGACCTCGGCCGGCCTGAACATGCGACGGCCCGGCGCCGCCACGCCCACCGCCGCCGTGGACGTGCTGCCCGAATAGGCGTTGTCATGCCGGGGACGCCGGCACGCTGAGACAATGACGCCATGTCCCAGTTCTTCGACGTCCACCCCGACAACCCGCAGATCCGGCTGCTGCGCCAGGCCGCGCAGATCCTGCACGAGGGCGGCCTCGCCGCGGTGCCCACCGACTCGAGCTACGCGTTCGTGTGCCACCTCGACGACAAGGAGGCCGTGGAAAAGCTGCGCCGCGTGCGCGGCGTCGACGACAAGCACCACCTCACGCTGCTGTGCCGCGACCTGTCGGAGCTGGCCAACTACGCGCGCGTGGACAACCGGCAGTACCGCATGCTGAAGGTGGCCACGCCCGGCCCGTTCACGTTCATCCTCGACGCCACCAAGGAGGTGCCGCGGCGCGTGTCGCATCCGTCGCGCCGCACCATCGGCCTGCGCGTGCCCGACCACAAGGTGCTGCAGTGCCTGCTGGAGGAACTGGGCCAGCCCCTGCTGGCCACCACGCTGATCCCGCCGGGCGAGACGCAGCCGCTGAACGACACCGACGAGATCCGCGCGCGCTTCGAGAAGAGCATCCAGGCCATCGTCTGCGCGGGCGCGTGCCCGATGGAGCCGACGACCGTGGTCGACCTCAGCGGCGACGAGCCGGTGCTGGTGCGCGAGGGCCGCGGGGACGCGGCCCTGCTGGGCCTTTAAACGGCTGCCTTCACGACGATCTCGACCTTCCATTCCGGCTTGGCCAGCCTGGCTTCGACGGTGGCACGCGGCGGCGTGCTGCCGCCGGCGACCCAGGCGTCCCAGGCCGCGTTCATCGCGGGGAAGTCGGCCACGTCGGCCAGGAAGATCTGCGCCATCAGGATGCGCGACTTGTCGGTGCCGGCGCGCTTGAGCAGCGCGTCGACCTGTGCCAGCACGTTGGCGGTCTGGCCGGTGGCGTCGAGGGAGGCGTCGGAGGACACCTGGCCGGCCAGGTAGGCCACGCCGTTGTGCACGGCCATCTCGGACATGCGGGGGCCGACGTCGAATCGTTGAATGTCGCTCATGGGGATCTCGGTGGGTTTGTGGAGGGTCAGCTGGGTTCGGCGGCTTTCTTGGCCTTGCTGCCCAGCTTGGATTCGGTGCCGTTCAACAGCTTCGCGATGTTGGAACGGTGCCGCCAGATCAGCAGCACGCTCATGACGGCCACCGGCACGACGACTTGTGGGTCGCCGATCAGGAAATACGCGTAGGCGGGCGCCAGCAGCGCGGTCACCAGCGCGGCAAGCGACGAATAGCGCGTCGCGAACGCAATGACGAGCCACGTGCCCAGCGAAGCCAGGCCCACCCAGCCGTTCAGCGCCAGCAGCACGCCGGCCGCGGTGGCCACGCCCTTGCCGCCCTCGAAGCGGAAGAACACCGGGTAGAGATGGCCCAGGAACGCGGCGAGGCCGGCCAGCGCGACGACGACCTCGCCGAAGCCGAAGCGGCCGCAGACGGCGCGCGCCACCAGCACCGCGACGACGCCCTTGAGCGCGTCCAGCAGCAGCGTGAGGATGGCGGCGGCCTTGTTGCCGCTGCGCAGCACGTTGGTGGCGCCGGGGTTGCCCGAGCCGTACGAGCGCGGGTCGTCCAGCCGCATCGCCTTCGAGACGATCACCGCGAAGCTCAGCGACCCCAGCAGGTACGCCAGCACGGCCACGCCCAAACCCACCATCAGCACGCTCTCCACCGCCGGACCTTCGTTGAAATCGACGACCCGGAGTGTATTCGCTAGGCGTCCAGCGCCCGCACCTGGTCGACCAGCGCCAGCGGCTTGTGCGCCCAGTCCTTCCAGAACGCCAGGAACTGGTCGATGGGGCAGGCCGGCGAGACCAGCCAGCCCTGGACCTCGTCGCAGCCCACCGAGCTCACGGCGCTCAGCTGCGCGGCCGATTCCACGCCCTCGGCCACGGTGCGCATGTTCAGCGTCAGCGCGAGCTGCGTGATCATCTGCACGATGGCGCGGGTGTCGAGGCTGGTCATCAGCTCGTTGACGAAGGCGCGGTCGATCTTGAGCGTGTCGAACGGGAAGCGGCGCAGGTAGGCGAGCGACGAGTAGCCGGTGCCGAAGTCGTCCAGCGCCACGCGTACGCCCAGCGCGCGCAACGCGTGCAGGCGCTGCAGCGCGCCGTCGACGTCGTCGATGAACACCGACTCGGTGATCTCCAGCTCGAGCCGGTACGGGTCGAGCGCGCTCGCGTGCAGCGCGTCGCGCACGCAGGCGTTGAAGCCGTCGTCGCGCAGCTGCGAAGGCGACACGTTGACGGAGATCGTCAGCCCCGGCAGCGACGCCGCCGCCACCCGGCAGGCCTCGCGCAGCACCCACATGCCGATCTCGCGGATCGCGCCCGACTTCTCGGCCAGCGGGATGAACTCGATCGGCGCGACCTGGCCCATCTGCGGATGGCGCCAGCGCAGCAGCACCTCGGCGCCGACGATGCGCGAGGATTCGATGTCCACCTTGGGTTGCCAGTGCAGCTGGAACTCGCCGCGGGCGACGGCGTGGCGCAGCTCCTGCTCGATGACCACGCTGCGCCGGTTGCGGTCGCCCAGGTCGGACGAGTAGGTCTCGAAGCGGCCGCGGCCAGCCTTCTTGGCGGCGTACAGCGCGATGTCGGCATGCACCAGCAGGTCGTCGGCACTGGCCGGGTGGGGACCGCAGCGCGCCACGCCGATGCTGGCCGAGGCGTGCAGCGAACGGCCGTCGATCTCCGCCGGCTCCTCCAGCACGTCGATGAGGCGCCGGGACAGCGCGTCGACGTCCAGCGTGCCATCGGTGTCGTCCAGCACCAGCAGCGCGAACTCGTCGCCGCCCAGGCGCGCCACCAGGTCGTTCGGGCGCCGGCAGGTGAGCAGGCGCGCGGCCACCGTCTGCAGCAGCTTGTCGCCGGTGGCGTGGCCCAGCGTGTCGTTGACCAGCTTGAAGTGGTCGAGATCCAGCGCCAGCAGCGCCACCAGCCGGCGTTGCGCCAGCGCGGCGCGCAGCGCGGCGTGCAGCGTGAAGCGGTTGGCCAGGCCGGTGAGCGAGTCGGTGTGGGCCAGGTGGCGCAGGCGCTCCTGCGCCATCACCTGCTCGGTGACGTCGGCGATCACGCCACGCCAGCCCGCGGTGCGGCCCTCCTCGTCGACCAGGCGCTTGCCGTTGATGGCCCAGTGGCGCGGGCCGTGCGTCGCGGCGGCCGACAGGCGCAGCTCCTTGAACGGCCGCTCGGTGGCCATCGCCACGCGCAGCGGCGCGACGTCGGCGCCGATCTGCGCCAGCAGTTCCAGGAAGGTCTGCGAGCGCAGCGCCTCGTCGCCCACGCCCAGCAGCGTCGCCAGGCGCGGCGAGTGGTGCGCGATGCAGCCGTCCAGCCGGGTCTCCCACAACGCCTCGGCGGCGTTCTGCTCGAAGTCGTGCAGCAGCACGGCCATCATGCGTTCCTGGCGCTTGGCCTCGGCCTGCGACTGCAGCAGCGCCGTGGCCTTGCGCGACATGGCCAGCGTGCCCAGGATCACGATCAGCGCGTAGACGATCTGCAGCACGCCCACGGCCAGGAAGATGCGGTCGCCGGTGCGCCAGCAGGCGATGACGCCGGACGACGCGAAGATCACCACGAACCACACGGCCGCCACCGGCAGCGGGCTCAGCACGAACGCACCCGCGGCCAGCATGCCGGTGACCAGCGCCGTCACCAGCAGTTGCTGCTGGGAGCTCGCGTGGGCGAACCACAGGATGGGCAGCGCGGCCCACACCAGCGCGAGCAGGTTGGCGTGCACGTTGGCATGGAAGATCGCGGCGGGCGAGGCCATCGTGCGCACGCGGTGGCGGCCGCGCCACCAGCCCACGAACGCGAAGACGCACAGCATGTACAGCAGCGCCAGCCAGGCGAGCATGCCCGGCGGCACGTCGTCGCGGTAGGCCCAGACCACCAGCGCGCCGTTGCCGATGTTGGCGGTCATCGTGTACGGCGTGAGCCGGACCACGGAGTTCAGGTGCGCGGCGCGGATCTGCGCGGAATCGCGGTCGCCGGCGCGGTAGACAGCCGTCATCCCCGAGCGCAGCAAGCGGTCGGCGAAGCGGCGGGCGAGAGCGGCGGCCGGGTGCGCTGGCGTCATGTCCCTGGACAGGTTGAAGGTCGGGTCGCGCGCTGGGCGCCGGAAACGGCGAGCATGCGCCAGTCTCGGGCGGTGCGTCTGCCTATATCGACGTTGGCGCGCAAGACTGCTGAGCTATTTTGGGCCTTTGCGCTGGGTCGCGCGGCGGGCCGCCCCACGGCCGACGCGGTCGCGTCATGCTGCATCGCAACACCGACCCCGCGCCAGCACGGATGCCGGCGCCTTGCTAACCTCGCCCGCATGAAAACGAATTCGATCCTCGACACCGCGCGCAGCCACTGGCACTGGCGCGGCCAGGCGCGTCCCGCCTTCGCCGTGCCGCCCCGACCCGGCCAGGAATCCGTGTGGGACTATCCGCGCCCACCGCGCCTGGAGATCGACCCGCGCGAGGTCGTGATCCGCTGGGGCGGCCTCGAGGTCGCGCGCAGCACGCGCGCGATCCGCGCGCTGGAGACCGCGCATCCGCCCAGCTTCTACATCCCGCTGGACGACATCGCGCCGGGCCTGCTGGTGCCCGCCGAGGGCACGTCGCTGTGCGAATGGAAGGGGCCGGCGCGCTACTGGTCGCTGGTCGACGGCGAGCGCCGCCTGGCCAAGGTGGCGTGGAGCTATCCGCGGCCGCTGCCGGGCTCCGAGCTGCTGGGCGACGGCGTCGCCTTCTATTGCCACGTGCTGGACTGCAGCGTAGCCGGCGCCCGCGTGACGCCGCAGCCCGGCGGCTTCTACGGCGGCTGGATCACGCCGGAGCTGGTGGGCCCGTTCAAGGGCGAGGCCGGCAGCGAAGGCTGGTGACGCCGGAATGACGAACGGGGCCGCGGCCCCGTTCTTCGTTACCAGCCGCCGCCGTCGTCACTGCCGCCGGAGGGCGTGAAGTTGTCGCCGCCGCCGGACGAATCGCCGCCCCAGTCGTTGCCGCCGGAGCCGTAGTCGATCGGGCGGTTGTCGAGGTCGCGCGTGGCCTGGTCGGCGTCGCTCCAGTTGGCCCCGCCCTGCGAGCCGATATTGTTGTTGCCGTTGTTCTCGTCGTGGCGATTGCCTTCCAGCATGCGCTCCAGCAGCATGCCGCCGGCCACGCCGCCGGCCGCCGCCAGGCCCGTGCCCAGCAGGCCGCTACCGGGCGCCTGGCCATAGCCGGGGCCATAGCCCGGGCCGTACCCGGGTTGCGGCATGCCCGGCTGCGTGCCGAAGCCGCCCTGCGGCGCGTAGCCGCCGCCGGCCATGTTGTTGGCGACGGCGCGGCGCGAGATGGCGCGGAAGATCAGGAAGAGCACCAGCGCGATGCCGCCCATCCAGACCCAGCCGGGAATGCCGCTGCCGGCGGCCTGCACAGGCACGGCGGGCGCGGCGTTCATGCGCGCCGGTGCGACCTGCGTGGAGGCGACCGGGGCCGCCTGCTCGCGCGCGAGCTCGCTCTCGAACGTGCGGAACTTCTGCGGGTCGCCCGCGAACTTCAGCGCCGGGTCGATGTCGCGCGCCTGGCGCGCCTCGGCGGAAGCGTCGGCGAACTTGTGCTCCTTGGACAGGATCTCGGCCAGGATGTAGTGCGCCTTCGCGCTCTGCGGCTTGGCGGCGATCACCTCGCGGACCAGGGACTCGGCCTTGGGATAGTCGCCGGCACGGTCGGCCGCGGTCACCTCGTCGACCGTGGGAACGGCCATGGCGGCCGCGGACCACAGGGCGGCGGCACAGGCGGCCACCAACAGCATCTTGCGTTTCATCTTCGTGTCCTTTCAGACGGGAGGGCCACCGGCATCATGCTCTCTCGGAGCCGGCGCTTCCTCGACAAGGCATATGTGGTCGACCCGGCAAGCGATCAAGAGGTTCCCCGCACATTTCGCATCGTGCGATTCTCGCCGCTGTAGCAAGCCACGGGCCCGCTTCCTAGACATGCATTTTTACCTCGCTAGGGGTGGACGGCACCTTGCCACGGGCCCACGATGGCCGCACGCCGATACGGCGGGCCCTATCGCAACTCAGCGCAAAGGAAGCACCATGGCCAGCAGACACACCATCCCGGGAAGCGATCGCCAGCCGCTCGCAGGCGCCAAGGCCGTCGGCCCCGCGCGGCCCGACGAACGCATCGAGGTGACCCTGCGCCTGCGCGCGCGCACGCCCGTCGCGCAGGCGCTCGCGACCAAGGGCGCCGGCGACGACACGCACCCGGGCCAGCGCAAGTACCTCAGCCGCGAGGAATTCGCGGCCAACCACGGCACCGAAGCGGCCGACCTGAGCGCGGTCGCCGGGTTCGCCAAGGCGAACGGCCTGGCCGTGGTCGAGTCGAACGCCGCCCGCCGCAGCGTGGTGCTCGCGGGCACCACCCAGTCCATGAACGCGGCATTCGGCGTGAACCTGCAGCAGTACGAGCACGCCGGCGGCAGCTACCGCGGCCGCACCGGCACGATCAGCGTGCCGGGCGACCTGGCCGGCATCGTCGAAGGCGTGTTCGGCCTGGACGACCGCCCCGCCGCCGACCCGCACTTCCAGCGCCACGAGCCGCTGCTGGGCGTGCGCGCGATCGCGGCCACGTCGTTCACGCCGCCCGCGCTGGCCAAGCTCTACGACTTCCCCGCCGGCGCCGACGGCAGCGGCCAGTGCATCGGCATCATCGAGCTGGGCGGCGGCTACAAGCCGGCCGACCTCGCCACCTACTTCAAGTCGCTGGGCATCCCCAACCCGTCGGTGAAGGCGGTGCTGGTGGACCACGCCAAGAACCACCCGACCAACGCCAACAGCGCCGACGGCGAGGTGATGCTGGACATCGAGGTGGCCGGCGCGATCGCCCCGAAGGCGTCCATCGTCGTCTACTTCACGGCCAACACCACGCAGGGCTTCCTGGACGCCATCACCACGGCGGTCCACGACAGCGTCAACAAGCCTTCCGTGATCTCCATCAGCTGGGGATCGGCCGAACAGAACTGGACGACGCAGGCGATGACGCAGTACGACCAGGCCTTCCAGGCCGCGGCCGCGATGGGCGTGACGATCTGCGTGGCGGCCGGCGACAACGGCTCGTCCGACGGCGTGGCCGACGGCCAGCCGCACGTCGACTTCCCGGCCTCCAGCCCCAACGTGCTGGCCTGCGGGGGCACGAAGCTGCTGGCCAGCGGCGCCACCACCATCGCCTCGGAGACGGTGTGGAACGAAGGCGCCACCACCAGCGCCACGGGCGGCGGCATCAGCGGCTTCTTCGCGCTGCCGTCGTACCAGTCCCAGGCCGGCGTGCCGGTGAGCGCGGCCACCGGCGGCAATCCCGGCCGCGGCGTGCCCGACGTCGCCGGCGACGCCGACCCCGCCACCGGCTACGAGGTGCGCGTGGACGGCCAGAACCTGGTGATCGGCGGCACCAGCGCCGTGGCCCCGCTGTGGGCGGGCCTGGTCGCGCTGATGAACCAGAAGCTGGGGCATCCGGTCGGCTTCCTCAACCCGATGCTGTACGGCTCGCTGCAGGGCAAGGGCGCGACGAACGACATCACGAGCGGCGACAACGGCAGCTACAGCGCCAAGGCCGGATGGGATCCGTGCACCGGCTGGGGCTCGCCGGACGGCGCGAAGCTGCTCAAGGCGCTGGGTACCTGAGCCTGGGGCGGCGACCCGCGCACGCGGAGGCCCTTGAAGGAAGAACGCCCCGGTCGCTCGCGCGCCGGGGCGTTGTCGTTGCGGCACGCGGCCGCTACGCAAGGGACTTCGGAATTACCAGAAGCGGTAGCTCGCGCCAACGGCGATGGCGCGGCCCGTCGGGTCGGCGTAGCGGCCGTCGTAGCCCACCTGGTTGCCACCGACGACCTTCAACGACAGCGGCGGACGCGTGTTGAACAGGTTGGTGATGCCCACCGTCACGCGCAGGTCCTTCGAGTACTGCCAGCGCGTCTGCCAATCGGCGACCGTGTACGAATGCACATGGCCGTTGTAGGCCACGCCATTGCCTTCCGAGCCGTCGGGCAGCAGCACCGACACGTTGCCCGAGTCCGCGGTGAACGACTGGTCGGCATAGCCCGACCGCCAGTTGAAGGCCAGCGTGTTCGTGAAGGCGCCGGTCTGCAGGCCCAGCATCAGGCGCACCATGTCGCGGAACGTGACGTTGTTGTCGCCGCCGAACTTGCCGAGGTCGGTCTGCTTGCCGCCGGGCAGCTCGTAGTCGGCCTTGAGCATGTGCGTGCCGCTCGCGTCAGCCGTGAACTTGCCGATCGGGGTGACGGTGTTGAAGTTGATTTCCCAGTCCAGGCCCTGGTTGTTCGCGCTGCCGGCATTGAACGGCTTCTGGATGAGGGCGACGGTCTGGGCGCCGGAGGGATCCCGGTAGGGAACCACGAACAGGTCGGTGAGTGTGGGGTAGTTGGCGAAGGCATAGCCCTCGGGCATGCCCGCCAGGATCTGGTTCTTGAGCTTCACGCCCCAGTAGTCGAGGCCCAGCGAGAACATCTTGACCGGCTCCCAGCGTCCGCCGAACGTCCATTGCTGCGACGACTCGGCCTTCAGGCCCGCGGCGCCCTTGTTCGGATTGCCGGCAGAGATCAGGTCCCATTGCTGGGTACCGCCACCGCTCGCAATGCAGACGGCGGCGGTCGCGGCCGGGCAGACATAGGAGCCCGACGTGTTGGTGCTGAAGGCGAGTGGCGCGGCCACCTGGTTGACCGACGGCGCCTTGAACCCGGTGCCGACCGATCCGCGAAGCAGGAAGCTGTCCACCGGCTCGGTGCGGAAGCTCAGCTTGAAGGTGGGACGGCTGAAGCTGTTGCCTTCCTCTTCCGAAGGCAGCGCCGTCAGGTTGTTGGGCACCTGCGTGAAGGGCATGTCGTTCTTCACGCGGTCGTAGCGGTCGAAGCGCATGGAGGCCGTGACCTCCGTGTGCTTCGCGACGGGCATCAGCAGTTCGGCGAACGCGCCGTAGTTCTTGCGGCTGGCCGACATCGGGACGTAGCCGTAGAAGCCGCCGACGGCGTAGTCGGTCTTGCCGACCTGGCCGATGGTGCCGTTGCCGAATTCCGCCAGGTCGCTGGTCTGCTGCTCGAGCTTCTGGTCGGTGAAGTCCACGCCCACGCCCAGCGACGACTGGCCGCCCGGCAGCGAGAACAGGTCATGCGACGCATGCAGGCTGAGCACGTTCTGCGTCACCTTGCTGTGCAGGAAGGTGCCGTGCAGCACCGCCGGCGCCAGGGTCTGTCCGGCGATCGGCACGATCGGGTCGTAGGCGCCGGAGGAGATCAGGCCGACGAACTTGGTGAAGTCGAGGTAGCCGCCCGCGAGCGAGTCCTTGTCCTGGTTCGAGGAGAAGGTGACGCTGGCGTTGTAGTCCCAATCGAACGCGGAGCCTTCGGCGCCCAGCACGAAGTGATGGGCCACGGTCTCCCACTCGTCGGTGCGGCCGCCGGCTTCCATGGAGCGGTAGTTCAGCGTGGCGCCGGTGCTGGTGTTGCCGGAGGCAGCCTCGTAGGGGAGGACGTACTTGGTCCAGAGGTTGTTGAGCGGCTGGCCCGGCAGGTCATCCGAGCCCAGGCCCATCGGCTGCGCCGACGGCGCGAACGCGGCCGTCATGTCGTACTTCGACCACATCGCCTCGGCGAACAGCGTGTTGTTCGCGTTGATCTTGAAATGGTCGCTCACGTACACGCTGTCGCGCTTGGAGCCCGGGATGTCCTGCACCGTCTTCGCGTAGTTGGTGCGGCACTTGGTTCCGGAGACGAACACGGCGGGGTCGGTGCCGCAGTTGCCGTGCAGGTTGTAGTACGCGTTGAACGATCCGGTGCTGCCGTCCGGGTTGAGGCTGTCCATGTAGACGTTGCCTGGCAGCGAATTCCGGGAGGTCTGGTCGTAGACGACCGGCTGGCCGTCGATCGTGAAGTCGATCAGGCCGCCGCGGCGGGAGGCCGCGCGCTGGCTGGCCATCAGCTTGTTCTGCACGTCGTGGCTATACGACAGCAGCAGGTTGTTGTTGTCCTTCGCCAGGTCGCCGAAGCCCTTGCTGATGCCCGCGCTCCACTTGCTGCCGCCGGCCATCGTGGGGCGACTGCCGTTGAAGAACACCGAAGCGTCGGTCACGTTCTTCTTGGTGATGAAGTTGACCACGCCGGCGATGGCGTCGGAGCCGTACAGGGCCGACGCGCCGTCGGTCAGCACTTCGACGCGCTCGATGGCATCGAGCGGCAGGCTCTGGAGGTTGACCGAACCGTCGCCGCCCAAGGCGCCGAAGCCGCCGAAGGGCGCGACGCGGCGGCCATTGAGCAGCACCAGCGTGTACTTCTGGTCGAGGCCGTGGATGGCCGCCGTGGAGGTGCCGTTGCCGTTGCCGTTGACCGAGCTCGACGACGCCTGGAAGTTGCCGCCGGTCATCGCCGGCAGCTTCTGGATCAGTTCGGTGATCGAGGCGGCGCCGGTCTTGTCGATGGCGTCGCGCGAGATGACGGTGACAGGCAGCGCGCCTTCGCCTTCGATCCGCTTGATGGAGGAGCCGGTGATCTCGACCCGCTGGACGTTGTCGGGATTTTCCTGCGCCCACGCGTTGGCGGTGACGGCAAGGAGCAGTGCGGTGCAGATCTTGGTTCGGGTGAACATGGACTTCCTTCCTCGTGGAGTGGGAGACTGGGTGTCCGATGAACCGCTGCGTCCGAATCCTTTTGTTAAGGAATCATTACAGTCCGGCATCGTGGTGGCGCGATTGTGAGCACCATGACAACGAACATTCTTCGCACAAACCCTGCTGTCAGTTTTTCGCCGCGCGAATTGACTAGACAAGCTGCCGCCCGACAGCAAATCCGCACCAAATCCAGTCCTCGACGCACCGTCAGATTGCGCACTGCACAGCTTTGGCGTGGAGCTTCTCGACAAGTACCGACGGGGCCATCCCGACGAGATAGCCGCGGCGTCCGCCGTTGATCAGGATGCGCGGCAACGCGAGGATTGTTTCCTGCACGTACACCGGCACGTCCTTGCGGAATCCGAAGGGCGATGTCCCGCCCACCTGGTAGCCGCTGTGGCGTTGCGCCACCTCGGGCTTGCAGGGCTCCACCGACTTGCGCCCGATCGCCCGCGCCAGGTTCTTCGTCGACACCTGCCTGTCGCCATGCATCAGCACCACCAGCGGCCGCGCCGCCTCGTCCTGCATGACCAGCGTCTTGACGACCTCGTGCTCGGGCACCCCGAGTTGCACCGACGACTCGCCGGTGCCGCCGTGCTCGACGTAGTCGTAGACGTGCTCGGTGAAGACGACGCCCTGCGTGCGCAGCCATTGCGTGGCGGGAGTCTCGCTGACGTGGTTCTTGCGGGCCATGGCGCGATTGTCGCGCGAGCCGCCGCCGGGCTCGCGCGGCGATACCGTACTGGGTATCCTCGTCGCGCGTGGACCATGCAAGAACGCTTGTCATTGCACGATCATATTTTATCGTTTTACAATAAGTTATTGCCAAATCGCAATCAAGCTCATTCATGACCACCCTTTCCCGCCAAGGTCTTCCACCCGAGTTGCAGACTCGCTTGCGCCGCCTGGCGCTGGTCGTGCGGGCCTTGATCGTCATCGGGGTGGTGGCCACGATCGGCTGCCTCGTCTGGATCTGGGCGATGCCCGGGCACGCCCACTCGCAGATCAAGGAGGCCGCCGGCGTCGACATCGACCAGATGGCCCTGCACACCCAGGTGGCCGCCGGGCTGTGGACGCTGCTGCCCACCGGCATCGTGCTGCTGGGCCTGCTCCGCCTGTGGCAGCTGTTCGGCGAATACGCGCTGGGCCGCGTCTTCAGCCACCGGGCGCTGGTGAGCCTGCGCGGCTTCGCGCGCTGCGTGCTGGCCACCGCGTTCACGTCGCCAATCTACGGCGCCGTGCTGTCGATCATCGTCACCTTCGACCGCAAGCCCGGCACGCGCCAGCTCAACATCCAGTTCAGTTCCGACGACTACGCGATGCTGCTGATCGGCGCCGTGCTGCTGGCCATCGCGAGCGTGATGGCCGAGGCCGCGCGCGTGGCCGAGGACAACGCCGGATTCGTATGACCATCGTGGTGAACCTCGACGTGATGCTGGCGCGCCGCAAGATGCGCTCGCGCGAACTCGCGGAGCGCGTGGGCATCACGGAGCAGAACATCTCGCTGCTGAAGTCCGGCAAGGTGCGCGGCGTGCGCTTCGACACGCTCGCCGCGATCTGCGAGGTGCTGCAGTGCCAGCCCGGCGACATCCTGGAGTACCGGCCAGGCGACGCGTCAGGCCCGGACGGGGAGATCGGCGATGAGTGAGACGGCTTCCGCGCCCGACTGGGCCAGCGCCCGGCGTCGCAGCTGGAGCGCCTCGCGCATCTCCGCCGCGCTCGCGCTGCACGCCCTCGTGCTGTTGTCGCTGAAGCTCGCCATCGACCGCGTGGAGCTGCCGCGCCACGGCGCCGACCGGGCCACCACGCTGGTCAGCGTCACCCTGCACCCGACGCCGCCGCGTCCGCTGCCAATCCCGCGCACGCCGCCGGTCGTTCACGCGCCGGCGAATGCGCCCGGCGCTCACACGACACCTGCGCCCACGCGTCCGCGCGAGGACGCCGCCCAGGCCATCACGCTGCCCGCGCCGCCACAAGCCGAGCCCGCGGTGGCCGCCGCCACGCCACCGGCATCGTCGCCGCAAGCCGACCTGTCGTTCCTGGACAGCGCCGCCACGCGCCAGGCCATCCGCGCCGTCGCCCGCGGCGACACGCTCGCGAGCCACGGCAACGCGCTCACGCACGAGGAACCCGGCAGCGAGATGGTGGCCGCCGACGGCTCGCACCAGGGCATGCAGCGCAACCTGCCCCCGCCGCCGCCGGCCCTGGCGCTGGCACAAGGCATAGACGCCGCACACAAGGGCGACTGCATGAAGGGCGACTACCTCGGCGCCGGCATGGGCCTGCTCAGCGTGCCGTTCCTGCTCGCGAACGAAGCGCTGGGCAAGTGCGCGCACAAGCTCTAGCTAGTCCCGCCCAGCCGCCCGGTCGATCTCGAGCTGCCGCAACACGTTGCGCTGCAGCTTGCCCGTCGTCGTCATCGGCAGCGAGGCCACGAACTCGATGTCCTTGGGCGTCTCGTACGGCGCAAGCCGGCTGCGCACGAGCTGCTGCAGTTCCTCCACCAGCGCGGCATCGGGCGCGACGCCCACGGCCGGGATGATGAAGGCCTTCACCACGGCGCCGCGCTCGGCATCGGGCTTGGGCACCACGGCCACCTGCGCGACGGCCGGATGGCGCGCGAGGCAGTCCTCGATCTCGGCGGGCCCGATGCGGTAGCCCGAGGACTTGAACTGGTCGTCGCTGCGTCCCTGGTACCAGAGATAGCCCTGTTCATCCATCACGGCCCGGTCGCCGGTGCGGCACCACGACTCGAACGGCGCGCCGGTGAACTTCGCGTGCGTGGCGCGCTCGTTGTTCCAGTAGCCGAGGAAGAAGATCGGATCGCGCCGGCCGTGCACGTCGCGCGCGTGCACGGCGATGTCGCCCGCCACGCCGCGCGGGCATTCGTCGCCGTCGTCGTCGATCACGGCGATGCGGTGGCCCGGATACGGCCGGCCCATGCTGCCCGCGCGCGGCGGCCAGCCCGGCGCCATGCGGCCCGAGCGCGTGCGGTACTGGCCGCAGTTGCCCACCACGTAGTTCATCTCCGTCTGGCCGAACATCTCGTTGACGACCACGCCCAGCTTGTCGCGGCAGTAGGCGAACACGCCCTCGCCCACCGCCTCGCCGGCGCTCATGATGGACTGCAGCGCGAGCCGCGGGTGGCTCGCGCGCGGCTCGGGCGCCACGCGCATCATCGCCTTCAGCGCGGTCGGGAACAGGAAGGTGTGCGTGACCCTGTGGCGCTCCATGAGCTTCAGCGCGAGGTCGGCGTCGAAGCGCGCGCGCGACGCGACGATGGTGCGGCCGAAGTACAGCGTGGGCAGCAACGCGTCCCACAGGCCGCCGGTCCAGGCCCAGTCGGCCGGGCTCCAGAACGGGCCCGTGCCCTGGAACCAGTTCTGGCTCGCCACGAAGCCGCTCAGGTTGCCGATGAGCGCGCGGTGCGGGATCACGGCGCCCTTGGCCGGGCCGGTGGTGCCGCTGGTGTAGATCAGCAGGGCAGGGTCGTCGGCGGCGGTGTCGGTCGGCTCGAACGTGGCGCGGGCCGCGGCCAGCGATCCGTTCCACGACACGTCGCCGCGGCCGTCGGCTCCGGCAACGCCCATCACGCGGGCCAGCGCGGGGCAGGCCTCGCGCAATGCGGAGATCGTGTCCATCGAGCCTTCGTCGACGATCGCCAGCTTCGCGCCGCTGTCGTTCAGGCGCGACTGCAGTGCCTCGGCGCCGAACAGCGTCGACAGCGGCACCGCGATCGCGCCCATCTGGAACAGCGCCATCAGCGCGATGGCGGTCTGCGCGCGCTGCGGCATGGCCACCGCCACGCGGTCGCCGCGCGTCACGCCCAGCGAGCCCAGCGCGTTCGACAGCCGGTTCGCGTCGGCCTGCAACGCGGCGTAGGTGAACGGCGTCGCGGGATCGGCGCCGGCGTCGTCGAGGATGGCCACCGCGTCGGGCGTCTCGCGCGCCCAGCGCCGCAGGCACATCGCGGCGATGTTGAAGCGCTCGGGGACGTTCCACGCGAAGTCGGCGTGGAGGCGGGCGTGGGGATCGTCGCTGCTCATCCGCCCAGCTTACGCCGGCGGCGCGCCGAGCGCCTGCAGCGCCTCGCCGGTGACGCGGCAGATGCGCCAGTCGGGCAGCATCGTCGCGCCCATGCGCTGGTAGAACGCCTGCGCGTCGACGTTCCAGTCCAGCACCGACCACTCGAAGCGGCCGCATCCGCGCTCCACCGCGATCCGCGCGAGCCGCTGCAGCAACGCCTTGCCCATGCCCGTGCCGCGCGCCGACGGGCGCACGAACAGGTCTTCCAGGTACAGGCCCTTGCGGCACAGGAAGGTGGAGAAGTTGTGGAAGAACAGCGCGAAGCCCACCGCTTCGCCGGCGTGCTCGCCGATCAGGCACTCGCAGGCCGGCCGTTCGCCGAACAGTTCCGCCTCGAGCCGCTCGGGCGTCGCGGTGGCCAGGTGCTCGAGGTGTTCGTAGACGGCGAGCTCGCGGATCAGCTCCACGATGACGGGGAGATCCTCGCGCGTGGCGAAGCGGATGGTGGCGGTCGGGGTGCTCATGCGGTCATTGTCGCGCGGGAGTCAGCGCGCCGAGTCGATCTCCTCTACAGTGCCCCGCATGGTCACAGCCCCCTATACGGAAGCGCGCCCCGCCCGCACCCGCCGCCTGCCCGTGCGCAACGTGCAGTACCAGTTGCGCGAATGGGGCGACGCGTCGCTCGCCACCCCCGAGCGCCCGACGCTGGTGCTCACGCACGGCTGGATGGACGTGGGCGCGTCGTTCCAGTTCGTCGTCGACGCGCTGTTCCGCCTCGAGGGCGCCACGCGCCACGTGGTCGCGCTCGACTGGCGCGGCTTCGGCGGCAGCACCGGCGGCGACGTCGACGCGTTCTGGTTCCACGACTACGTGGGCGATCTCGACACGGCGCTGGACGCGCTGTCGCCCGGCGCGCCGGTGGATCTCGCCGGCCACAGCATGGGCGGCAACGTGGTGATGAACTACGCGGGCGTGCGTCCCGCGCGCGTGCGGCGCCTCGTCAACCTGGAAGGCTTCGGCCTGCCCGACACCAAGCCCGACCAGGCGCCCGACCGCCTCGCGAAATGGCTGGACGAGCTGAAGGAGACGCCCTCGCTGCGCGCCTACGCCAGCGTCGACGAGGTGGCCGCGCGCCTGCGCGCCAACAACCCGCGGCTGGCCGCCGACAAGGCCGCGTGGCTCGCGCCGCACTGGTCGGAACGGCGTGCCGACGGCCTCTGGCACATCCTGGCCGACCCGGCGCACAAGCTGACGAACCCGGTGCCGTATCGCGCCGCCGAGATCGTGGCCGGCTGGCGCCGCATCGCCGCGCCGGTGCTGTGGGTCGAAGGCGCCGACACCGACCTCGCGCGCTTCTGGGGCAACCGCTACCCGCGCGAGGAGTTCGAGGCGCGCCTGGCGCAGGTGCCCCGCGTCGAGCGCCTGCTGCTGCAGGACTGCGGCCACATGCTGCACCACGACCAGCCCGCCGCCGTCGCGGCGCGCCTGGGGATGTTCCTGGCCTGACCCTTCCGGGAACGCAGGTTGCCGCATCCTGCCGACGCAGCCATCCGGCTGCCCCCAGGAGCTCTCATGGCCAGAATCGTTCCCCTCGATCCCGTTCCGGCGCCGCCGGCCGAAGCCGACACCGGCGCCCATCGCGACCCGCTGTCGGGCGAGGTCGGCGCGCACCCGATCGGCGTGGGCCTGGGCGCCGCGGCCGCGGGCATGGCGTTCGGCGCCGCCGTCGGTACCGTTGCCGGACCGGCCGGCACGGTGCTGGGCGCCATGGTGGGCGCCGTGGCCGGCGGGCTCGCCGGCAAGGGCGTGGCCGAGGCCATCGCCCCCACCGCCGAAGACGCCTACTGGCGCGCCAACTACGCCTCGCGCGCGTACGCCACCCCGCGCGACCCCGACGACGACTGGGGGCCGGCCTACGCGTACGGCGTGGCGCACTACAATCGCAACGTCGCCGCCAGCTTCGAGGACGTCGAAGACGAGATGGAGCGCGGCTGGCACGAGGCGCGCGGCGAGTCCAGCATGGAATGGACGCGGGCCCGGCTGGCGGTCTACGACGCGTGGCGAAACGCGCGTTCGGCCGACGACCGCTTCGCCTGAGGTTGCTCAGCCGTCCGCCAGCAGCTTGCCGCCCTTGGCCCACTGGTCGCGCGGGATCTCCTGGATCAGGATGTCCACGCTCTCGGGCGGGCACTTGAGGATCTCGACCGCGGCGCGGGTCGCCTCGCGCACGAACTCGCGCTTCTGTTCCGGCGTGCGGCCGGGGTGCATTTCCAATCGCAGGATGGGCATGGTGGTACTCCTTGAGAGACCCGGCGGCGCGCCAGGCTTGACGCCAGTCTCAGGCAAGGCGACGCCGCGAAAAACATGCGAGGATTCGCGACATTCCAAACCAGGAGGTTGTGAATCATGGACATGCTGGCGGGCATGGAAACCTTCGTCCGGGTGGTCGATGCAGGCAGCTTCGCCGCGGTCGCCGAGGCCAACGGCGTGTCGGCCACGATGGTCGCCAAGCAGGTGCAGGCGATCGAGAAGCGCCTCGGCGCCCGTCTGCTGCATCGCACGACGCGGCGCCATCAGCTCACGGAGGTCGGCCAGCTCTACCTCGAGCGTTGCCGCGCCGCGCTCGCGGGCGTCGCCCACGCCGAGGCCCGCGCCACCGAGCTGCAGAAGACTCCGCGCGGGCAGCTGCGCCTGGTCGCGCCCGTGGGCTTCGGCAGCCGCTCGCTGGCCCCGGCGCTCGCCGACTGGCTCGCCGCGCAACCCGCCGTCAGCGTCGACCTGACGCTGGACGACAACCCCGAGGCCCGGATCGCCGCGGGCCACGAACTGGGCATCGTGATCGGCGACGTGCGCGATGCGGACCTCGTCGCGCGCACGCTGCGGCCCTATCGCCGCATCCTGGCCGCGGCGCCGGACTACCTCGTGGCGCACGGCAGGCCCGCCCATCCACGCGACCTGGCGGGCCACGCCTGCCTGGGCCTGCACTACTGGAAGCACCACGACCGCTGGCACCTGGTGGGCCCGCGCGGCGAGACCTGCGAGGTGGCCGTCGCCGGCCGCTTCACCGCGAACGAGGGCGGCGCGCTGCGGCGGGCCGCCGTCGCGGGCGCGGGCATCGTGCTGCAGCCGGAGGACGCGCTGGCCGCCGACCTCGCCGCCGGCCGCCTCGCGCCGGTGCTGCCCAGATGGTCGTTCCGGCCGACGCCGGTGCACCTGGTCTACGCACAGGATCGCCGGCCGACCGCCAAGCTGCGCAGCGCGATCGACTTCCTGGTCGAGCGCTTCGGCGCCTGATCAGGGCAGCCGCACGTCGTCCACCATCGCCAGCGCCGCCCGGCTGGGCGGCGGCGTGAGCAGGCTCACCGCCACCAGCACGGCAAAGCCCGCCGGCACGCCGAACAGGCCGGCGGCGATCGGCTGGATGCCGCCCCACAGCTGGATCGGCGTGGCGATGCCGAAGGTCTCGCGCACGCCGGGCTGGTTGACCAGCACGTAGTAAAGCGTCAGGCCGAGCCCGCCGACCATGCCCGCGGCGGCGCCCCAGCGGTTGGCGCGGCGCCAGAACACGCCCATCACCAGCGCCGGGAAGAACGCCGACGCGGCGATGGAGAACGCGGCCGACACCAGCAGCAGGATGTCGCCGGGCTTCTGCGCCGTGACGTAGGCCGCGCCCAGCGCCACCATCAGCAGCAGCACCTTGGACACGGTCACGCGCCGCGTGGCCGAGGCCCGCGGGTCGACGATGGAGAACCACAGGTCGTGCGACAGCGCGTTGGCGATGGTCAGCAGCAGGCCGTCGGCGGTCGACAGCGCCGCGGCCAGGCCGCCCGCGGCCACCAGGCCCGAGATGACGTAGGGCAGCCCGGCGATCTCGGGCGTGGCCAGCACCACGATGTCGCCGCCGATCTTCATCTCGCCGAGCTGCAGGATGCCGTCGCCGTTGACGTCGGCCACCTGCAGCAGCGAGCCGTCCACGTGGGTCCAGTTGTTGATCCACGCCGGCAGCTGGTCGAAGCGCATGCCCACCAGCGAGTCGAACACCTCCACCTTGACGAGCACCGCCAGCGCCGGCGCGGTGAGGTACAGCAGCACGATGAACAGCAGCGACCACGCCACCGACGTGCGCGTCTCCGCCACCGACGGCGTGGTGTAGAAGCGCGTGAGCACGTGCGGCAGCGAGGCGGTGCCCACCATCAGGCAGAACACGAGCGCGATGAAGTTGCGGCGCGAGTCGTCGAAGGCCTTGCGCGCGGCGGCGTCGCCGTGCGGGTCGCCCGCGAACTGCTGCGCGTGCGGCGGCATGCCGGCCAGCGGCTTCGCGCGCTCCAGGTCGGCGTCGCGGGCGCGCGTCCAGGCCTCGCGCGCCTCGTCCACGTCGTGCGGCAGACGTGCGAGCACGCGCTCGGCGGCCTGGATGTCGCCCTGCGGCGCGTTGGCCGCCTTCAGGTCGGCGATGCGGCGCGCCGCGCCGCGGCGCTCCACGGCCAGCGCCGCGGGGATGTCCACCAGGCGCGCGTCGTACGCCGCGGCGCGCGCCTTGAAGATCTCGATCACCTGGCGCTCGGCCGGGTCGGCCTGGATCGTCTTCTCCGACGCAATGACCTTCTGCAGCTGGTAGCCGTAGGTGGCCTGCGGCACGACGCTGGCGTGCTGCTTGAGCGACAGCCAGGCCACCGGCACCACGAACGCCACCAGCAGCACGATGTACTGCGCCACCTGCGTCCACGTGACGGCACGCATGCCGCCCAGGAACGAGCACACGAGGATGCCGCCCAGGCCCAGGAACACGCCCACCTCGAACTCGACGCCGGTGATGCGGCTGGTGATCAGCCCCACGCCGTAGATCTGCGCCACCACGTAGAGGAACGAGCACGCGATGGCCGCCACCACGCCGATCACGCGCGTGAGGTTGCCGTCGTAGCGGGCGGCGAGGAAGTCGGGGATCGTGTACCCGCCGAACTTGCGCAGGTAGGGCGCGATCAGCAGCGCCACCAGGCAGAAGCCGCCGGTCCAGCCCAGGATGTAGGCCAGGCCGCCGTAGCCGCTCAGGTACAGCGTGCCGGCCATGCCGATGAACGACGCCGCCGACATCCAGTCGGCCCCGGTGGCCATGCCGTTGTACAGCGCCGGCACGCGGCGCCCGGCGACGTAGTATTCGGCGGGGTCGGTGGTGCGGCTGAGGATGCCGATGCCGGCGTAGAAGACGATGGGCCCGACCAGGAACAGGAAGCCGATCCAGCGCCGCGGCAGGCCCAGGTGTTCCAGCAGCGCCATCACGCCCACGAACAGCAGGAACGCCACGCCGAAGGCCAGGTAGATCCAGTGCAGCCGGCGGCTGAAGGCGGGGCCGCGCGGCTGGCGCCTGCTGCGTGCGGGCGCGAACGTCTGCGTGCGGATGCTCATCTGGAGGCGCTGGCGTCGTCCGCGAGCCGGCGGTCGTGGCGCGCCATGCGGCGGGCGTAGACCGCGTTCAGGACGACGAAGAGGATGATGCCGCCCTGTGCCGCCACCCAGAAGCTGAACGGCCAGCCGAAGAACGGAAAATCGAGATCGCGAGCGAACCAGGTGACGACGAATCCCACCACGAACCAGACCAGCAGCAGGGCCGCCGTGAGGCCGCGCGTGCGGCGCCAGTGGCGCGCACGGGCGTCGTGGACGGCGTCGGTCGGGCCGGGAAGGTCGGAAATGGGCATCGGGACCGCATCATGCCCGGCTCGCGCCAACGTCCCAATCGGGCGAACCCCACGCCAACCGGAAGCATGGAACCAATGACCGCCTCGCCGCCTCCCATCCGCATGGTCTTCCCGCGCCTCCCGCTCGCCACCGCCGTCCTCGTGGGACTCAACGTCGCCGTCTGGCTGCTGCAGGTGGCCCGCGGCGTCGCCCCGCTGCATGCATCGCCGGAGGCCCTGGTCGCCTGGGGCGGCGACGTGCCCCTGCTGACGCTCACCGGCGACGCCTGGCGGCTCGTGGCGGCCATGTTCCTGCACGGCGGCCTCACGCACCTGGCCCTCAACATGTTCGCCCTCGCCTTCACGGCCACCCGGCTCGAGGACGAGTTCGGCACCGCGCGCATGCTGGTCATCTACGTGCTGGGCGGCGTGCTGGCCAGCTGCGCCACCGTCTCCTGGAACGAGTGGCAGGCGACGCACGGCCACATCGCGGGGCTGGTGACGGTGAGCGTGGGCGCGTCCGGCGCGATCATGGCCCAGTTCGGGGCGCTGCTGGTGGCACTGGTGGTGGTGCCGCCGCGCTTCGCCGCGCTGCCGCCCCACAGGCGTCCGGGCGTCGACACCGGACTGATCCAGGTGGTGGTGATCAACCTCGCGCTCGGCTTCGTCGTGCCGCACGTCGACCAGGCGGCGCACGTGGGCGGCCTGCTGGCGGGCGCGGCGCTGGGCCTGCTGATGTCGATCTTTCCCGCGGCCACCGATGCACGCGCCACGCTGGCGCGCTACGGCGCCGCCGCCGTGCTGGCCGCCGTGTGCGTGGGCGCGCTGCTGCACGGCGCGTCCAGCGTCCGCCTGCAGGCGCTGCGCGCCCAGTGGCTGGCGGAGCAGGCGCCCAGCCGCTGATCCCGGGGCGCCGGCACGCCGGCCCGCGTCCATGCGAAAATCGCCGTCCTGCGCGCAGCCTGCGCGCGGACAGAGCCACCCCGCGCCGCCCGCCTCGTGCCGGCCGCGCCACGACCAAGATCCGGATCATGGACATCGAACGCATCAACGCCATCGGCAACCACATTGCCGACCTCAGCGAGCGCACCACCGCGCTCAGGGGGTATCTTTGACTACGACCGGAAGTCGCATCGACTGACGGAAGTCAACGCCACGATGGAGAACCCGGCCATCTGGAACGATCCCAAGCGGGCCCAGGAGCTCGGCCGCGAGAAGCGGTCCCTGGAGGAAGTGGTCAACACCATCGACCACCTCACGAGCAACCTGTCGGACAACGCCGAGTTGTACGACATGACCAAGGAAGACGGCGACATGGCCGGCCTGGCCGCCATCGAGGCCGACGCCGCCAAGCTGGGCGAGATCGTCGAGGGCCTCGAGTTCCGCCGCATGTTCTCCAACCCGGCCGATCCGCTCAACTGCTTCCTCGACATCCAGGCCGGCGCCGGCGGCACCGAGGCCTGCGACTGGGCGTCCATGCTGCTGCGCCAGTACCTCAAGTACTGCGAGCGCAAGGGCTTCAAGCCCGAGGTGATGGAAGAGTCCGAGGGCGACGTGGCCGGCATCAAGAGCGCCACGATCAAGATCGAGGGCGAGTACGCGTTCGGCCACCTGCGCACCGAGACCGGCGTGCACCGGCTGG
>Ga0210384_10000740_pt1 | contig 48627 bp, 42 predicted proteins | sample IncBWH2MmetaG_FD_160574 | JGI IMG/M metagenome (GOLD analysis project Ga0210384, IMG submission 160574) | Forest soil microbial communities from Barre Woods Harvard Forest LTER site, Petersham, Massachusetts, United States - Inc-BW-H-2-M | ecosystem: Environmental > Terrestrial > Soil >... | reverse complement strand
CGCGCCCGAGCGGCGCCGAGTTCCTGCCGCTGTCGCGCACGCTGGTCAACATCGGTCAGACCTTCCCCCCGGTCGCGGTGCTGGCCGTGGCGGTGCCGCTGGTCGGGTTCGGGCTCAAGCCGACGCTGATCGCCCTGTTTGCCTATGGCCTGCTGCCGATCTTCGAAAACACGCTGGTGGGCCTCAAGACCTGCCCGCCGGCCGTACTCGAGGCCGCCAGCGGCATGGGCATGAGCGCGCGCCAGCGGCTCATGTCCGTGGAGTTACCGCTGGCCATGCCGCTCATCCTGGAAGGCATCCGCGTGTCCCTGGTCATCAGTGTAGGCACCGCAACCATCGGCTCCACCGTGGCCGCCAAGGGCCTCGGTGAGGTCATCATCGCCGGGCTCCTGTCCAACAACACCGCCTTCATCCTGCAGGGGGCGCTGGTCGCGGGGCTCATGGCGGTGCTGCTCTATGACGCTCTGGCCGCGCTGGAGCGGCGCTTCTGCCGCGCCGTGCGCATCGGCTGAGACGAATCTCCCGAAAAGCGCCGCAGTGAACGGCGCCGGGCAGCGACTTTAGCTAGAATCCGGCGGACGGGGGTATTGGCGCATGACGCCGATTGAGTTCACTGCAACGATCGAGGACGCCGCCGTGCGCGGCCGCCGCGACGTTGCCGTGGAAATCCCCACCCTGCTCCTCATCGTCGCCACTTACGGCGCGTGGTGCGCGCTGACGTTCGCCTACGGTCGCTGGCCGCTCATTGTCCTGGCCCCGGCACTGGCGCTGGTGGTGACGCTGCACAGCTCGCTCCAGCACGAGATCGTGCACGGACACCCGACGCGCTGGACGGCACTGAACCGCCTGCTCGCCATCGTGCCCCTGTCGTTGTGGCTGCCCTACGAGCGCTACCGGCACACTCACCATGTGCACCACATCGACGCGCGGCTCACCGACCCGCTCGATGATCCCGAGTCCTACTACTGGAGGGCGCAGGACTGGGCGCGGCTCGGACCGGTAGCCCGCCGGGCACTCCGCCTGCAGCAGACGCTCGCCGGGCGGGTCCTTATCGGCTCCTTCTGGCGCATCGGCATGTTCCTGCGCGACGAGCTGCTGGCGCTGGCGCACACCGAGAAGCGCGCGCTGATTCGCAACGAGCAGAGCGTGCGGCGCGTGTGGCTCGAGCACCTCGCCTGGTGCGTACCGGTCGTGCTGTGGCTGCAACTGGTGTGCGCCATGCCGCTGTGGATCTACGTCCTTGCGGTGGTGATCCCGGCGAACGGCATTCTGTTGATCCGCTCGTTTGCCGAGCACCTGGCGCGGCCCGCAGTGCCCGAGCGTATCGCGATCGTCGAGGGCTCGTGGCTCCTCGGCCCGTTGTTCCTGTTCAACAACCTGCACGCGCTGCATCACGAGAGCCCCGCAATGCCCTGGTATAGCCTGCCACGGCGCTACCGGCTCGAGCGCGAGCGTCTGCTCGCGGCGAATGGCGGACTGGTGTATCAGACCTACTTCGAGGTGGCGTGGCGCTACCTGTTCCGCGCCCACGACGTGACCGTGCACCCGACTGACCGCGTGCCAGCGCCTGCCGCCTGACCCTCAGGCCGGCTCCTCGTAGCCGGCCGCACGTGCTTCGCGATCCCACTCGAGCAGCACCCCGTAGGCTGCGGCGCTCGCGGCGGCAAAGCCGCGGATGAGGAGCGGCGCGGCGAGCGCGTCGAACCAGGGCCGGCGGGCGGCTGCGCCGAAGGCGCGCCGCATTCGCTCGACCATGTCGGGCGGTGCGCCGGCGGCGACGACGAAGCATGGCATGGGGGTCGTCGGAGTGGAGGCGAGTACGCGGATGCCCGCGGTCAGTTCCGGCGCGTGGCGGGCGATCAGCAGGTGCCAGTACGCATCCAGCGGCCCGACGTCGAGGCGCCCCTCACGCACGCCGTCGAGCACGTTGCGCGCCGTCACAAGGTTGCCCTGCACGCGCGCGTAGAGCGCCGGACGGTCCGGGCGGCGGAACGGGAGCAGCTCGTGGCGCAAGGCGTTGAAGCCGGACTGCGAGTGCGCGACCGTCCAGCCGGCGATCCCGCCGAAGGTGTCCTCGAGGGTGCGATACGGCGCATCTTTCCGCACGATGAGATCGGTGCGGTAGACCGCCCGGCCCGCGGCCCACGGGGCTTGCGGGATGGGGGCGGCGAGCGGCACCACTTGCGCAAGGCCGAGGGCGAGCGGGTAGCCGCACATGAACACGGCGCCCAGATCGGGCCGCGACCACAGATCCTCGAGCGGCTGCGGCGCAGGATACGGCAGGTAGCGCAAGTCGACGCCCGCCTCAGCAGCCACGTGCGCGAGGAGCTCGCGCCACGCCTCCTCCACCGCCGGGGTCACGGCGTACATGCGCGCATTCGCGATCCATTCGCTCATGCGGCGCTAAGCGGCGGCAGCGAGCTCGCGCGTCCGCCGCTCCACGTAGGCGCCGGTGGCCTCGCGCACCGCCGGATCGAGCGCAGGAGGCGTGTATCCGGCGAGCACCTTCTTCCAGATGCCGGTGGCGCGCTCGGTGGCGTTACGCGCGCCGGCGTCGGTCCAGTTCTCGAAGTTCGACCAGTCGGAGAGCAACGGCCGGTAGAATGCCGACTCGTAGCGCGCCAGGGTATGCGCGGCGCCGAAGAAATGCCCGCCGGCGGCGATCCCCTTGATGGCCTCGACCGCCAGATCGTCGTCACTGAAGCTCACCGGTTTCAGAATCTCCGCCCAGTTGCGCAGCAGCTCTGCGTCCACCACGATCTTCTCGAGCGAGGCCGACAGTCCCCCCTCGAGCCAGCCCGCGGCGTGATTGATCAGGTGGCTGTGCGAGAGAATCGCCGCCTGCAGCGAGAAGGCCGTCTCATAGGTCGACTGTGCATCCACCGTCGGCGAGGCGTTCACCGCGCTGGTGCGTACCGGGAGCTTGAGTCGCCTGCCGAGCTGCGCGCTGGCCAGCACCGCGTGCACGTACTCCGGGGTACCGAAGGCGGGTGATCCGGTGCGCATGTCGACGTTGGAGGTGAAGCTGCCCAAGACGCACGGCGCGCCGGGGCGCACCAGCTGACACAGCGCGATGATGCCAAGCGCCTCGGCGGTCTGCTGCGCCAGCGCGCCGGCCATCGTCACCGGCGCCATCGCGCCCATGAGCGTAAACGGCGTGATGACGACGCACTGTCCGTGACGCGCCATGACCATGATGTTGTCGAGGATCTCCTCATCGACGCGGCGCGGAGAGTTGACGTTGGTGACGGTCATGAGCGTAGGCCGTGCCGCGAGCGCCTCGATACTGCAGCCGTGCTCAATGGCGGACATGGCGAGGGCGTCCTGCGCCTGCACTCCGCCGATGCCGCGCGCCGCCCACACGATGTCCGAGCACTCGATGTGCGCCTGGTAGGTAAGGAGGTGTCGTGTGGCCACCGGCACATCGACCGGCTCGACGACGATGCCGCCCTGCCAGTGCAGCACCCCGAGCGCGTGGGTGAGCTTCAGAATGTTGCGGAACCCCTCGATGTCCCCGTAGCGGCGGCCGCCCTCGAGGTCGCGGATGTGGGGTGCTCCCGACACCGGTCCGAAGTTGACGATATTGTCGCCAACGTGCAGATGCCGCGCGGCGTCGCGGGCGTGCAGCACGAAGCGCTCGGGCGCGTGCTTAAGCTGGGCCTCGATGAGCTCGCGGCCGAGTCGCACCATCTGCGTGCCCTCGTCCACCAGCGCTCCGGCGCGGCGGTAGACCTCGCGTGCCGCGGCGCTGCGGATTTCCAGCCCCGCTTCCTCGAGAATGCGCAGCGCCGCGAGCAAAATGCGCTCTACCTGCTCCGCGCTGAGAATCTCCAGCGGCGCGAAAGGATTGGCGAGCCGCGGCAGCGGTGCGAGCTCAGGCCCGGTCGAGCGCACGGGCCGCGTGCGGCCGCGGCGACGGGACGGTGCCGGAGTCTCGGTCATGAGTCGGCCTTGGCGTGCGAGGTGGCAGGGATTCTACGCCTGAGATGCCCGCCTGCCGTCGCAATCAGGCAAGAAGCGCGTAAAATCCGGCATGTGGCACTACCCCGGAGCAAGTTCGCGTTTCTGACCCTGCCGCGGTACTCGATGATCGCGCTGTCGAATGCGGTCGAGCCGCTGCGCATGGCGAACATCGTCACGGGCGAGCCCGTGTATGAATGGTCGATCGTCAGCATTGACGGACAGCCGGTGCGCGCGAGCAACGGCCTTGAGCTCTCGCCGACCATTCCGCTCGAGCAGGCGGGCAAGCTCGACATCCTGTTCGTCTGCGGCGGGGTCGACGTGCAGGAGGTGGTCACACCGAAGATTCTGGCGGCGCTGCGACGGCTGGCCGAGCGGCGCGTCCCCCTGGGGGCGCTGTGCACCGGCGGCTACGCACTCGCGAAAGCGGGCCTGCTCGACAAGTACCGCGCCACCATTCATTGGGAGAATCTTTCCGCGTTGCGCGAGGATTTCCCGCGCATCCACCTCAGCGACCAGCTCTTCAGTATCGATCGCGATCGCTTCACCTGCTCCGGCGGCGTCGCGCCGCTAGATCTGATGCTGCACCTGGTAGAGACGCAGCTCGGCGCGCGCGTCTCACAGCTTATCTCCGAGCAATTCATCATCGAGCGCGTACGCAGCGACCGCGATCGGCAATACGTACCGCTGCGCGCCCAGATCGGCGTCGGCCACGAGAGCCTCTTCAAGGTGGCGCGCCTCATGGAGGACAATATCGAGAAGCCCCTGTCGCTCGATCAGATTGCCTCCGCCACCGCACTCTCGCGCCGCCAGATTGAGCGCCTGTTCAAGCGCCACCTCGACTGCGTGCCGAAGCGTTACTACCTGCAGATGCGGCTGCGCCGCGCGCGCGAGCTGCTGCTGCAGACCTCCATGCCCATTATCGACATCACCACCGCCTGCGGTTTCCAGTCGCCGCCGCATTTCTCGCGCTGCTACCGCGCGCAGTTCGGCTGTCCGCCGAGTGCCGAGCGCCAGCGCCGCCCGGACAAGCCCGCTGCCGCGCGCACCGACACGCTGCCGGTGTGACGCGCGTCCGCCTGCGCTTTGCCTTATTGCGCCTGCCTGTCGCTTGCAGACACGCGCTGGTCGCGAAGTAACCATTGCGAACCGCGGGCCGCCCGTACCATGCCTGCGGGGCCACCGTGCACGGCTAACCCTAAGTTGCGATTGGAGATTTCGGCAATGGCAGAGCAGGCGGAAGCTGAATTCAATCTGCGGGATCTCAACGACCAGGAGCTCACCGAGCAGGTCCACGATGATCTGTACAACGGGCTCAAGGCCGAGGTCGAAGAAGCCACGCATATCTTCCTCGAGCGCGGCTGGAACGCCGAAAAAGTTCTGAACGTGGCGCTGGTCGAGGGCATGCGGATTGTCGGCGTCGACTTCCGCGACGGCATCCTGTTCGTGCCCGAGGTGCTGCTCGCCGCCAACTCCATGAAGGGCGGGATGGAGATCCTGCGGCCGCTGCTCGCCGAGACCGGCGTGCCGCCCATCGGCAAGATCGTCATCGGCACCGTCAAGGGCGACATCCACGACATCGGCAAGAACCTGGTGTCGATGATGCTCGAGGGCGCGGGCTTCGAGGTCATCGACCTCGGCATCAATAACCCGGTCGAGAAATACCTCGCGGCGCTGGAAGAGCACAAGCCGGACATCCTCGGCATGTCGGCGCTGCTCACCACCACCATGCCATACATGAAAGTCGTGATCGACAGGCTGAAGGAAACCGGCATTCGCAACGACTACATCGTGCTGGTCGGCGGCGCCCCGCTGAATGAGGAATTCGGCAAGGCGGTGGGCGCGGACGCCTACTGCCGTGATGCCGCGATCGCCGTCGAGACCGCCAAGAATCTGCTCGCGGCGCGCCGCGCGGGCGCTTCCGCCACCGCGGCGGCAGCCGCGAACGCGGCCTAGGGGCTGACATTGCAGCCCGCACGCACCCTGCTCATCGCCTGCGGTGCCCTCGCCCGGGAGATCGCGGCACTCACGCGCGCCAACGGCTGGACGAACCTGGACGTGCGCTGCCTGCCCGCGCACCTGCACAACCGCCCGGAGCGCATCGCGCCGGCGGTGCGCGCCGAGATCCAGGCGAACCGCGAGCACTACGCGCATATGTTCGTCGTCTATGGAGATTGCGGCACGCGCGGCACCCTGGACGCGGTGCTGAAGGAGGAAGGGGTCGAACGTCTGCCCGGCGCGCACTGCTACGAGTTCCTCTCGACCGCGCAGGTGTTTGCGCAGCTGTCGGAGGCGGAGCCCGGAACCTTCTACCTCACGGATTTCCTGCTGCGGCACTTCGAGCGCCTGGTCATCCGCCCGCTCGGTCTCGACCGCCACCCGCAGCTGGCGGGCGAGTACTTTCGCAACTACCGCAAACTGGTGTATCTCGCACAGGCGGAACGCGCCGGCGCCATCGAGCAGGCGCAGCGCATTGCGGACTCTTTCGGCTTCAGCTTCGAGTATCGCTTCACCGGCTACGGCGAGCTCGGCACCCGCCTTGCCACCCTGGTCGCGAGCCAGGACACCCTGGCATGGCGCACTTAAGCATCATTTCCTGGCGCGATATCCCCGCACAGGTCGTCGTCCGGCGCGGCCGCGAGACGGCCAAGGTGCAACTGTCCGCCCGCTTCCAGGAGGCGGTCGACCGGGCCGCCATGCGTGCCGGCCGCGGCGCCTCCGATGCCTATCTTGCCGACTGGCGGCGCAGCGAGCCGCGCCCCTGCAGCGACGACATCCACGCGGAGGCGGCGGCGGAAGCTGAGCGGATCGAAGCGCGCTTTACCGACTTGCAGCTCGAGGAGTTGATCCGCTCAAAGGGTCTCGTGGCGAGCCCGTAGATGTACGCGCTCAGACAGTGGTCGGTGCGGCACGCGCGGGGAATGAACGCCTTCTACCGGGGTTTCGAATCCGCGCTCATCGCCCTGCATCCCCTGTGGCAGCGGATCGGCTATGCGCGTCTCGAGCGACCGGTGGCCGCGGTGGAGAAGTCGGTCAAGGGATTGCTGTTCGACTGCCGCATGTGCGGGCAATGCATCCTGAGCTCGACCGGTATGTCATGCCCGATGAACTGCCCGAAGAATCTGCGCAACGGCCCCTGCGGCGGGGTGCGCGCGAACGGCCATTGCGAAGTGCGTCCGGAAATGAAGTGCGTGTGGCTCGACGCGGTCGCCGGCAGCGCGCGCATTCCCGGCGGCGCGGAGGCTCTGGCCACCGTGCAGGTGGCTGTGGACCGGCGCCTGCAGGGCAGTTCCTCGTGGCTGCGCGTGGTCCGCGAACGCCGGGGCGACACGCCGTGATCTTCGAGGACGAACCGGTACCGGGCTACCCGCTGCCGATCCTGCCCGGCCACACCTCCCCGGGACGCTTCGAGCGTGTGCTGCGCGCCGGACAGTTCGCGGTTACGAGTGAACTCGCGCCACCGGACTCCGCCGATCCGGAAGAAGTCTACCGCCGCGCCCGTATTTTTGACGGCTGCGTGGACGCCATCAACGCCACCGATGGCAGCGGCGCGAACTGCCACATGTCGAGTCTGGCGGTGTGCGCCCTCCTCACTCGTGTCGGCTATGCGCCGGTCATGCAGATCTCCTGCCGCGACCGCAACCGCATTGCCATCCAGGGCGACATCCTGGGCGGGGCAGCGATGGGCGTGTGCAACCTGCTGTGTCTGACCGGCGATGGTGTGCAGGCGGGGGATCATCCGCAGGCCCTGCCGGTGTTCGACCTGGATTCACTGACGCTGCTGCAGACCGCGCGCACGCTGCGCGATGAGCATCACTTCCTGTCCGGCCGCAAGATCAGCTGCTCTCCAAGGGTACTGCTGGGAGCTGCGGAAAATCCGTTCGCACACCCCACGGAGTTCCGCGCCCAGCGCCTGGTAAAAAAAATCGCGGCGGGCGCGCAGTTCATCCAGACCCAGTTCTGCTACGACCTGCCGCTGCTTCGGGCTTTCATGCGCCAGGTGGAGGACCTGGGGGCCCTGGACAGCGTGTTCATTCTGGTGGGCTTAGGACCGCTGCGCTCCGCCAAGGCGGCCGAATGGATCCGCACCCACGTCCCCGGCGTGCACATTCCGGACGCGGTGATCAAGCGCCTCGCGGGCGCCGCCGACGGCGCGCTCGAGGGGCGCCGGCTGTGCACCGACATGATCCAGGAGATCCGCACCATCAAGGGCGTGCACGGGGTGCACCTCATGGCCTACCGCCAGGAGGAGGCGGTCGCCGACATCATCGCGCGCTCCGGAGTTCTGAACGGCCGCGTGCCGTGGTACCCGGGGCGCGATTCGCCAACGAACTGACAGGACCTCAACTTCATGACCGACACCGTCATCAGCTCCCAAACCCGCGAGGTCGTGCTCGGCCTCGAGCGTCCCTTCGTCATGATCGGCGAGCGCATCAACCCCACGGGGCGCAAGATCCTCGCCGCCGAAATGGCGGCCGGGGACTTCAGCCGTGTCGAGGCAGATGCCCGCGCACAGATCGCCGCCGGGGCACATATGCTGGATGTGAACGCCGGCATTCCGCTCGCCGACGAGCCGGCAATCCTCGCGCGCGCCGTGCAACTCGTGCAGTCGATCACCGATGTGCCGCTGTCGATCGACTCTTCCATCGTCAAGGCGCTGGAGGCGGGACTGGCCGTCTATAAAGGCAAGCCGCTCGTTAACTCGGTGACCGGCGAGGAAGAGCGGCTCGAGTCCGTGCTGCCCCTCATCAAGAAGTACGGTGCGGCGGTGGTGGCGATTTCGAACGACGAAACCGGCATCTCGGAGGATCCTGACGTGCGCTTCGAGGTGGCGAAGAAGATCGTGCACCGCGCCGCCGATTACGGCATCCCGGCGAGCGATATCGTGGTCGATCCGCTCGTCATGCCGATTGGCGCCATTAACCAGGCGGGCGCGCAGGTGATGCATCTGCTGCGGCGGCTGAAGAATGAGTTGAAGGTAAACACCACCTGCGGCGCGTCGAACGTGAGCTTCGGGCTGCCCGCCCGTGAGGGCATCAGCGCGACCTTCCTCACCATGGCCATCGGTGCCGGACTGACCTCGGCGATCATGAATCCTATGCACCTGGAGATCGTCAAAGCCTGCATGGCGGCGGACGTCATGATGGGTCATGACCCGGATTGCGCGCGCTGGATCAAGCGCTTCCGCGAAGCGCCGCCGCTCATGGCCTCAGGCGGCGCCGCCGCCGCGCCCGAGGGCGCCGCACGCGGCCGCCGCGAAGGCGGGCACCGCCGGCGCACCTCAGGACCGGCATGAGCGAGCCGGACGCACTCGTCGTCTTCACGCCGTCCGGCAAGCGCGGGCGCTTCCCGCGCGGCACGCCGCTGTTGCAGGCGGCGCGCACGCTCGGAGTGGACGTCGACTCGGTCTGCGGGGGACGGGCGCTGTGCGGCCGCTGCCAGGTGCTGGTCATGGAAGGGGATTTCCCCAAACACGGCCTGAGTTCGCGGGCCGCGAATCTGTCCGCCGTGAGCGCCGCCGAACAGAGTTTTTCGCAGCGGCGCCCGCTGGCCGCCGGCCGGCGGCTGTCCTGCTCCACGACGATTCAGGGGGACCTCGTCGTCGACGTGCCGCCCGACAGCCAGGTGCATCGTCAGGTCGTGCGCAAGGCCGTCGACGCGCGCCCGATTACCCTCGACCCCGTCGTGCATCTGCATTACGTCGAGGTGCGCCAGCCGGACATGCACGACCCGGCGGGCGACCTGCAGCGCCTGCTCGAGGCGCTGCACAAGGAATGGGAGTTCGGGGCGCTGCGGTGCGATCTGGCGGTGTTGCAGGGTCTGCAGGCGGCGCTGCGCAAGGGTGAGTGGAAGGTAACAGTCGCAGTGCACGCCGGCTCGCAGCTCATCGGCGTCTGGCCGGGATTTCACGACCGCGTCTACGGCCTGGCGGTGGACGTCGGCTCGACCACGATCGCGGCCCACTTATGCAATCTTGAAAGCGGCGAGGTGGTCGCCTCCAGCGGCGCGATGAATCCGCAGATCCGTTTCGGCGAAGATCTCATGAGCCGCGTGTCCTACTCGATGATGCACCCCGGTGGCGCGCGGCAGATGACCGACGCTGTGCGCGGCGCACTCAACACGCTCGCCGCCGAGGTGGCACGCGAGGCCCAGGTGAGCGTGGCGGACATCCTCGAGATGACGGTGGTCGGCAACCCGATCATGCACCACCTGCTGCTGGGCATCGATCCGGTAGAGCTCGGCGGCGCACCGTTTGCGCTCGCCACCGACTCACCGCTCGGCTTGCACGCCGCCGAACTCGGACTCAGCCTGCATCCGGGCGCCCGCGTTTATACCCTGCCGTGCATCGCCGGCCACGTGGGAGCGGATGCGGCCGGCATGATCCTGGCGGAACGCCCCGATACCCGTGACGAGCTGACACTGCTGGTGGATGTCGGCACCAACGCCGAGATCGTGCTCGGCAACCGGCAGCGCCTGCTCGCCTGCTCGAGCCCGACGGGCCCCGCCTTCGAGGGCGCGCAGATCAGCTGCGGCCAGCGCGCCGCGCCCGGAGCGATCGAACGGGTGCGCATCGATCCGGCAACACTGGAGGCAAAATTCAAGGTCATCGGCTCGGACTTGTGGTCGGATGACCCCGGCTTCGCCGCCGCCATCGGGCGCACCGGTGTCACGGGAATCTGCGGCTCCGGGATCATCGAGGTTATCGCGGAAATGTACCTCACCGGCATCATCAGCCAGGACGGGGTCATCGACGGCGAATTGGCCGCCCGCAGCGACCGCATCGTGCCAACCGGGCGGACCTTCGCCTACACCTTCTATCGCGGTGCGGTACCGCTGCAGATCACGCAAAACGACGTGCGCGCGATCCAGCTGGCAAAGGCCGCGCTGTACGCGGGGGTCAGACTCCTGATGGATCACCTGGGCGCAACCGCAGTCGATCGCATCCGCCTCGCCGGCGCGTTCGGCAGTCACATCGACGTCAAGTATGCGATGGTGCTGGGGATGATCCCGGACTGCGAGCTGTCACGCGTGTCTTCCGCGGGCAACGCCGCCGGCGCCGGCGCGCGCATCGCGCTGCTCGACAAGACCTCGCGCAAGACCATCGAGGAACTCGTTCGACGCGTCGAGAAGATCGAAACCGCCATCGAGCCGAAGTTTCAGGCGCATTTCGTGGAGGCGATGGGCATTCCGCACTCCACCGCGCCTTATCCGCACCTGCGCCAGGCGGTACGGCTCCCGGTGCCGAAAGCCGCGGCGCCCCGGGTACGCACGCGCCGGCGGTAACTAAACGTTCGAGTCGGCGAAGGACGTCTTGCGCTTGTTGATGTAGTCCAGCAGCGCTTCGTCCACCGCCGGATCAAGCGGCGGGGCTTCGTACTCGGCGAGCTGCTTCTTCCACAGCGCATTGGCGCGCTGCGCCATGTCCTTTGAGCCTTCGGCCTGCCACTGCTCGACGCTATTGTTGTCCGCCAGCGGTGAGCGATAGAAAGCGGTCTGGAAGTTCGCCTGCGTGTGGGCGCAGCCGAGGAAGTGCTTGCCCGGGCCGACTTCGCGGATGGCATCGAGCGCCTGACCATTTTCGCTCAGGTCCACACCGGCGAGCAGCGTGTGCATCATGCCGGCCTGGTCGGTGTCCATGACGAATTTCTCGTAGCCCATGGACAGGCCACCCTCGAGCCAGCCCGCCGTGTGCAGCACGAAATTCACGCCTCCGAGGCACGTCGGCACCAGCGTGTTGGCGGACTCGTAAGCGGCCTGGGCGTCCGGGATCTTGGAAGCGCACAGCGCGCCGCCGGAGCGGAACGGCACTCCGAGCCGCCGCGCCAGCGCGGCCATGACGTACAGCACCAGCGCCGGCTCCGGCGTGCCGAAGGTTGGCGCGCCGGACTGCATCGACAAAGACGAGGCGAAGCTACCGAGCACCACCGGGGCGCCGGGGTTCACCAGCTGCGCGAGCGTCATGCCCGCGAGTGCCTCGGCCAGCGTCTGGGCGACGGTTCCCGCCACGGTCACCGGCGACATGGCGCCCGCGAGAATGAATGGGGTGACGATGGTCGCCTGGTTCGCCCGCGCGTAGGTCTTGAGCGCACCGAGCATGGTCGAGTCCCAGGTCAGGGGCGAGTTCGCGTTGATGAGGCTGATGACGCAGGTGCGGGGCCTAGCCGTAGCGGGGTCGGTGAAGTTGTCGCCGAAGAGGATCTTCGTCATCTCGACCGTGTCGCGCGCCCGTTCCGGATGGGTGACCGAGCCCATGTACGGCTTGTCGCTGTACTTCATGTGGCTGTACACCATGTCGAAGTGCCGCTTGTTGACCGGCAGGTCGACCGGCTCACAGATGGTGCCGCCGGAGTGATGCAGCGACGTCGCCGTGTAGGCGAGCTTCACGAAATTGCGGAAGTCCTCGATGGTCGCGTAACGGCGGCCCTCGTCAAGGTTGCGCACGAACGGTGAGCCGTAGGCGGGGGCAAACACGGTGCGGTTGCCGCCGATCACGACGTTGTGCGCCGGGTTGCGCGCGTACTGGGTGAACTCCCGCGGCGCGGAACGGCGCACGATGCCGCGGCACATGCCGCGCGGAAAGCGCACGCGCTCGCCCTGCACGTCGGCGCCGGCCGCCTTCAGGATCTGCAGCGATTCCGCGTCGTCGCGGAAGTCGATGCCAATCTCCTCGAGGATGGTGTCGGCGTTGTGCTCGAGCAGCTCCAGCCCTTCGGTTCCCAGCACTTCGTAGTACGGGATCTTGCGGGTGATGAACGGCACGAAGGCGTGACTGCGCGCCGTACGCGCGGCGATTTTCGCATCACGACCGCTGGGTCGGCGCGCGCGCGCCGACGCTGAGGGCTGGGGCTGCTGGTCCATGGGAATTTCCCCGCTGTTACCCCCCATTATGGTCACGCGCTCAGCGCCGGACCTAATCGATTTGCGGCGCGTGGCTACCTGAAAACGACCGTGCGGTTGCCATTCAGAAACACCCGATGTTCGAGGTCATAACGCACGGCGGCCGACAGCGCCCGCCGCTCCGAGTCCCGGCCCGCCGCCGCCAGCATGTCCGGGGTATAGCCGTGGTCGACGCGTTCGACGATCTGCTCGATGATCGGGCCCTCGTCCAGGTCGTGAGTGACGTAGTGGGCGGTAGCGCCGATCACCTTCACGCCCCGGTCGTAGGCCTGGTGGTAGGGCTTTGCGCCCTTGAATCCCGGCAGGAAGGAATGGTGGATATTGATGGCGCGTCCCTTGAGCCGGCCGCACAGCTCGTCCGACAGGATTTGCATATAACGCGCAAGCACGACGAGCTCGGTGCGTGTGGAATCGACGAGCTCCATCAGGCTGCGTTCCTGCTCTGCCTTGGTGGCCGGCGTCACGGGCAGGTGGAAAAAGGGCAGCTCGTGACGCGCGGCTATCGCCTGCAGCGTCTGGTGGTTTGAGACCACGGCGGTCACATCCATCTTCAGCTCGCCGGTGCGATGACGGTACAAAAGATCCTCGAGGCAATGGTCGAGGTTGGATACCATGATGAGCACGCGCGTGCGCTCGCGGCTGTCGTGGATCCGCCATGCCATTTCCTCGCGGCTCGCGACCGCCTGGAACTGCGCGCGCAGCTCCTGCAGGTCAACCTTCTCACCCTGCAAACCGCAAAAGTTGATGCGGACGAAAAAACGCTGCGAGCTGGTATCGTCGAACTGGTGCATCTCCATGAGATAGAAGCGGCGCGCGGCGAGAAAGCCCGTGATTGCCGCGGTAGTACCCATGCGGCTCGCGCAACTGGCCGTAAGCACGTAGGGATGATCGGTCGCAAGCGTCACGCGTCGCAGCGTGACAGGCCGGCGCGCGCGGCTCTGGCCTAAATGGGACGGCGGCTTTTACGTGTGCGTCATACGAGGTGCGGGCGCAGCTGGATCACATAGAACCGCGCCTCGTCACCCTGCGGCTGGACCTCGCACAGCGAATCGTCTTCGATACGCACAGCATCCAGACGCGCCAAGGACCAGGTCGCGGTTTGCGACTTGAGCACAAGATCCCTCAGCGCTACCACCAGCACGCTCCCATCCCCGCTTGCGAGGCCCGTCGCGTGTTGTATGCGATGAAGCGCAAGGCTGGAACTGAACCTTCCCCGCCGCGTCATGACGTTGAGGTCGGTGACCGCGCCGCCGATGGGGTGCGCCTGCACCGGTACCTCGCCTGCGAAATGCAGCGCCAGCGTGTCCGGGGACATCTGCACCGCGGGCGAGCCATCGATGGCGATGGAGAGCCTCCCCTCGAGCACCGCCAGGCGCCGATCCAGCCCTGGCAAGGACGAGAACGGACCGGCGGCGCGAACCTGCGCGATGCTCACGCGCCAGTCGAGCGCATCGAAATCGCTCCCCGGGGGGTGTACCGCAACCTCGCTCGTCACACCCCCGCCGTTCTTCCACGGGACCACCGCTCGCGCCGCGGCCCGCAGTACCTCAATGGTCACGCGCTAGCGTGTGCCGTGCGGCGCCGATTCCGGTGCGCCGGTCAGCTTCTGCTTCAGATAGACGAAACTCAAAGCCCACAGCTGCGCGGCCTGTTTGTGGTCGGCCGCCGCCGCGTGACCGCCGTCGGTGTTCTCATAGAAAAGGACATCGTGCCCCTGCTCCTCCATGCGCGCGGCCATCTTGCGCGCGTGCACGGGGGTCACGCGGTCATCGCTCGTGGCGGTGACAAAGAACACCGGCGGGTAGCGGGTTTTGCTCCGCACGTTCTGGTAGGGCGAGTACTTGAGGATCCAGGCGCGGTCCGCAGGCTTCGCCGGGTCGCCGTACTCGGCCGCCCAGGAAGCTCCGGCGCCAATCTGGGTGTAGCGGATCATGTCTATCAGGGGCACCTGGCACACGACCGCGCCGAAGAGCTCCGGTCGTTCCACCATGTTGGCGCTCACCAGCAGCCCGCCGTTGGATCCGCCCATGATGCCGAGTTGCTTCGGGGTGGTGATGCCGCGCCTGACAATATCCTGCGCGACGGCCTGGAAGTCGTCGTAGGCCTTCTGGCGGTTTTGCAGCAGCGCCGCCTGGTGCCACGCCGGCCCATACTCGCCGCCGCCGCGGATGTTGGCGACCACGAACACCCCGCCCCGGGTGAGCCACAGCAGGCCGAAATTGGGTGAATAGCTTGGCGTCTCGGAGATTTCGAAGCCGCCATAGCCATACAGCACCGTGGGCGCCGGCCCGGTGAGACTGCCGGCGCGGGTCACGAAGTATGGAATCCGCGTGCCGTCCTTCGAGGTGGCGAAGAACTGCTGCGTGGACAGGCCGGACGCATCGAAGCGCGCGGGTAGCGACTTGATCGCCAGCGCCCTGCCATCCCCGGCGTCGGCATACAAGGTCGTGGGCGCGATGTAACTCTCGAAGCGAAACTGCGCCTCCGGACCCCAGGCGTTCGTCGCGACGATATGCGTCGAACCGCCCGCGGGCAGCGTCACTTCGGTGTCACTCCACTTACCCGTCCCGCCCTCGCGGAACACGCGGATGCTGCCCGTGACATCGTGATAGATGGACGCGTAGACCGCATCCCGCCCTGTCGCTACTTCATCGATCGAGCTGTGCGCGTCGGGCGTAAAAAGCACCGCGACGGCTTCCCCCGCAGGCGCGCCGGCTGTGCCGACGCGCCAGGCAAGCAACGATCCTTTCGGAATGCGCGCACCGCCCGGCGGCGTCCAGTCATCGCGCAGCGTGAAGATGAGGTGCTTGCCCTGGGCGCCCTTGAGATCCGCGCCGAGGGGTACCGGCACCTGTTGTGTCGTGCCATCCGGCGCCAGCAGGTAGAACTCGGACGAGAAGAAGCTCACGTCACGCTGCACCAGCGCAATGCGCGCGGCGGGGCCGTGAAACACCACTCCCGAAGCGGCGACGTCAGTGTCCTTGCCTTCGTACAGGGTCCTGGCCTTTTCCATGGGCTCGCCGCGCTTCCACAGCTTCACCACGCGCGGGTAGCCGGATGTGGTCATGGAGCCGGGGCCGAAGTCGGTGCCGAACAGCACCGCGTCCTCATCGAGCCAGGTGATGGACAACTTGGCTTCCTTGAGCGCAAAGCCGTCCGCAACAAAGCCTCTCGCCGCCGGGTCGAACTCACGTACCACGACCGCATCCCCGCCGCCGCGTGAGAGGCTGACCAGGCAGCGCTTGAGCGCGGGCGAGCAATCAGCACCCTTCCAGGTCCAGTTTTCGTGCTCATCGGCGGCGAGCTTGTCCAGGTCAAGGAGCGTCTCCCATTGCGGAGCCGCGCGCGCGTAGTCCGCCGTGCCGGTACGCCGCCAGACTCCCTTCGGATGCTGCGCGTCCTGCCAGAAGTTGAAGACGTACTGGTGCTCGAGCGTGCCGTAGGGAATGCGGTCGGTGGCATCCATCACTTTCAGGATCGCGTCATAGTCCTTCTGGTAATCCGGATCCGCCTCGAGGACCGCCATCGACTTCTGATTCTGCGCCCGTACCCACTCCATCGGTTTCGCGCCATGCACATCCTCGAGCCACAGGTAAGGATCGACGGCGTCGCCCGCGGCGGGATGTTTGATGCGCACGTTTTCCGCTCCTGCGGCCACCCAGGTTGCGACTCCTAAGACGGCAAGTGCCCCGCACAGACGCATGGCGTTGGTTTTCACTTCTTAAGCGCTCCGTAGCTGTGATGTCCGGGCGGCCCGCCGCCGCGCGGGAACGCCGCCGCGGACTGCGAGTCCGGATAGCAAATAGCGGACGGACCATGTTTACGTCAAGATCCACGGATGAAAACATCCATCATCGCCGTACTGTGTTGCGGATCGCTCACTGTCGCGTACGGCGCGAGCTTAACCTCCGGCGCGGTGTTCCCGCCGTGGGGCGTCACCCTCACTTACATGGACCCGTCGGTCTCCCCGGGCAGCGATTTCTTCCGTTATGCCAACGGCGCGTGGCTGAAGACGGCGCTCATCCCGCCGGATCGGTCGGTTGCCGGCGTGAACCTCGAACTCGACAAGAGAAACGAGGCGCGGCTGCGTTCCATCGTCGCGGACCTGGCGGGCAAGCCCGACGCCGCACTCAGCGCCGAGGAGCGCAAGCTGCGCGACCTGTACAACGCATTCCAGGACACACGGGCTATTGAAGCTGCCGGCCTGACGAGCGTTGAGAGCGTGCTGACGCGGGTCGCCGCACTCAAGACCCGCACCGAGGTCGCGGCATTCATGGGCACGCCCGCCACGCAGGTCGGCGGCCCGTTCGAGATCGACATCGACATCGACGAGAAGAACCCCGCCGCCTATGTCGTGCTGCTGTCGCAGTCCGGACTCGGCATGCCCGACCGCGACTACTACCTGCTCAAGGACAAGGACAGCGCCGCCACCCGCGCCGCGTACCGGAAGTACCTCACCGACATGCTCGGGATTGCCGGCGTGCACGATGCCGCGCGCAGTGCGGCCGTGTATGCGCTCGAGGAAAAGATCGCGCATGTGCACTGGCCGGCGGCCGACCGGCGCGAAGCCGACAAGGTCTACAACGCCATGACGACGACCGCGCTTGCCGCCTTCGCGCCGCAATTTCCGTGGCAGGCGTTCTTTGCCGCGGCCGGAGTCTCCCCGACCTCCCCTGCAGGCGAGCGCTCGGTGGTGGTGCGCGAGAAGTCGGCCTTTCCGAAGCTCGCGGCGGTGTTCGCGGCCACGCCCGTGGCGGTGTGGCGCGACTTCCTCACCGTGCGCTTCCTGCACTCCCGTGCCAGCTACCTGCCGCAGCGGGTTGACGACACCGATTTCGCCTTCTACGGCATGGTGATCGCCGGACAAAAGCAGCAGCTGCCCCGCGATCTGCGCGGCATCCACCTGCTCGACTCACAAATGGGTGAGGCACTCGGCAAGCTGTACGTGGCGCGTTACTTCCCGCCCGAGGCCAAGGCGAAAATTCAGCAGCTGGTGGCGAATCTGCTCAAGGCCTACGAGGCCGACATCGACACCCTGACCTGGATGACCCCGGCGACCAGGGCGAAAGCGCTGGAAAAGATCCGGCGCTTTACGCCCAAGGTGGGCTATCCGGACAAGTGGCGCGACTACTCGGCCCTGTCCATCGTGCCCGGACAACTCGTCGGCGACGTCACGAATGCACAGGTGTTCGAATGGAACCGCGAACTGAGACGCATCGATGAGCCGGTGGATCGAGGTGAGTGGGGCATGACGCCGCCAACCAACAATGCCTACTACAATCCGCCTCTGAACGAGATCGTCTTTCCGGCCGGCACCCTGCAGCCGCCGTTCTTTGATCCGAACGCCGACGACGCGGTGAACTATGGCGAGATCGGCGCCACCATCGGCCATGAGATCAGCCACGGCTTCGATGACCAGGGCAGCAAGTACGATGCGTCCGGGCGGCTCAACAACTGGTGGACGGCCGAGGATCGGAAGAATTTCGACGCGCGCACGGCGGCGCTCGCCAGGCAGTACGACCAATACCAGCCGCTGCCGGGACTGCACCTGAACGGCCGCCTGACGCTGGGCGAGAATATTGCAGACCTGGCGGGGCTCGTGATCGCCCACAAGGCATACCACCTCTCCCTCGGCGGCAAGCCCGCCCCGGTACTCGACGGCTTCACCGGCGATCAGCGCTTCTACCTGGCGTACGCCCAGAGCTGGCGCGAAGTGTGGACCGACGGTCTGATGCGCCGGATCGTGCTCTCAAACCCCCATAGCCCCTCGGCTTTCCGGGTCAGCGGCGTGGTACGCAACGACAGCGGCTGGTATGAAGCCTTCCCACAGGTGAAACCCGGCGATGCGTTCTACCTGCCGCCCGCGCAGCGCGTCGCGCTGTGGTGAGCGGATGACAGCCCTTCAGGGGCTGGGATTGGGTGCAGCGGCCGCCGGAGTTGCAGGCGCGGCAGGCTGAGCGGGCGCGTGTTGAGCGGTCGCGGCTTTGGGCGGCGTTTGTTTATCTTGCGGCAGGCAATCAGGTTGAAAATCCCGCGTTGCGGCCAGGGCACCGGTTTCAAGGTGCTGGCAGGCTGCCGCCCGGTTCAGCGGACGCTGCTCATCCGCGCTGGTCAGCACCCAGCGGGTGCTGACCCATAGCGGACCGGTGTCGCGGCCGCACGCCGCATCGTTGGCAACCTGCAGGAGGCTTCCCTGGTAGCAATCGAGGATCGGCAGAGCCTGGTTATGCGGACTCAGGGTGCTCCAGGGGACCGAGCACGCCGCACGAAAGCCGTGCGCCGGATCCCCCGCCAGCAGTGGCAGCGGTCGGCCGCCAGAGCGCGGTCCGAGAATGCGCTGATTGAGCATCGCGCAGGCAGCAGGCTTGTCGGCCGGGGCCGGCTCATCGGCCGGGACGAGCGGCGCAGCCGCCGCGCTCACCAGCGCCACCAGCAGCCATCTTTTCATTGCGTGCCTCCGCCAGTGCTGCGCGCTACATACAACTCATCCACGCGCCGTCCAAACTCCAGGATCGCGGTGCGGGCGACAAAGAAGCCGAAGGCGACGAAAGAAAAGTAGCCGAGCCAGTCACCGGGGGGCAACCGCAGCCAGCGGTAACCCACCCAGATCGCCAGGGCGATCACCCCGAGCGACAGGCCCATGGCAGCCAGGTACACCAGGAGGCCGCGCAGCCGTTCGCGAACTTCGGCCATGGGCGCGACGCGCAGCTCGACCCCCACCAGAATCACCACGGTCACGGCTACCGCGATCAGCTGCAATGATCTGAAGGTTGACAACAGTAGCAGCAGCACCGCAGTTGCAAGCACCCACACCGGTGTCGGACAGCGCGCGATCACCGGTGCAATCCAGGCACGTGCCGCGGCCGACAGCTCAAAGGGGCCGTGATCCGTGGCATGCAGCCGTTGCACCCATCCCTGGCGCCACTGAAAAATCGCCGCCAGCAGCCACAGCACCAGCAGGTCGTAGGCGTAGAAGCCGATCTTCGGTGTGCGGAATTCCTTGCGCACCTTGGGACGACCGTCGAAGGCGAGCAGGTTTTCCAGCGCCGCCGCGTGATAGTAGACCCCGGGCAGGAGGGTATGCATCGGGGTGGTGATGAGGTCCGCGCTGCCGCGGAAATTCCCGCCAACCAGGAGGAACGACTGGTCGGCGAGCGTGAACAGCTCCTCGTTGCCGGCGCCGAGTGCCGGGTCCACCTCCGGGCTGAGGAGCGCGGCCGCAAACAAGGTCGCGACCGGCGGACACGGGGATTCGCGCGGCAACGCCGGCTGGTTGAGAATCGCCCGCACCGGCGAGATGGCCTGGATGCACGGCGCGTGCGACCAGCGTTGGTTGAAGGGGTCACCCGCGGGCGACCAGGCAAGTTCAAATCCCGCATCAGCGCTGTGCGCGCCGGTCAGCCGCGCAACGCACGCCGCGGGCGCGCCCGCGCTGTCGCAATACATGCGCACTGCAGCGCTCGCAACTCCGGAACCAGCGGCGTCGGTGTCAGCCCGCTGCTCGAATGGATAGCGGCGGCTCACGAAGTCGCTGCCGTCGACCTGGCGTTGCACCGACACCGGTGTGAACACCTGTGCGGCGCGGATGACCGCGCCGCTGGGATCGCGGCAGGCCGCGGCGTCCAGCAGCTGCAGATCCTCGGGTCTGGTCACGGCGAGGTACAAGCCGATGCCGTGTTGGCGCAGGCGGCTCGCGACCGCTAACAGGTCGCAGGTATCCTGCCGCGGCGCCGGATCAAGCAGCAGAAAGTCCAGCAGGATAGCGCGCGGCCGCAGCACCTCCAGCTCCGCCAGCAACTGCGCATGGAACTGCACCGGCACCGGCCAGCGCGCTCCGCGCAAGGCGAGCGCCCGCTCATCGATCACCACCACCACAACCCGTGGCGGCGCCGGCGCCTGATGCGCGGCGCCGACCGGCACCCGCGGGTACAGCCACGCCTCACTGCCGAACCACGCGTACACCAGGTCCTGCGAAAAACGCTTACTGGCGGTGGCAGTTCCGAGCAGATTGAAATTCAGGAAGAACAGCGCCACCGAGGCGAGCAACAGGCTGTGCAGCGCCCCGCGAAACAGGCGCCCCTGCAAGGCCCGCGCCCTGCCTGCGGAATTCGCGGCGCGGCCCGTGGTACCTGCCATTGACATGACTTGATGCTGTCGTATGCTGGAGCGCGAAAGCAAGTGCGTCCGAACTGCCCGGGCAGGCGGCACGATAACGAAAATTTACCCCGCGCGGCGGCGACGAGACGAACGGTTTGAGGTGCACCGCCACCGGCCACCTTAAGACTCCTGGAGTTCGCGTCATGAACAAGACTCGCCGCGTGGACGGCACCGCGGCCGCATCCTGGGCGCTGCTGCTGCTGCCGAATGTATTGATCGGCGCCGCGCTTGCTGCCGGGCCGCCGACGGTTGTCGACAGCCAGACCATTATCCGCAGCCTGCAGCCGTCCTCCTCCGGAACGCGCAGCCTGATCGTAGCTCCGCGGGACGGCGCGGGTGGCGCTCCGGCGGTCGCCGAACGCAAGATGATCCTCGACATCCGCTTTGCAAACGACAGTGACCGGTTGACGCCGGCGGCGCACGCGCAGCTGGCGCAACTCGGCGGGGCGCTGAAGTCGCCGCAGCTTGCCCAGTCGCGATTCCTGATCGCCGGCCACACCAGTTCCACCGGGTCGCCGCAACACAACCTGCGGCTTTCCGAGGCGCGCGCGCGGTCGGTGCGCAGTTACCTGCTGGAACGCTTTAATATTGCCCCCGAACGGATCGAAGCGACCGGGTTTGGCGCCTCGCGTCCACTGGCGACTTTTGCCCCCGGCGCGCTCGAGCAGCGGCGCGTCGAGATCAGCGCCTTGCCACCGGCCTCGTGACAGGAGCCTGAAGCAGATGCGAACCCCGGCCCGGATACTCGGCGCGCTCGCCGCGGGCGCGCTGCTCGCCGGGGCGGTGCAGGCGAGCCCGCGGGCGTTGCTGATCGGGGTTGGTGATATACCCAACAACTTTCTTCCCGGTGTTGATATCGACATCGACAACATGAAGAAAGTCGCCGAGATCATGGGTTTCAAACCCGCTGACATCAAGGTGCTGCTCGACGAGCAGGCGACCTATGCGAACGTCAGACAGGCGCTGGCGACCTGGACCCGCAGGGGCGTGGAGCCGGACGACCACGTGCTCATCTACTTTACCGGCCACGGCACGCGCGTCCCGGATCCGGCGCCGGGCAACGCCGGCGGCGCCGACGACGCGCTGGTGCTGCGCGATGTGCGGCGGGCTCAGATCCACGGCCGCGCGAGCCTGCGCAATGTGCTGCTCGGGCATGAGCTCGGGGCGGCGCTCGCGGCAATCCCCAGCCACAACGTGCTGGTGCTGGTCGATGCCTGCCACAGCGGCACGGCAACCCGCACCCTCACGCTCCCTAATCGCCGACTCGGCGTCGGGTCGGGGGTGAAGAAGTTCTTCTCCTATCCGGGCATGCCGGCCGGGGGCACCACCACGCGTGCCCTGCGCGCGCCCTCGGGGGCAGAAAACTACGCCGCGCTGTCAGCGGCGCGCGACGACGAATCCGCAGGCGACACCGAGCAGGGTGGCCTGTTTACCCTGGGCGTCGTGGGCGCGATTCAAAGCGCCGCGCGTGACGGCCAGCACCCGACGGTTGCGGACCTGCGCACCTCGGCGACGGCGTTCATCGCCGCGCACACGAATGACCAGCACCCGGTTGCCGATGGCAATGACCGTCTCATTCGCGGCGCGCTCGATCTGATCCCCCTGCGGGACGGTCAGGGCCCCACCTGGCAGGCGCTGGCGGCGCTCGCGGCGCAAGGCGAACCACTCGCCCTCGCCGGCAGCGGGCAGCAGATCCGCCTGGGCGAAGAGATCATCCTTGACGTCGCGCTGCCGCGGGCGGGATTCCTGAATGTGGTCACCGTCGACAGCCAGGACCGCGCCACGGTCCTCTATCCGAACAAGTACACCCCGGCCAACGAGGTCGCGGCCGGTCCTTTCCGCTTTCCGACCGCCGACATGAATTTTGTACTGCGGGCAGCGGAGCCACTCGGCCCATCGCTGGTGGTGGCGTTCCTGACGTCCAGGCGCGTCAACCTCCTGGAGCTCGGACTCGAGGGTCGTGACGCTGCCGGACAGATGCAACAGGTGTTCACCGATGTGTCCGCACGCGCCACCCGCGCGATCAGCGTGGAGGCTCGCCGCAGCCAGTTCGCGGCCGGGACACTCACGGTCAAGGTCGAGGGTGCAGCGGCTAACTGAAAGGACGGCAAGTATGAAATCGAAGCTCTCCGTGCTGATGGTCGCGGGTCTCGCGGTGGTCTCGCTCGCCAGCGCCGCGCCGCACGCAGGTTTCCTGCTGTTGTCGTCGCAGGAGTACCAGTCCGAGCTCTCCGCCCGCGCCGCCCCCGGTGCGACGCTCATACTCAAGGCCGCCGACTTCGACGCACCGGCGATCACCGTGGTGAAGCCCGATCGCGGCGCGCCCATTCAAGCTCCGGTGGACATCGACGTGCACTTCAAGGCCGCGCAGGGCGCGAGCGTCAACGTCGGGTCACTGAAGATCATGTATGGCTTCCTGAAGCTCGACATCACCAAGCGCATTCTGCAGGCACCGGGCGTAGAGGTTACGGCGGCGGGCCTCAAGGCCAACGGCGCGCAGCTGCCGAGCGGCAGTCACAAACTCGCCATCGAAGTCGCCGACAACATCGGACGCACTGCGCGGCAGCCCGTTGAGTTCACGGTCAGGTAGGCGCACACGCATGACGAACGACCGGGAGTTCACGCCGCGCATGCACCGCGCACTGCACCCCTTGGGGCGGGCGCTCGCAGCGCTGTTGCTGGTGGTTTGTGCCCTGCCGATCGAGGCGGCACACCGCCTGGCGCTGGTCATCGGCAACGACAACTATCAGCACGCCGAGGTGCTGCGCAACGCGCGTGCTGATGCCAGGGCGGTCGCCGCTGCCCTGCAATCCCTCGGCTTTGCCGTGACCCTGGAGCAAGACCTGACGCTGCAGCAGATGAAGGTGGCGTTGCGTGCGTTCAAGGCGCAGGTTGCCGGGGGCGACGAGGCGGTGTTCTATTTTTCCGGCCATGGCGTGCAGTTCGGGGGTACCAACTATCTGATACCGGTGGATTTGCTGCCGCAGAACGAAGAAGAGGTTGCGGACGACTCGGTGGCACTGCAGCGCGTGCTCGATGATCTGAGCGAGCAAAAGGCGCGCTTCTCGCTGGCGATCATCGATGCCTGCCGCGAGAACCCGTTCAAGGGTGCCGGACGGTCGATCGGCAGGCGTGGGCTTGCGCCGGTGACCGCCGCTACCGGACAGATGGTGTTGTATTCCGCCGGCGCCGGGCAGGAAGCGCTCGACCGCGTCGGTGACCACGATACGGACCCGAATGGCCTCTTCACCCGCATCCTGATCAAGGAGATCAAGAAGCCGGGTGTGACGGCAAATCAGCTTCTCAAGAACGTGTCATACCAGGTCATACAACTGGCCAGGGGCGTCAATCACGAGCAGGTGCCCGCGTTGTATGACCAGACGATCGGCGACTACTACTTCGTGCCCGGAGGCCCGGCTGGTCCCCGCGCGCCTGCGGCCACAGCCGACGCTCTGCACGTCCAGACACCCGGCGAGCTTGAGCAGGAATACTGGAATCGCATCCGGGACAGTACCGATGTGGCGGACTTCTCGGACTACCAAACGCAATTCCCGCAGGGACCGCACGCCGCCCAAGCGGCGCTGGCGCTGCGCAAGCTGCAACAGCGCGCCGCGCACAACGCGCCCGCGCCGCTCGGCACCGAGGCTGCGGACACGCCCTGGACCCGCGCGGCGGCGGCTCCCGCGGGCGAGGCGAGCATGCCGGCGCCCGCGCGGCCGGCATTCGGCGCGGCGGTGGCTGCCGGGACCTACAGTGCCTATTCCACGAGCAGCCTGAGTCCCGGCGCGGTGGGTCGCGGCCGGATCGTGCTCGCGAGCAACGGCGACTTTGAGTACACGGGAACTTCCGGAGTTAAGGTTCACGGGTCGATGGATCTCTCCCGGCCCGGGAACATCGAGGGGACCGGGACGGTCACGCAGCCGAAGCTGCTCGGGATCCCGATGGTCCGCTACCCGGACGGCAGCTCGACCGCGCGGGTGGCGATTCGCGCACAAATCGTCGCAGGCGTGTTGCGCGGCCGTTACTCGGATGCGTACGAAACCGGCGAGCTGGTGGTCGATCTCAACAATCCGCTGTAGCACCTCGGTCCTGCGCCCGAATGCGCGTTAGTCACGGGCGTCGTCCGAGGTTGAACACCAGTCCATACGGGTCCCGAATGTAGCAGCGCGGTATGGACGCGTTCTCTTCGAGTACCGTGCAGCCTGCCGCCACCAGCCGGCGCTTTGCGGCTTGAACGTCGGGCACGAGAAAATCAAAAACGGGCCCGTGTGCCTTACCCTTTTCAACGTACAGACAAAAGCTGCCCGTCTCAAAGCCCATGAGCGTTGCGCTCTGTTGGGTGACCGGCAAGCTGAGATGGGAACGGTAAAATTCAGTCGCTTCGGCCCAGGCATCGGTTCGGATAATAACGTCGCGTGAGGATTTGAATTCGCTTGCCACGGGGGATCTCCGGTGGTGACGCCGAACGCTTGAGTTTACGCGCCGCCCGCTGAGCGCGCCGAAACACGAGGTTGCGCCGCGAGCGTGACGAGACGCCGAGATTCGAGAAGGGCTACAGAGAGTAGCGCACGATTACGCGCACCACGCGGGCGTGATCCGCGGACCAGTGCGCGAATACCTGGCACACCTGGCGCGTGCCGGCCTCCGGCGCGCCCTCCGAGTATTTCTCCGCGAAGCGCGCCTGCCCGGATTCCTGGCCGGGCAGGAGGCGGCTCGCGTTCCAGGACGTCGGCGCCTCGACGAGACGGCTGAAGAGCGCGACTTCGGTGACGGTGGCCATGGCCGGAATGGTCGCGCACAGCGTTACCGGGACCGCCTCGGTTTCGGTGCAGGCGCGGCCGGCGGGAGCGCCCGCCTCTGCGGGCACATTCGGCGGCGATACCCCCGCCGGGCCGACGGCAAGAGCCGGTCGGCATGCGGCCACCGTGGCCGTGACGGCCACGCCCTCGGCGCCGATCCCGCGCAGCACGTCTGTCTCGATCTCGGCGCGCGCGCGGGTGCGCGTGAGCTCGAGGTCGCCGGCGGTGCGGCTGATCTCCGCGACGCGCGCCTGCAGCTCACGCTGCAGCGCGCCTTGCGCGGCGCGCTCGCCTTCGTTCAGCCACTGCGAGAGTGCGAAACCTGAAATGGCCGCCGCGCCGATGATGACCAGCAGCACGATGCGCTGCAGACGGTTCTTACGGCGGTTGGCGGTGGACTGGCGTGCGCCGGCGTCCCGGAGCGAGGCGGATCTGAGCTGCAGAAACGACGCGGATAGCGTCGCGGTCCCCGCGATGATAGCGGCCAGCACTGAATCGGACATCGGTGTGTGCACGCGCGTATGGCTCCTGCGCCACGCTAGCACGCTGACCAGGCGCAGTTGCGGAACTGCCCCGGAGAAACAGAAAAACGCGACGCTGGTCACAGGTCGGCACGCCGCGACGCTTACGCCGAGGTGGCACCCTGGTCTACAGGGCCTGGACCGATCCTGCGCACATATCGCGGTGGTCGCCATTCGCAGCAGCCTCCCTTGCGGTGGTATCGTCTTACAGACATCCCGCAAGCGTGTCGTTCGCCGTGAATGTTGAGGCAAGCATAGAGACGACGACCGAGTTCTGGCCGAAGTGGCAGAGCGCAGTCATTAACGGGGTCTATCCCTTGCACCGCTTGCTGAATGGTTCAAACCACAGCGCGGTATTCCTCACGGAAGGCAAGGAACGAGATCCCCCCTCTGCCGCGATCAAGATCGTCCCGGCTGAGCGGGTCACATTGGCTCAGCTCTCCCACTGGAAGACGGCTGCCGAGCTGTCTCACCCGCATCTGGTTCGGCTTCTCGATGCAGGTCTGTGCCAGCTCGGCGGCCGCCAATTTCTCTTCGTCGTAATGGAATACGCCGAACAGACCCTCTCGCAGGTCCTGCTCCAGCGGGCTCTTACTGCCGACGAAGTGCAGGAGATGCTGCCCCCCACCCTGGATGCCCTGGCTTTTCTTCACGGTAAGAACCTGGTGCAGGGCCAGCTGAAACCGTCAAATTTTCTGGTGGTCAATGATCAGCTGAAACTCGCCAGCGACACCGTGCGCCCCGCCGGCGAACCCAGAGCAAGCATCGCTGAGCCTTCCGCATACGATCCGCCGGAAGCAGAAGGCGGCAGACTATCCCCGGCCGGGGATATCTGGGCTCTCGGCATGACCATGGTCGAGGCCCTCGCGCGGCGCGTTCCTGCCTCGCCTGATGCGCAATCTGCGATCGACTGCCTGCCCACGACTCTTGCTCCGACATTCGTGGACACCGTTAAGAGATGCCTGACTCACGACCCCGGCAGCCGTCCGACGGCCATCGACCTGCAAGCCCCGTTCAAACGTGCGCCGCAAGCGGCCGCGGTTTCGGTTCCCCAGGCAGTTGTTCGGGCCGCGCCGGACCTGGCTGCCCCTCCACCGAAGTCGCCGCAGCAATACGCGCTCGCGCCGATCATCGCCGTGACCCTCATAACATTGGTTGCGGTCTGGGCTGGCTTGCGCGCGTTTCGGAGCCATCCCAACCCACAGCAACCGGTTGCAGGTACTGTCCGGCCCTCGCCGCACCAGGGCGCCAGCACACCGGCAGCCGCGTCGCAGACTCCGGCGGCTCCCCTGTCAGCGCCTCCCAAAGTCTCCGCTCCCTTGGCCAGCGCGAAGGTCAGAGCGTCTAAGCCGGCGCCCCCCCGCCCTGTATCTCATCCCTCGGATCAGCCGGCACAAGCGTTGGCGGACGCTTCACCCTCCGTACTCCATGAGGAGATTCCAATGGTTCCGCGCAGTGCGCGTGCGACGATTCACGGCACTGTCAGGGTCGCGGTGCGTGTGGTCGTCGATCGCTCCGGCAATGTCATCGACGCGCTCCTGGAAAACCCCGGGCCAAGTTCCTATTTCGCCCGTCTGGCAAGAGCAGCCGCCAGAAAATGGAGGTTCGCTCCGGCCGACAATACGGACTCCCGGGAGTGGCTGGTGCGGTTCGAGTTCACTCGCGGCGGCACCATCGGACACGCCGCCGCCGCGCGGTCCTAGTTTGTGAGCACCGAGTTCGCGCGCGCCGCCGCCTTGGCCTGATACAACTCACGATCCGCGGCGCTCAAAAGCCGCTCCGCGGTCGCCCCGTCACGCGGGTAAACGGCAACGCCGATACTGACCGAAAGCCGCGGCGGCTCGTCGTCGGCCGCCAGGCGCGCGGCGATGCGCTGCGACAACTGGCGGGCGCCTGTCTCCGAAGTCTCCGGCAAAATGAGCGCGAATTCGTCGCCACCGAAGCGCGCCGCCGTGTCCGTGACGCGGCAGACAGCGCGCAGGCACTCGCCGACGCGGCACAGTGCCCGGTTTCCGACCAGGTGACCGAAGCGGTCGTTGATCTGCTTGAGGCCGTCCAGGTCCAGCAACACTGCTGCGAAGGCGTGGCCCACGCGCTCCGCCCGCCTCACCTCGCCCTCCAGGGTGCTCACGAGGTAGCGGTAGTTGGCGAGGCCCGTCAGCTCGTCCCTCACGGCCTGGCGACGCGACTGCTCCTCCGACTCGCGATGCTGCTGCACGACCGCGGCTGCGGACAGCATGATCACCGACTGGACGGCAAGGTACGCCTGCAGCAGCAGCAGCGCTTCGTTGGCACTCGCGCTCGCGAAGGGCCCGAGGCCACGCAGGGTGCCGTCGATCGCGATGACCGACAGCACCAGCACGCAGGTGGCGACGCTCCGGCGCCCGAGGCGGAATGCCGCCCAGAACAGGAACGGCACGCAGAGAAATTCGACTGGGAGATGCTGGAACCTGGCATCCGGAATGAGTCCGTCGAAGACAAGGAGCGCCATCAGCGACAGACTGAGCAGCAGCGCCGCAGCCTCGATCAGCCACCGGCGGTTCAGGCGCTCTCGCGGCGCGCTGCTCCACAGGACAACCGCCGGGGCCACCACGAGGACCCCCGCAGCATCGCCGAGCCACCACGTGACCCAGATGTGTCCGTAGTCCGCCCAAGGGGCGAATCCACCGAGTGCGAGACTCAGTGGTCCCATCGTGGCGCTGACCGTGGTGCTCAGGATCGCCCCCAGCAGGGCGAACTTGACGATGTCGCGCGGGCGAACAAAGAAATGACGGCCGTGCGCGAAGCGATTCACCAGCATCGCGCCCGTCAGCCCCTCCAGCGTGTTACCGATGCCGATGCAGACCGAAGTGGCGAGCGAGCCATGCGTGAAGAGGTTGGCGAGGAACGCGCCAACGAAGATGGCCGGCCACACGTCCAGACCCAGCACCAGGAAGGCGGCGAGTGTTATGCCGGCGGGCGGCCAGATGGCCGTGGCGCTCGGGTTGACGAATGCGAATCGCAGGCCGACCTTGGCCGCGACGAAATACAGGCTCGCCACGGCCGCGAGTGTCAGCAGGTAGCGGAGGGTCGCGACATTCAGCGGGGCGACCGCGCCGAGCGTCCGCGCCGCAATGCGCCACGGACTCGCCTCGTCCGCTGAGCTGCGCATCCGGTCCAAGCGGACGAGAATAGGACCGCGGCGCATCCGGGTCAACGATCGGACGGGCACAGCGCCCGCCGCGCCTGCGCGAGGATAACCAACCTATTCTTATGTTATGACGGGCCGCCGCTCACTGGACTGGCGTCAGATTGTTCTGATCAAGAGTAAGGGTATTTGTGCCCGCCTTCAGATCCACCGGAAGATTCCACATCATCGGTTTGTTGGAGATGTGAACGGGGTTGAAGACGTAGTAGCGCCCCGCCGGCAGGGGTTGGGTTTGACCCCTTCCCGCCGCATCGGTGACCACCAGGCCGGCGGTATCGGCCGTCAAAGCCTGCCCCCCTTGCTGACACGCCGGCGTCCCGTTCGCACATGCCACCCCCCACATCTTCATGGCGGATCCGTCGGCCGTGGCCCGCAGCCCACCATTTGTCAGCGCCACCTCCACATCGTGCTTCAGGACGAACACATGGCCGCCATGCAGTGGCGTCGTAACCACGAGGACCGCGCCCGTCGTCGCACCCACGGCTTGCGGTGCGCTGACGGCACCGGCCTGCCCAGGCTGGGCCGTGGATGCGGCACCAGCCCGCGCCATCGTGCAACCAATCTCCTTCGCAATAATTTTATCGTGGCCTTTGAAATCAAATACCGCAGCGCCAAATGCTCCGGGATCCAGCGGCAGCACGGCGATCGTGTCGCCGCCCCCGTGGTATTCAACGCGGGTCAGCACGCGCTCGCGTCCACCGCCGACCGACACCAGTGTCGTTGGACGGAACTCAACCATCGCACTGCCAAACATTGAGTCGCACACGCTCTGCAGCATGCCGGCTGCCATTTGTGCCGCGTCGGCGCCAAACACGACCCCGACGTCTCCCAGCGGCGAGTCCGCAGGGCCTATGGGTGGCGCTGCATGCGAGTTCCAGCGGCCAAAAAGCGGATTCTGGTTCGGAGGTACAAGCGGGTACCTTATCCATATCGCGCGCAGATCCGGGCCGGATGCGACAACGGGCGCAGTGGACTGCTGCTGCTGGCGCATGTTCTGCTGGAACTGCGCGTTCTGCTGATCGCGGAACTGCTGAGCCTGCTGATCCTGTTGCTGCTGGATCTGCATACTTCCCTGATAAGTGCCGGGGTTTGGAATAGCCCCGGGAGTTGTCGGCCCCACTGGCTCCTGGGCGAATGCCGTGCCGCACCCCGCAGTCGCAGCCAGGAGGACCATCGTTATCCAGGGCGAAAGTGCCGGTTTCGTCTTCATGCTGCCCCTCCCCGACGTGCTGACCGCTTGTCGCGGCGGTCGAGACCACGCCCGGTGTTGTCATTCTGTCGCGGCGCCCGGATCGCTCGCAGAGAGCATGCGCCTGTCGGTGCGACGCGGGCAAATGGCGCGATGGCTCCCGCGCAATCCCGGCTTCTGCGGCGCAGCAACCATTTCAATCGTGGGCACTTCAATTTAATGGGTGCCACTGAAGTGTTTATGGCGGAGAGGGTGAGATTCGAACTCACGAGCCCCGTGAAGGGCCTCCGGTTTTCAAGACCGGTGCAATCAACCGCTCTGCCACCTCTCCGAACCCGCCGCGGGCATTCTATCAAGGTGCCCTCCATCTACCTCGAAATCCATAGGCACCACGGCTCCGAATAGTCCCCCGCGGTGCCTCGCCGGAGGGCTGTGCCCACGCCTGCCCATCACTAGTGTGTAGCGCGAAGGATGGTGACGTATGGGCTTCTTTCTTCTTGATATCGGGATTTCGCTCGCGGCCGCGTTCGTTTACCTCGCCGTGGCCATCTGGAGCGATTCGGCCCGCTCGGTGTAGTGCTCTGGCGGCGTCAGCCGCCGGTCACGGCTTGCGCCGCGCTGCAAGTCTAAGGAAAGTCTTCTTCCCAGAACTCCCCCGCGCGGCGCGCAGCGCCGGCAGCGCGCTGCTGCTCCGCGGTACGCAGCTCGACACGGCGTATCTTGCCGGAAATGGTCTTCGGCAGCGGGGCGAACTCGACGCGGCGGATGCGCTTGTAGGCCGACACGCGTCCGCTCACATGCTCCAGGATCGAGCGCGCGGTCGCGCCATCCGGCTGGCAGCCGGCGGCGAGCACCACGAACGCCTTGGGCACCGACAAGCGCAAGGGATCGGGGCTCGGCACGACGGCGGCCTCCGCAACCGCCGGATGCTCGATGAGCACGCTCTCGAGTTCAAACGGACTGATGCGGTAGTCCGATGACTTGAACACATCGTCCATGCGGCCGACGTAGGTCAGATAGCCTTCGGCGTCGCGGCTGGCGACATCGCCCGTGTGGTAGTAGCCGTCGCGCATGGCATCGGCGTTGCGTTCGGTGTCGCCGAGGTACTCACGCATCAGGCCCGCGGGGCGTCGCGCCAGCTCGATGCAGATCTCGCCCTCCTCGCTCACCTTGCCCTCGGCGTTGATCAGTACCACGGCAAACCCGGGGAGCGCCCGCCCCATCGAACCGACCTTCAGGATCTGCCCCGGCGGATTGCCGACCTGCGCGGAGGTTTCCGTCTGGCCAAAGCCATCGCGAATGCTGATACCCCAGGCATCGCGCACGCGCTCGATGACCTCCGGGTTCAGCGGCTCACCGGCGCTCGCGGCCTCGCGCAGTCGCACACGCCAGGCGCTCAGGTTCTGCTGGTTGAGCATCCGCCACACGGTGGGCGGAGCGCAGAAGCTGGTGACGGCGTGCTGCACGAGCTGATCGAGAAGCCGGCGCGCATCGAAGCGCTCGTAGTTATACGCACACACACAGGCCTGCGCGTTCCACGGCGCGAACAGGCACGACCAGGCGTGCTTGGCCCAGCCGGGCGAGCTCAGATTCAGGTGCACATCACCGGGCTTGAGGCCCAGCCAGTACATGGTGGACAAGTGCCCGACCGGGTAACTCACCTGCGTGTGCGCCACCAGCTTCGGCCGCGCGGTGGTGCCGGAGGTGAAGTACAGGAACAACAGGTCGTCGGCGCGCGTCACCGCCGCCGGCGTGAACTGCACGGGGGCCTCGAGCGAGTGCGCGTATGCAATCCACCCGGGTGCCGCCCCCACCGCGATGCGCACGGCGGCACCGGCGACGTCCGCAAAGCGCGCGGTGAGCGCGGCGTCCGTGACAATGGCCTTGACGTTGCCGCGCTGCAGACGGTCGGCAAGATCGTCACGCTCCAGGAGGGTCGTCGCCGGAATGATGACGGCGCCGAGCTTGATGGCCGCGAGCATTGCCTCCCACAACGGCACGACATTGCCGAGCATGATGAGGATGCGATCGCCCGGACCCACGCCCCGGCCAGTGAGGAAATTCGCCACCTGGGAGGAGCGCCGCGAAAGCTGTGCGAAGCTCAGGGTCTCATCGCCACCCGCATCGTCGATCACCCGCAGCGCCGCGGCGTCGTTGCCGGCGGCGATCACGTCGAAGTAGTCGCGGACCCAGTTGAAGTTCTCGAATGCCGGCCAGCGGAACTCGCGCTGCGCGGCGCTTAAGTCCGTGCGCAACCGCAGCAGCTGGTCACGCGCCTCGATGAACCGCCGCGTCGTGTCCACCGCTCACCTTCAGCCCTTGCCGGCCGGGTTCTTGCCAGCCGCATCCCTGGTGCCAGCGGCGGCGTCATATTGTGCCGCCGGATGATACCCCGGAAGGCCTGCGGCCTCCTTGCTGCCCGCGAGCGGCAGCGCGCGCTGCACGGCATTGTTGAAGGCAGCGCGCGTCGGCCCGATGGTCACGCGCGTGCGGAAGAAATCCGCCCAGAGAAACTCGGCAAAGGCAGTGGGGGTCTTGTCGTAACCGCCGGCGTTGCGCACGTAGCCGGCGAGCGAGCGGTACGGATCATCGAGGAGCTGCACCAGGTGACTCGGGATGGCCTCGAAGCCGCACGGTTTCCCGTTCTGGTCGATCGGATGCGCCCATTTCGCCTCGCTCATCTTCGGCCAGAACAGCGCAATCGGCACTTTGCTGAAATCCCCTTCGATCCAGAAAAATCCGGTGTCGACGTTCGCCTCGCAAGCCGCGCGCCCGAGGTGATGGTGATCGGTGATGTAGAGCTTGCCGTCCGGTCCCCAGACACCCGGGATCGGGTGCGCTTCCATGAACTCCCGCTGCTCGTGTTTTTTCAGCGACTCGAGCTTGGCCCGCTTGTCACGCACTTCGATCATGCCCACCGTGATCTGGGTCGGACGCACTTTATGAATCTCAACCTCGTGCAGGTTCGGCATGGACTCCCCTTGAGCTCAAGTCCGCCGCTGATCGTACACCGATCGTCCGCTGCGAATCCTCATCCGGGGGCGGACTCAGCTGACACACGCGCGCGCCACGCGGAGCGCAACATCGTCAGCGCGGCGTACGTGACCACGACGATCACCAGCCAGCGCATGGCGGTCAGCGGCAGTTGTTTGACTATAAAAAAAGCGACCAGCACGCCGGCCACGCCGCCGATGACGAGGCCGAGCGCCGGCCCGTGCGCGAAACGTCCCGACCTGAAGAACCCCAGGCTCGCCACCGGCTGCAGGATGCCGTCACTTCCCATCATGATCGGAAAGGCCGCCAGCGGATTCAGCCCGAGCAGTGCCAGCAGGATCATGGTCGGGGCGTAGTTGCCGATGCCGATGCACATCAGCGCGCCGAGGAAAAAGTTGACGCTGACCGCGAGTCCAAAGCGCCAGCCGCCCAGCCCCGTGGCCTCGCCGCCGGCAGGAAAGGCGCCGAGGTTCTTCATCGCGAAAAAAAACGCCGCGATGAGCAGCGCCATGCCCATGAACAGCTGGATCGTGCGGCGCGGCAATTGGCTCACCACCCTCGCCCCAAGCCACGCGCCCGCGGTGGCGCTGACGATCATGCACAAGAGCAACAGCGGCTCGACAGTCACCGCCGTCACGAACAGCAGCGTTTCGACAAACGCCGCGGCGTTGTGGCCGACGTTCAGAGTTCCTGGAATGAGTTCATCCGCCGGGCTGCCGCGGAACTTGTAGAGCGCCGTCGTCGGGGCGTAGGAGCCGATGCCCAGCGTGTCGAAAAAATCGGTCACGAAACCGATGGCGATGTCGCCGCTGGTTGGCCGCTGGCGCAGCCGCTGGCGCTTCGCCGCCCAGATCCAGCCGATGACGAAGGCGATGTTGCCCAGTACCAGCGCGATCAGCAGGCCCGCCTTGGTCGCGTTCATCTCACTCCCCACGCATCCACCATGCGCAGATACTGGATCGTGGCTCGCGCCCCGAGGCCGCTCAGGGCGTGCAGCCTGATCGGCCGCACCGGCGTCACCGGAAACCCCAGTTGCGTGGCGGGAGCGCCGAGTGTGCGCTGCGCCAGGAGCCGCCCCATCATGGTCGCCATCGCGACGCCGCGGCCATTGTAGCCGAGGCCCGCCAACACGCCGGGGGCGAGTTCGTGCAGGTGCGGCAGGTGATCGCGCGTGATCGCGACCCAGCCACCCCAGTGGTACTCGAAGGGGATGCCGTCGAGTTGCGGAAAGATCTCGTGTACGGCGCGATACTGGTGGCGCACGGCTTTCAGTCCCGGTGCCGCCGCGAACGTCCCGCGCGAGCCGAGCACGAAGCGCCCGCTGGCATCGGTGCGGAAATAGCGCAGCAGGTGCCGGGTATCCGACGCCGCCTGCCGCTGTGGCAGGATCTGCCCACGCAGCAGCGGCGGCAGCGGCTGCGTTGCGACCTGAAAGGATGGCACCGGCACCAGCGTGCGGCGCAATGCGCCCGCGAGCTTATCCGTGTAGGCGTTGGTCGCGAGTATGACCGTCGGGGCCGTGACGCTGCCCTGCGGGGTATCGATGCGCCAATCATCGGCCACGCGGATGAGCCGGATGGCGGGACTGTGCGTAAACACCTGGCCACCGGCGCGCAGCACCGCCTGGGCGAGCCCGCGCACGAAGGCCAGCGGCTGCAGCGTGCCGCCGCGACGATCGAGCAAGCCGCCGCAGTAGCGCTCGGAGCCGGTCAGCGCCTTCACTTCCTCGCGCGACAGCATTGCCAGCGGCGCGCCGCGCCGGCGCCATTGCTGCGCCCGCCGCGCGAGCCCCGCCAGCGCGCGTTCCGAGGTGGCCGGCTGGATCCACCCCGTGCGGATGTCATCACACTGTATGGCGTGCCGCGCAATGAGCTCGAACACCAGGTCAGCCGCGCTGGCGACGGTGGCTACCAGCCGCGCCCCCAGATCCGGTCCAAACATCTCTTCGAGCGTGTCAGGGTCGTGCTTGACACCCGGGATCACCTGGCCGCCGTTCAGGCCCGAAGCGCGTTCGCCCACGTCCACAGCGTCGAGTACTGCAACTTCGCGCCCGGCGAGCGCCAGGTGCAGCGCCGCCGATAATCCGGTGTAGCCGGCGCCGACAATGACGGTGTGCGCGCGCCGCGCGGCGGTGAGTTCGCCCAGCGCAGGGCCCGCAGGCGCCGTCGCGGACCACAGCGATTGCAGCGGCACGGCGGGCATCGTGCGCGAGTATCGATTATCCCCGGGCGATATGCGAGACTTCGTGCGCGATGCGCTGCGTGTCCTTCCTGTCCGCCGTAATGTTGGGTGTTGCCTTGAGTGCGCGAGCGCTCGCCGCGCCCGGCGTCCCCCCACCCCTGCCCGCCGAGCATCTGACGGTGGAGCACCTGCCCGCGAAGACCCCGCACTGGGTGTACGTGTTCGACGAGGCGTTCATAAACGAGATCGATTCACGCCTGCACCTGTTCGACGGCGACAGCTACCGGCGGCTCGGGCAGATCGATGCCGGGTTTGGCGGCTCGGTCAACGAATCCCCGGATGGCCTGACCACGGTCGTCGCCACCACCTACTTTGCCCGCGGCAGCCGTGGCACCCGCACCGACGTAGTCGAGTTCACGGACAACTCAACCCTCACGCCGACGCATGAAATCGTGCTGCCATCGAAGCGCGCGATGACCGTGCCGAACATTTTCAACGTCGCCTACAGCGCCGACGGCCACTTCGTCTACGTCGCCTACATAACACCCGCCGCCTCCTTCGGCGTGCTTGACCCGGCCCGCTCAGCGGTGCTCAGCGAGATCGACACGGCGGGCTGCGTACTGGTCATCCCCTCGGGCCCGAACCGCGTGTCCTCCCTCTGCGAGAGCGGGCGGCTGCTGACGGTCACGCTCGATGCCGCAGGTCACGAAGCCTCGCGCGCCATGTCAGAGCCGTTTTTCGATGCCGATGCGGATCCGGTGTTCGTGCAGGGCATCCGGACCGAGCAAGGGTTTGCCTTCCTGTCTTTCCTGGGTGAAGTCCACGAGGTCGACTTCCGCGGTGCACAACCGGCTTTTGCGCCCGTGTGGTCGCTGCTCGAGGCGTCCGAGAAGGGTAAGTGGCGTCCGGGCGCGATGCAGGTGGGCGCCATTCACCGTGGCCGGAAGCGCCTGTACGTGCCGATGCACGTGGGCGGCGAAGGCACGCACAAGGATGGCGGTTCGGAAATCTGGGTGTTTGATCTCGCCAGCCATCAGCGCCTCGCGCGCTGGCCGCTGCACATCGCCGGGGCGAAACGCGTGATGGCGGTGCAGGTGTCGCAGGATGATGCCCCGCTGCTGTTCGCCGCCACCGACTCCTCGGACCTCGCGGTCATGGACGCCCTCACGGGGCGCGTGCAGCACGTCGAGAAGCATCTGGGACAGACGCCCTGGATGATGTTGAATCCATAAGGCTTACCCGATGCGCTCGCTGGATCACCTCGTCGAAACCTCATCACGCTCGCTGGCGCGACGTACGTCCCGCCGCAGCCTGCTCGCCACGCTCGGTCAGCTGCTCACCGGAGCGGCGCTGCTGCCGCTCTTGCCCGTGGATCGCGGCAGCCGCGCGTGGGCGGCGGACGCCAAGCCCAAGGCCGATGATCCGCAAAGCTGCGAGTACTGGCGGTACTGCGCGATCGATGGCTTCCTGTGCTCGTGCTGCGGCGGCACCGCGACCTCCTGCCCGCCGGGCACGGCGACCTCGCCCATCACCTGGATTGGCACCTGCCACAACCCGGGCGATGGCCGCGATTACATCGTGTCCTACAACGACTGTTGCGGGAAGACCAGCTGCGGCAACTGCGAATGCAACCGCAATGAGCGTGAGAAACCAACCTACCGGCCCTCGCGCAACAACGATCTGAACTGGTGCATGGCCAACGCCGATGCGAACTATCACTGCTCGGTGTCGGTGATCCTCGGAGTCGCCGAAAAGAAATGAGTCCGCGTGCGGCATTGGCGCTCGCGGCATCCGCGGGCGCGCTCGCAGCAGTGCTCGGCGCGGCCCGGGCGGCGGACCCGCCCACACCCGTCTACGCTCAGGGCGCCGCGACTTTTCAGGCGAACTGCGCGGTGTGCCATGGAGCCGCGGGCGCTGGCGTACCCGCATTAGCCCCGCCGCTGCTGTCCTATCCCGCCCACTACGCCGCCAGCAAAGAGGGGCGGCGCCAGCTGGCCATGACGGTGCTCTACGGGCTTTTCGGCGACATCCTGGTCGATGACAAGCACTACGACTTCAGAATGCCGGATTTCGCGCGCCTGGATGACGCCACGCTCGCGGCGACCCTCAACTTCATCGTGTTCGATCTTGGACACGCGGCGGCGGGCGTGAGACCTATGGAGCCGGGTGAGATCGCCGCCGAACGCGCGCTGGTGGTGGATGGTGCGGCGGTGCGTGAACATCGCAAGAACGTCGCGTTCTAGGAGCCAGCCCCGGTGCGGCGCCCCACATTCAGGCTTAAGGCATGCCTCGTCACTGCGGGGCTCGCGGCCCTCTTGATGAGTGCGCCTGTCACCGCCAGCCCCGCCGAGGACTACATGCTCTACTGCATGGGCTGCCATGGCGCGGAGGCGAACGGCGTGCCGGGCAAGGTGCCGCCGCTCGCCGGCTCGCTGGCGCTCTTCATGCGCACGCCCGAGGGACGCAACTACGTGCTGCGCGTTCCGGGAGCTGCAAACTCGGCGCTGTCGGACGCGCGCCTGTCCGCCGTTCTCAACTGGATTGCCGAGCGCTACGGCGCGCCCGGCGGCGCACCCCGCTCCACGCCCTTCACCGTGGCGGAAGTCGCGGGCATTCGCCGCGTGCCGTTGGTAAATGTGCAGGCGACGCGGCGCGAAGTGGTCCGCGCCCTTGCCGCCGCCGGCAGCGCGCCACCTGCGGACTACTGAAGCGCGCGGCGCCCTGCACGGGCGCCCCAGGCTACTGACGGAATATCGCCGTTATGCCGATGGTCCGCGGGCGGAACGTGAAGTCACGCTGCAGCCGGCTGACACCCGCCACCAGGGGATTGATGGTCGTGTTGTAGCTCGTCAACGCATGGGTATTGGTCAGATTGTCGACGAAGGCCGCGAGCGACCATGCACCGAACTGCGCGCCGCCTCGCATGCTCGCGAAGGTCGTGCCGGGCAGAACGAAATTCGCCGCGTCAAACTGTGAGCTGGCCGGATCCTGGCTCGCCGTGGTCCACTTGGCGCGCGCCTCGTACTCGCCGTCGACGCGCACAAACGACTCGTGGGCGAAGGCGGTGAATCGGTATTCCACGCCCACGGCGACCGTATAGGGCGCGGTGCCCTGACCGCCGCCGGTCTCGCTGCTCGCACCCTCGATGGAATCCCCATTGGCGACCAGCGGGTTCGGGTTGAGCCCGACGCTGCTGAAGCGGAAGTCCCTGGTGTAACGGGCGTCGGTGTAACCGGCAGCCAGTTCCAGGCTCAGGCCGTTGCTCAGCGACACGTCCGCCTGGATATCGGCGCCCTTCGCCACCGCCTGTCCGGTATTGGCGATGAAGGAGATCTGGCAAACCGGCGGGACGACCAGCTGTTGAATGTTGTTCCACTGAATGTAGTAGATGCTGCTCGCGATGCGCACGCGGTTGTTGAAGTTGTTCTTCGCGCCCACCTCGTAGCTCTGCACCGTGTCCGAGCTGAACTTATCGACCACCTTGCTTCCCGGGTGGCTGGCGAGATCAGCCGCATCGACAACCACACCGAAGTTTGCGAAATCGGTCGGACACGCCGCATACGGAACCGGGTTGTTCGCGCCGCCCGGACGGAAGCCCTTGGCGTAAGCGGCATAGAAGAGGTTGGCCTGATCCATCTGAAACTGCAGGGTTACCTTGGGCGTGAAGGCGCTTTCGCTGATGTCGCCGGTGCCGGCCCTGGTGGGAGCGTACAGCTGCGGTCCGCCCGTGAGGGTGTCGAAGTTGTACTTCATGCGTGAATAACGGGCGCCGACTGTGGTCTTGAGCCGATCGGTAAACGCGTACGTCAACTCGCCGAACACCGCGACCTGCGTGTCCTTGGAGTTGGTCTTGAGGAAGTAGGCGTCATTCGGAAACCCCGGGTCGTAGGCGTCCGGACCCGTGCACAGCCCCGTGACGGGGTCGAGGTAACAGAACACCTGGGTGTACGGCAGCCCCAGCACGGCCGTGGTGAGCTGGTTGAGCATCGGGTCGTGGATCTGCTCAAGGTAGGTCTGGCGGTTGTCATTGGCGAACACCCCCGCCGTCCACAGGAGGCGCGCGAGGGGATCCGTCGATTGCAGGCGGATTTCCTGGGTGAGGTTCTCCTGCCCGTTGTCGATGGTCGACGGCGAGTGATAGTTCAGACCCGGGACATGCAGGCCGTTACCGTCGAGGAGGGGGTACGGGACTTGCCATGGTGTGCCCCCCGCGCAGACTGGTGAGTAGGTCGGGTTGCAGAATATCGGTGCCGCATTCTGCGTCTGGTAGTAGCCGAGGTTATAGAGCGTGCCCTCGTAACCGGTCTGATTCTCGCGATGGTAGAACGAGGTATTCGAGATCAGGCGCACCGCGCCCAAGTCGCCCTCGACCTTGATCGAGGGCAGATAGAACCGGTCCGGCGAATTGCGTGCGTCAGGATCGGCGTTCACGAAACGGTTGCTGCCCGGATCCGAATACAGCGGCCAAAACGTCGAGATGTCGTGGCGCGTCCGGGACTGGTAGTAAATGCTGGGCGTAATTCCCCATTTTTCCGACGGCGCCCACAGCGCCGCGAGCCGGATCAGCGCGTTGTCATCGTGGTTGTCCTTGCTGTCCACGGTGGCGAGCGTGTAAGGATCGATACGGTCGATCCAGCCGCCGTCCCTGCGGTACCACACCGACAGGCGCGCGCCGAGCGTACCTTCCACCAGCGGGCCGCCGACCGCGACTCCTGCCTCGTAGCTCAGATCGCCGCCCTTGGTGGTGGCAACTTCCGCGCGGCCGTAGACACTGGTTTTGGACAGACTCGGCTGGGTCGTGATGTAGCGCACCGTGCCGCCCTCGGACCCGGAACCGAACAGCGTGCCCTGCGGCCCGCGCAGCACTTCGACGCGGTCGATGTCGAAGGACTTGGGCACCGCCTCGTCGGGACTGAATGCGAGCGCCCGCATCTGGATCGGCGTGTCATCGAGGTAGATGCCGGTCGTGCCGGCGCCGCCGGTACCGGAGATGCCGCGGATCGAGATGTTGTTGGTGCCGGAGTTGTCGAAATTCACGCCCGGGGTGAAGCGCGCAACCTCGGAGAAGTCCTTGATACCGCGCTCGTCGAGACTCTCCTGCGTCAGCGCGGTGACACTGATGGGCACCTTGCTCAGGGACTCCGCGCGGCGGGTCGCGGTGACCACCACTTCCTGCAGCGCGCCCGTGGGTGCGGCCTCCTCGCCGCTTTGCGCCTGCTCGCCCTGGGGCTGCTGCGCCCAGGCTGCAAGCGGCCCGAAGATAAGCATCGCGAGACTTACCTGACACGCAACGCGAGTCGCGCTACGCAGGATGCACCGGTCGTTGTCAAAGCGCCGCATCTCGCCTCCCAGTATCCGGTTTATAAGTTATTCAAGCTGCGCGGACAGAGCAGCACTCTAAGCTACAATATGCCGCTACCTCAACCGCCGAAGGCGCGGCTCACCGGCAGCGTGCGGATGCGCTTGCCGGTGGCGGCGTAGATGGCGTTGCACAGCGCCGCCGCGACACAGGCCGTGCCGGTCTCGCCCACGCCCCCGGGACTCTCAGCGCTCGCGACCAGGTGCACCTCGACGCGGGGAGCCTCTGGCATGCGCAGCGACGGAAAGTCGTGAAAATTGCTCTGCTGGACCCGCCCGTTCGCGATGGTGATTTCATTGCCGAGCGCGGCGCTGAGGCCGAACATCACGCCACCCTCGAGCTGGGCGCGCACCGTGTCGGGATTCACCATCTGGCCGCAGTCCATGGCGCACACGACGCGCTCGACGCGCGGCTGTCCGTCGCGGCCCATGCTCACCTCGGCGACCTGCGCGAGGTAGCTGCCGAAGGCGAACTGGATCGATACGCCACGGCCGTTTCCGGCAGCCAGCCCGGTGCCCCAGCCGGCACGGTCGGCGGCGAGGTCCAGCACCGCGCGCAGGCGCGGCTCGCGCAGCAGCGCGCGCCGGTAGCGCACCGGGTCCTTCTGCGCCGCGGCTGCGAGCTCGTCAATGAAACTCTCGACCGCGAATACGCTGCGCGTCGGACCGACCCCACGCCACCAGCCCGTCGGCACCCCGGGCGGGTCGCGGCGCACGAACCGCACTTCCATCTGCTCCAGTGGGTAGGCGAGATCGGCGGCGGAAGTGACCGCGTCATAGTCCACGCCGTTCCTGACCGTTGCCTCGCCGTAGTACAGCGCCCACAAGCCGGCGCCGGCGATGGTGTGACGCCAGGCCACCGGCATACCGCGCGCGTCCAGCGAGGCGCGCAGACGATCCACATAGTAGGGGCGGTAGCGGTCGTGCTGGATGTCTTCCTCGCGCCGCCACAACACCCTGACAGGGCCCGCCACATGCCGTGCAATGCGCGCGGCCAGCACGATGCCATCCACCTCCAGGCGCCGGCCGAAGCCGCCGCCGATGAGATGATTGTGAATGCGGATCTGTTCGGGCTTGAGTCCGAGAGCGGCGAGTTTGGCGACCGCGCGATCCGGGGCCTGAGTGCCAGTCCAGATCTCGCATTCCCCATGACGCCAGTCCACGGTGCAGTTCATGGGCTCGAGCGTCGCGTGCGCGAGGAACGGCTGGTGATAGATCGCGTCCACCCGCGCGCGCGCATGGGCCGCGGCGGCGGCAGGATCGCCCTTGCGGCTCGCGAGCGCGCCCTCTTCGTGCACCGCGGCTTCGAGCTCCGCCACGATGGCCGCCTGTTGCACGGCGGCGTTGGCGCCGTCGTTCCAGCGCGGCGCCAGTGCCCGCATTCCCTGCATTGCCGACCAGGTGTCATCCGCCACCACGGCGATCACATCGCCTTCATTCACGACCTGCAGCACGCCGCGGACTGCGAGGGCGGCGTCGCTCGCCAGCGGCTCGCTGATGCTCCCGCCCTCCACTGGTGAGAGTGCGATGAGTGCCACCTTCGAGTTCGGTGGGCGGGCGTCGATGCCGAAGAGCGCGCTGCCGTCGACCTTGCCGGGCGTGTCGCGCCGCGGTGTCGCGCGACCGATGAGCCTGAAGTCCTTGGCGGCTTTGAGCTGCGGCGCCACCGGCACCGGCAGCGCCGCCGCGGCGGCCGCCAGCGCTCCATAGGTGAGGCGCCGGCCGCTGGCGGTGTGCGTGACTTCCCCGCGCTGCGCCTGGCAGGTGGCCACGGGCACACGCCAGCGCTTTGCCGCCGCCTCGAGCAGCATCAGGCGGGCGCTCGCGCCTGCCTGCCGCAGCGGCGTCCAGCACTGGATGATGGACAACGAAGTGCCGGTGGACTGATCGCGTTCAATGCCCTCCGGGGCGCTCGCATCGACCGCGAATCCGTACACCGCCGGATCCGGCGGCGCCGCCTCGAGCGTGACCGCGGCGAGATCGACCTCCAGTTCCTCGGCGATCAGCATGGGGAGCGAGGTGTAGGTGCCCTGCCCCATCTCGACCTTCGGCATGACGAGGGTGATGGTGTTGTCCGGCGCAATGCGCACGTAGGCGTTGAGCGTGCCGGCGGTGCGCCCGCGGTTCGCCGCCAGACGCACGCGCCGCAGGCTCACGCCCAGCACCAGGGCACCGCCGGCCGCCGCGGTCACCAGCACGAAGTGTCGCCGGGTGAACGCAGCCGGATCGGCCATCAGCTACCGGCCTGCTGGCCCGCCACGCCGGCAGTGAGTGCCCGCGCACGGCGCCGCCAGCGCACCACCAGATAGGCGCCAATAGCCACCGCGAGCGCCAGCACGCTGACGTGCAACTCCTGCGCGAGCTCCCCGGGAGTGAACGCCATGGCGATGAGTATGGCGGCCATGCCGGCGATAGCGGCGTAGCTCGCCCACGGGAAAAACCACATGGTGATCGCCGGCGCGGCGGCACCGCTCGCCTCGCGCGCGCGCCGCAGGCGGATGTGGGCGAGCGCGATCATCGTGTAGACGAAGACCATCAGCGCCCCTGAAGCATTCACCAGGAACGCGAACACGGTCTGCGAGGAGGTGATCGCGGCGAGAATCCCCAGCACCCCGGCGATGCTCCCCATCAACACCGAGCGCGTCGGCACGCGCCGCTCGTTGAGCTGCACCAGCCACTGCGGTGCATCGCCGTGCTCGGCGAGTACGAACAGCACGCGTGAACACACATAGAAGGCGGAGTTTAAACACGAAAGCACGGCGGTGAGGATGATGGCGCTCATGGCCACGCTTGCCCACTTGAACTGCATGACGGTGAGCGCCAGCGTGAACGGCGATTCCCCGGGGTGAATGCGCACCCACGGCACCACCGCGACGATGAGCAGCACCGAGCCCACGTAGAAGGTGAGAATGCGCACGATCACGGACGAACTCATCTGCGCCACCGCGCGTGCCGGCTCCTTCGACTCCGCGGCCGCCACCGTGGTGATCTCCGCCCCGGTCAGCGAGAAGTACACCGTCACCGCCCCGGCAAGCACCGCCACCCACCCCTTGGGCACAAAGCCGCCGTAGTTGCTTAAGTTACCGAAGGTCGGTCCGCTGCCGGAAGTGAAGCCGCAGGCGAACGCCGCGGCCAGCGCGATGAACACCAGGATCGCCGCCACCTTGATGGAGGCAAACCAGAATTCAAACTCCCCGTAGGAGCGCGCCGACATGAGATTCACGCCGGTCATTACCCCCATGAGCATGATTCCCAGCAGCCACGACGGCAGCCCGAGCCAGGCGTGCAGGATATTGGCGCCGGCGATCGCCTCCACCGGCACGACGATCATCCAGAAGTACCAGTACAGCCAGCCGGCGACGAAGCCCGCCCACGGACCCAGACCCGCGCGCGCGAACTCGGTGAAGGAGCGCACCTGCGGATTCGCCACCGCCATTTCCCCGAGCATGCGCATCACCAGCAGCACCAGAAGGCCGGTGATGAGGTAGCTCAGCACGATCGCAGGTCCGGTCGCGGCGATCGACGCGCTGCTGCCGACGAACAGCCCGGCCCCGATGATTCCACCGATGGAGATCATGGTGACGTGGCGCGGTTGCAGCGAGCGGCTAAGTTCAGTCTGCATGGTGGTTCAATTCCTCACGCCGTAAGGCGTGTCAGGCCGCCCGTGTATGCGTGCAGTACCTGCGGCACGTCCACCGAGCCGTCTTCGTTCTGATAGTTCTCGAGCACCGCCACCAGGGTACGACCCACGGCAAGCCCCGAGCCGTTGAGCGTGTGCAGAGGCTCAGGCTTGCCGCCGTCCGGATTGCGCCAGCGCGCCTGCAGGCGCCGCGCCTGGAAGGCTTCGAAATTGCTGCAGGAGGAAATCTCGCGGTAGCGCCGCTGCGAGGGCAGCCAGGCCTCGATGTCGTAGGTCTTCGCGGCGCCGAAACCGGTATCCCCGGCGCACAGTGCCACCGTGCGGTAAGGGATGGCGAGTCTTGCGAGCACCCCTTCGGCGTGCGCGGTGAGCTCCTCGAGCGCCGCGTAAGAGTCCGCCGGGCGCACGATCTGCACCAGCTCCACCTTGTCGAACTGGTGATTGCGGATCATGCCGCGCGTGTCCTTGCCGGCGGCGCCCGCTTCGGAGCGAAAGCACGGCGTGTGCGCCACCCACTTGAGGGGCAGCTCGCCCGCCGCCACGATCTGGCCGCGGACGAGGTTGGTCAGCGGCACCTCCGCGGTCGGGATGAGGTAGAAGCCCTGCTCGCCCATCACCGCGAACAGATCCTGCTCGAACTTCGGCAGCTGCCCGGTGCCGGTCAGCGCCGCACGCTGCACCAGGTACGGCACGTATACCTCGGTATAGCCGTTCTCGCGGGTGTGCAGGTCGAGCATGAACTGCGCCAGCGCCCGGTGCAGACGCGCGACGCCGGCGCGCATGACGACGAAGCGGCTGCCCGAGATGCGCGCGGCGGCCTCGAAATCCAGCCCCTTGAGGCGCTCGCCGATCTCCACGTGATCGCGCGGCTTGAAACTGAAAGTGCGCGGCTCCCCGACACGGCGCACCTCGAGGTTGGCGCTCTCGTCCTGTCCATCCGGAACGGATGGGTGCAGAAGATTCGGCAGTCCGAGTTGCCACTGCTCGAGTTGCTCCTGCACGGCGCCCAATTGCGCTTCCGTATGCGCCAGCGCCTCGTTCAGTCCCGCGCCGCCGGCGAGCAGCGACGCGGTGTCCTCGCCGCGCGCCTTGGCGATGCCGACGGCCCTGGCGTTGGCATTGCGCTCGGCGCGCAGGCGGTCCAGTTCCACCTGCCAGGGCTTGCGCCGCTCCTCGAGCTCCTGCAGTGCAGCCACGTCAAGCTGGTAGCCCCGGCGCGCGAGATTGCGGGCGACAGCGTCCGGATCGGTGCGCAGCAGCTTCGGATCAATCACGCTTCAACCTTTCGGCGCTGGCCGCGTCCGCAGCCGCGCGAGTGCCTCACCGATCTTGATTTCCAGACCGCGCGGGACCGGGCGGTAGTATCGCCGATCCGGCATGGCATCCGGCAGGTAGCGCTCCCCGGCGGCAAACGCGTCCGGTTCGTCGTGCGCGTAACGGTAGTCACGCCCGTAGCCTAAGTTCTTCATCAGCCGGGTCGGCGCGTTGCGCAGCCGCAGCGGCACTTCCAGCGTCCCGAATGCGGCGACGTCCTCCATGGCCTCGCCCATTGCGACGTAGACCGCGTTGCTCTTCGGGGCACACGCCAGGTACACCACCGCGGTCGCGATGGCGAGTTCCCCTTCCGGACTTCCCAGCCGCTCGTAGGCGCCCCAGGCGTCGAGGGTGAGCGCGAAGGCGCGCGGATCGGCGAGTCCGACATCCTCGACCGCCATGCGCGTCACCCGGCGGGCAACATACAAAGGGTCGCAGCCGCCGTCGAGCATGCGGCACAGCCAGTACAGCGCCGCGTCCGGATCCGAGCCGCGCACCGCCTTGTGCAACGCGGAAATCTGCTCGTAGAACTGATCCCCGCCCTTGTCAAAGCGCCGCAGTCCGCCGCTCGCCACCTCCTGGGCGATCGCCACCGTCAGCTCGCGCCCAGCTCCCGCAGCCTCGATTAGGCCCGCGGCGAGTTCGAGCATGTTGAGTGCCCGGCGCGCATCGCCATCGGCGGCGCGGGCCATGAGCGCGAGCGCCTCGGCATCGGCGCGCAGCTGCTCGCGTCCGAGGCCACGCTCCGCATCCGCCAGTGCCGCCTGCAGTAACGCGGTGAGTTCCTCCACCGACAGGGTCCGCAGCACATACACCCGCGCACGCGACAGCAGCGCGCTTATCACCTCGAAGGAGGGATTCTCGGTAGTCGCGCCGACGAAGGTGAGCGTGCCGTCCTCGAGGTATGGCAGGAAGGTGTCCTGCTGCGCCTTGTTGAAGCGGTGCACCTCGTCAAGGAACAGCAGCGTCGGACGCCCGTGCTGCGCGCGGACCTCGCGCGCCGCCTCCACTGCGGCGCGTATGTCCTTCACGCCCGCCATGACCGCCGACAGCGCGATGAACTGCGCGTTGCAAGAGCGCGCAATGAGTCGCGCGAGGGTCGTCTTGCCGGTGCCGGGCGGACCCCACAGGATCATCGAGTGCAGCTGCCCGGCGGCGATGCTCAGCAGCAGCGGTTTGCCCGGCGCCAGCAGGTGCTTCTGACCCGCAAACTCAGCCAGCGAGCGCGGCCGCATCCGATCCGCGAGCGGGCGCAGCGGCTCGCCGGCGGCCGCCGCGCTCACTTGCGCGGCGTGCCGATGACGTCGGCACCGGCGGGGGGCGTGAAGCTCACCTCGCTCAACCCCACCGGCCCGTTGCGCTCGATCTTTTCGAAGATGATGGTGGCGGTCTGGCCGAGCTTGTCCTCGAGGATCATGCGCTTCAGATCATCGTGCGCGAAACCAAAGAGCGCGCTGCGAAAATCCGCTTGTGCCCCGCGCGGCTCGACCAGCACCCAGGTGAGGCCCATGCGCTCCCCGGCGGGGGTGACGCTGAAGCTCTGGCGAATATCCACGGCACCGGACAGCAGCATCGCCGGCGTCGCCGACAGCGCCGCGTCCACCGGCTTCACGGTCACCTGGTCCAGATCGCGATCGAGGAACCAGAGGTTCAGGCCATCGCACACCATGAGCTGTCCGGAGTTGGTGGGGCTGGCGGCGGCGGGTGCGCTCACGCCTTGCGGATGAATCTCCCAGCTGAACTTCCCGGGGCGCGACACGATGAGCGTGCCGGTCGCGCGGTCAATCTCCCGGCCGTGCGGATCGGCGAGTGTCTGCAGGAAGCTGGTGCGCAGGGTCTTGAGGTTATCGAGGTAGGCGTCGAGCGGTGTGGCCGCGGCCGCTACGGCACGCACCGCCAGGGCACAGAGGGCTAGCGCCACAATGACCGCCAGTGCCCGAAAAACCCTGCGCGCTGCGGGGGCCGGTCCCACGTCAGTCTTCCACGGGCGCCGGCGCGAGCACGTCGCGGGCACCGTTTGACTGCAGCGGCCCGACGAGCCCGGCCATCTCCATGGCCTCGAGCAGGCGGGCGGCGCGGTTGTAGCCGATTTTCAGCCGCCGCTGCACGTATGAGATTGAAGGCTTGCGCTCCGTGGTCACAATGCGCACGGCCTCGTCGTAGAGCGGATCGCTTTCCGCGTCCTCCGCGAGGCTGCCGCCCTCGCCTTCCTCGCCCGCGAGCCCCGCGATTGGCATGGACGGTCCGGACAGCACTTCCTCGACGTAGTTGGGCGGCGTGGAAGTCCGCAGCGCCTGTACCACGCGATGCACTTCCTGGTCCGAGACGAACGCGCCGTGCACACGGGTCGGAACCGAGGTACCCGGCGGCAGATACAGCATGTCACCGTGCCCCAGCAGCGTCTCCGCTCCCATCTGATCGAGGATGGT
>Ga0210384_10000739_pt1 | contig 48739 bp, 45 predicted proteins | sample IncBWH2MmetaG_FD_160574 | JGI IMG/M metagenome (GOLD analysis project Ga0210384, IMG submission 160574) | Forest soil microbial communities from Barre Woods Harvard Forest LTER site, Petersham, Massachusetts, United States - Inc-BW-H-2-M | ecosystem: Environmental > Terrestrial > Soil >... | reverse complement strand
GGTGAGCTCGATGGTGTAGCTCTTCTCGGTGACGTCCACGATGTGGCCGCGGAAGATGTCGGCCATGCGCTTCATCTCCTCGCGTTCCTTGCCCACCGCGCGAACCTTGATGAGCATCAGCTCGCGCTCGGTGAACTGGCCTTCGGTGAGGTCGACCACCTTGACCACGTCGATGAGGCGGTTCAGGTGCTTGGTGATCTGCTCGATCACCTCGTCGGAGCCGGTGGTGACGATGGTCATGCGCGACAGCGAGGCATCCTCGGTCGTGGCCACCGTCAGGCTCTCGATGTTGTAGCCGCGCGCCGAGAACAGCGCGACGACCCGCGACAGCGCGCCCGGCTCGTTCTCGAGCAGCACTGCGATGATGTGTTTCATGTCGGTTTCCTTCGCCGCGATGCCCATCCCGGAAGCGGTAACCGCCGGGCTGCCTCGCAGCGTGAAGACTCAGTGGAAAGAAATGTTCCGGAAGGATCCGGAAGCCGCTACTCGCCGCGCGCTCCGGCCGGGGCGGTAACCCGCGGCCTGGTGCGCGACTTTGGACGGCCGTCCGTCAGAGATCCTCGGAACCCAGCAGCATCTCGCTGATGCCCTTGCCCGCCTTGACCATCGGCCAGACGTTCTCGGTCTGGTCGGTCTGGATGTCGAGGAACACCGTGCGATCCTTCAGCGCGATCGCCTCGCGCAGCGCGGCGTCGACGTCCTCCGGCCGCGTCACGCGGATGCCGACATGCCCGTAGGCCTCGGCCAGCTTGACGAAGTCGGGCAGCGCGTCCATGTAGCTGTGCGAGTAGCGGCCCTGGTAGTCCAGCTGCTGCCACTGCCGCACCATGCCGAGGTAGCGGTTGTTCAGCGAGATGATCTTGACCGGGGTCTTGTACTGCAGGCAGGTGGACAGCTCCTGGATGCACATCTGGATCGAGCCCTCGCCGGTGATGCAGAACACGTCGGCGTCCGGCTTGGCGAGCTTGATGCCCATGGCGTACGGCAGGCCCACGCCCATCGTGCCCAGGCCGCCGGAGTTGATCCAGCGGCGCGGCTCGGCGAAGCGGAAGTACTGCGCGGCCCACATCTGGTGCTGGCCGACGTCGGACGTGATGTAAACGTCCTTGTCCTTGGTCATCTCCCACAGCGACTCGATGACCGCCTGCGGCTTGATCTTGTCGGGGCTCTTCTTGTACGCGAGGCAGTCCTTGCGGCGCCACTCGTTGATCTGGCCCCACCACTGCGAGATGACGGCCGCGTCGGGCCGCTGCTGGGCGTCGCGCAGCTGGGCGATGAGCTCCTGCAGCACGTCCTTGACGTCGCCCACGATGGGGATGTCGACCTTGACGCGCTTGGAGATGGACGACGGGTCGATGTCGATGTGGACGATCTTGCGCTCCACGGACGCGAAGTGGCCCGGATTGCCGATCACGCGGTCGTCGAAGCGCGCGCCGATGGCCAGCAGCACGTCGCAGTGCTGCATCGCCATGTTCGCCTCGTACGTGCCGTGCATGCCCAGCATGCCCAGGAACTTCGGGTCGAGCGCGGGCATGGCGCCCAGGCCCATCAGCGTGTTGGTGACGGGGTAGCCGAGCAGGTCGGCCAGCTCGCGCAGCTCGGCCGAAGCGTTGCCCAGCACCACGCCGCCACCGGTGTAGATGTACGGGCGCCTGGCGTTGAGCAGCAGCTGGACCGACTTGCGGATCTGGCCGCCGTGGCCCTTCTTGACCGGGTTGTACGAGCGCATCTCGACGTGGTCGGGGTACGCGAACGGCGTGGTGTGCTGGGAGACGTCCTTGGGGATGTCCACCACCACCGGGCCGGGACGGCCGGTGCGGGCGATGTGGAACGCCTTCTTCAGCGTCAAGGCGAGCTCGCGCACGTCCTTGACGAGGAAGTTGTGCTTGACGATGGGACGGGTGATGCCGACGGTGTCGCATTCCTGGAACGCGTCCAGGCCGATGGCCGGGGTCGGCACCTGGCCCGTGATGATCACCATCGGGATGGAGTCCATGTAGGCCGTGGCGATGCCGGTGACGGCATTGGTGACGCCCGGCCCCGAGGTGACCAGCGCGACGCCGACCTCGCCGGTGGCGCGCGCGTAGCCGTCGGCCGCGTGCACGGCGCCCTGCTCGTGGCGCACCAGCACGTGCTGGATGGACTGCTGCTTGTAGAGCGCGTCGTAGATGTAGAGCACCGCGCCGCCGGGGTAGCCCCAGACGTACTTGACGTTCTCGGCCTGCAGGCAGCGCACGAGGATCTCGGATCCGTTGGGATCCTGGGCGGAATTCGGGTGGGAGCTGGGCGAGTGCGGGGCACCCTGCGGACTCGCGGAAGCGTTGCGCTTCACGTCCGGCGTGGTCGTTTCCATGTGGAACCTCTGTGAATTTCTCTGACGAAAAACCATTGGTGCTCCTCTTCTCGCCCTCGTGAGGCGGATTCAGAACCTTGAGATCAAAAACTGCCGGTGCCCGCTTTCGGGTCGGCTTTCAGACCGTTTCGCATTTGTGCGAAGCACCATTATTGCACCGATCGACCCGTTTTTGCGCGACAACTGCACCCGTTACGTGCCGAACCCGGCCTTTCGTCGCCCCGATCCCACGTTGATCCCCGGTGAACGACGGTGATCACGCATTGCCCGGCTGTGGCGCGATGACATAATCCGCCGCGACATCAGACTGGGCGCGCCACCGCGTTCAGCCCCCACCTTGGCCACCGACAAAGAACTTTCAGACTTCCTCAAGAGCGTCGAGAAGCGCGCGTTCAAGCGGACGGCCTTCGCCGTGCGCGACGACGATGCCGCACTCGACATCGTGCAGGATTCGATGATCCGTCTGGCCGAGAAGTACATCGACCGGCCCGCGGCCGAACTGCCGCTCCTGTTCCAGCGCATCCTGTCCAACGCCACGATGGACTGGTTCCGGCGCCAGAAGGTGCGCAACGCCGTCGTGCACAACTTCTCGGAGTTCGGCGGCTCCGACGAGGACGGCGATTTCGACATCCTGGAGATGCTGGATGGCATCGAAGGGAACGTTGGCACCGAAAGTGCATCCGATTCCGTATCGCGGGATCAAATCCTTCAACTGATTGAACGAGAGGTCGGTGAGCTTCCCGCGCGTCAACGCGAAGCCTTCCTGCTGCGTTACTGGGAGGAACTGGACGTTGCAGAGACCGCATCCGTGATGGGATGCTCGGAAGGTAGCGTCAAGACGCATTGCTCCCGCGCCGTCCACGCGCTGGCCAAGGCGTTGAAAGCCAAGGGAATCGCACCATGACCAACAACACGAACTCGACTTTCTCCCACGCGCCCGATCGCGACGGCCTGGAGGCGCGCTTCGGCGTGCGTGTCGCTTCGATGCTTGGCGAGCGAGCCCAGTCCACCGCGCCCGACATCGCCGAGCGCCTGCGCTTCGCCCGCGAACAGGCGCTCAGCCGCGCCCAGGCCGCCCGGCGTGCCGCCACCGCCCCGGCGGTGGTCGTCGTCGGCCGCGGCCGCTCGGCCACGCTGGCCAGCCACCTGGGCTGGTGGGTGAAGCTGGGCTCGGCCATGCCGCTGGCCCTGCTCGTGATCGGCCTCATGGGTATCGCCCACGTGCACGACCGCAACCAGATCGCGGCCGTGGCCGAGGTCGACGCCGCGCTGCTGGCCGACGACCTGCCCCCGGCGGCCTACACCGACCCCGGCTTTGCGGAGTACCTCAAGACCACACGGGAATGACGGAGGGATTCTTGTCGCGTTCCCCGTTCCCTCGCCTTCTTGAAGCGCTCGCCGTCGCGGCCCTGGTCGCGGCGGCGGGCCTTGGCGCGTCCACGGCCCTGGCCGCCCAGGCCCAGGTCGGCGTCGCGGCCAAGCCGCAGGCCGGCGGCCCCCGCTGGACCGAGCTGAGCGCCGCGCATCGAAAGGTGCTCGCCCCGCTGTCCAACGACTGGGACGGCCTGGACGCCCGCAGCAAGGAACGCTGGATCGACGTGGCCGGCCGCTATCCGAAGATGGCGCCCGACGAACAGCAGCGCGCCAACCAGCGCATGGGCGAGTGGTCGCGCATGACGGTGGCTGAGCGCATGCAGGCCCGCACGAATTTCCAGGAGACGCGCACGGTCTCCAAGGAAGAGCGCGAGGCCCGCTGGAAGGCCTACCAGGCCCTGCCCGAGGAAAAGAAGCGCGAGCTGGCGGCCAAGCGGGTGGTCGCGCCGGCCAGCGCCGCGTCCGCCCCGCTGGTGGCCCAGCGCCGCCACGTGCCACCGCCGCTCGATGCCGTCCAGCCCAAGAACAACGTCATCGGCCCCGCGGCGGCCGTGCGCACGGCCGCCGGCTCGGCGCCGTCCGCAGGATCGCAGCGTCCCGGCGTCACCACCACCCTGCTCACCCGCCACGCCACCCCGCCGGCGCACCAGCGCGAGGGCGGCCTGAAGATCGCCGCCGGCCCGAACTCGGTCGATCGCACCACGCTGCTGCCCAAGCACGCCAGCGTGGCCGCGGCGAGCGCCTCCGCGCCCGCCGTCGTCCACCGATGAGCGCACCGGTGGCGGCCGACTCCACGGCCACCGATCCGGCCTCGTCGCCCACCCGGCTTGTCGCGGCGCCGCTCGTGCGTCGCATGGCCGCCTTCCTGTACGAGGGCGTGCTGCTGTTCGGCGTCACCTTCGCTACCGGACTGGTCTTCGCTGTTGCACTGCACCAGGACAGCGGCATGAAGCTGCGCTCCGGTCTGATCGCCGTGGAGTTCTGCGTCGTCGGGTTCTACTTCATCGGCCTGTGGGTCCGCAGCGGCCAGACGCTGGCGATGAAGACCTGGCACCTGCGCTTGCTCACCGCGGACGGCAACCCCGTGTCACCACGTCGTGCGCTCGCGCGCTACCTGGCGTCATATGCCTGGTTTCTGCCGCCATTTGCGCTGGCTCACGCGCTGAAGCTACCCAACCCTTGGGCCATCACCGGACTTGTGACTGGCTGGATCGCGCTCTACGCCCTTAGCGCGCTGCTGCACCCGCGGCGCCAGTTCTGGCACGACGCGCTGTGCGACACGGCCATCGTCGGCTACAGGCCCACGAAGCCGCTGCCGCAATAGAAGCCGGCGCGGCGGGCGACAATCGCCCCATGTTCTCGCTCTGTGTCTATTGCGGCTCGCGCAGCGGTGCCGACCCGCGCTACGCCGAGGCCGCGCGCGCCCTCGGCACCGCGCTCGGCCGCGGCGGCCATCGGCTCGTCTACGGCGGCGGCCACGCCGGCCTGATGGGCGAGGTGGCCGACGCCGCGCTCGCCGCCGGCGGCCAGGTGCTGGGCATCATCCCGCGCAGGCTCGTCGCGCGCGAGCTGGGCCATCGCGGCATCCAGGAGCTTCGCGTGGTGGACACCATGCACGAACGCAAGCTGCAGATGGCGCAGGCCGCCGACGCCTTCGTGGCCCTGCCGGGCGGCCTGGGAACGCTGGAGGAGCTGTTCGAGACGTGGACCTGGCAGCAGCTGGGCTACCACGCGCGCCCGATCGGGCTGCTGGACGCCGCCGGCTTCTACCGGCCGCTGCTGGAGCTGCTCGCGCACACGCGCGACGCGGGCTTCGTCGACGCGCGGCACGTGGACCGGCTGCGCGTGGACACCGATCCGGAGCGCCTGTTGCGGACGCTGCGCGACGAGGCTGACGCGAGCCCCGACGCGGGATCGGACTTCAATCCGGTCTGATCAGACCGCCGCTTCGTCCTGCTCGCCCGTGCGGATGCGCACCACCTGATTCCGACAAGTCGGAAGATGTGGTGCGCAGAGTTGCTCGACGTTCAGACCGCCGCTTCGTCCTGCTCGCCCGTGCGGATGCGCACCACCTGTTCGACCGCGGTGACGAAGATCTTGCCGTCGCCGATCTTGCCGGTCTTGGCGGCCTTGACGATGGCCTCGATGGAGCGCTCGACGTCGGAGTCCTTCACGACGACCTCCACCTTCACCTTGGGCAGGAAGTCGACCACGTACTCGGCGCCGCGGTACAGCTCCGTGTGGCCCTTCTGGCGGCCGAAGCCCTTGACCTCGGTAACGGTCAGGCCGGACACGCCGACCTCGCCCAGCGCCTCGCGCACTTCTTCCAGCTTGAACGGCTTGATGACGGCGGTGATCTGTTTCATGGCGGACTCCGGAGTTGAATGCGGGAAAAGGGGATGAATCGATTTAAGCACGGAAGCGCGATGTGATGGGGTACCGCCAGTCGCGACCGAAGCCTCGGTGCGTGATGCGGATGCCCACCGGCGACTGGCGGCGCTTGTATTCATTCACCTTGATGAGGCGCGTGACGCGCTCCACATCGGTGCGCTCGAAGCCGGCGGCGACGATGTCGTCGATCGCCATGTCCTCTTCCATGTAGGCCGCGAGGATCGCGTCGAGCACCTCGTAGGGCGGCAGGCTGTCCTGGTCGGTCTGGTCGGGCCGCAGTTCGGCCGACGGCGGCCGCGTGATGATGCGCTCGGGGATCACCGGGCCGACGCTGCCGTCGGCGCGCCGCGTGGGCTGGCGGTTCTTCCATTCGGCCAGGCGATAGACCAGCGTCTTGGCCACGTCCTTGATCACCGCGAAGCCGCCGGCCATGTCGCCGTACAGCGTGCAGTAGCCCGTGGCCATCTCGCTCTTGTTGCCGGTGGTCAGCACGATGGCGCCGGTCTTGTTCGACAGCGCCATCAGCAGCGTGCCGCGCACGCGGGCCTGGATGTTCTCCTCGGTGGTGTCCTCGGCCAGGCCGGCGAACTGGCCCGCCAGCGCGTGGCGGAACGCGTCGAACATCGGGGCGATGGCGATCTCGTCGTAGCGCACGCCCACGCGTCCGGCCATGTCGCGCGCGTCGATCCACGAGATGTCGGCCGTGTACGGCGACTGCATCATCACGGTGCGCACCCTATCGGGGCCCAGCGCGTCGACGGCGATCGCCAGCACCAGCGCCGAGTCGATGCCGCCCGAAAGCCCGATGATCACGCTCGGGAATCCGTTCTTGACTATGTAGTCGCGCACGCCCGTCACGAGCGCCGACCAGGCCTGGCTCTCCAGTTCGGGCAGCGGCACGACGGCGCTGCCGGCGGCCGGCACCGGCGCCCGCCCTGCCGCCACGTCGACGAACAACGTGGCCGACTCGAACAGCGCGGCCCGCGCCACGACGACGCCCCGCGCATCGAGCGCGAACGAGCCGCCGTCGAACACGACCTCGTCCTGGCCGCCGGTGAGGTGCGAGTACAGCAGCGGCAGTCCGGTGGCCTGCGCGCGGCGCGCCATCTGCGCCTCGCGGTCGGCGGGCTTGCCGAGATGGAACGGCGACGCGTTGATGACGCACAGCACGTCGGCGCCGGCGGCCTGGGCCAGGCGCGCGGGTTCGTCGAACCACGCGTCCTCGCAGATGAGCACGCCGAAGCGCAGGCCGCCGGCCTCGAACACGAGGGGGCCGAGGCCCGCGTCGCGGCCGGAGACGAAATAGCGGCGCTCGTCGAACACCTGGTAGTTGGGCAGCTCGCGCTTGCAGTAGGTGCCGGCGACGAGGCCCCCCGCCAGCACCGAGGCCGCATTGAACACGCGCGGCACGCTCACGGACTTCGACCTAACATCGACCTCATGATCGACCGCCGCCCCACCCCAAGGATGACCGACGACCAGGTGAAGGCCGTCGCAATCGGCCAGCTCGCGCGCGAGCACCTCGAGCGCGGACGCGTTCGCGCGCAGGAAGGCCGGGCGCAGCAGCAGGTCTTCGGGCGGATAGCCGCACAGGGCCAGCTCGGGCGCGAGCGCGACGCGGGCGCCCTGCCGCCAGGCCGCGCGCGCGGCGTCGGCGATCAGCCGCGCGTTGCCATCGAGGTCGCCCACGGTCGGGTTGATCTGGAGCAGTGCGACCCGCACGGTTTGTGGCTCGGACATGGACTGGAAGCGCGTTGACTGACGGCGATTATCTCATCGAGGTGCACGAGGGCGTGGGCGCGATAGGGGCCGCCGACTGGGACGCGCTGCTGGCCGCGCAGGCGCATCCCACCCCCTTCATGCGCCACGCCTACCTGCACGCGTTGGAGGCCTCGGAAAGCGTGGGCGGCGACACCGGCTGGCAGCCCGTCACGCTGACCGTGCGCTCGCGCGCCGGCGGCGACCTCGTGGCGGCCGCGGCCGCGTACCTGAAGATGCACTCGTACGGCGAGTACGTGTTCGACTGGGCCTGGGCCGACGCCTATCGCCGATACGGGGTGCCGTACTACCCCAAGCTGCTGGTGGCCGTGCCGTTCACGCCGGTGCCGGGCTCGCGCCTGCTCGCGCGGGACGCCCAGGCGCGCGCGCTCCTGCTGCGCGCGCTGGGCGCGCTCGCGCGCGAGGCCGGCTGCTCGTCGGTGCACCTGCTGTTCGGCGACGAGGCCGACTACGACGCCGCGCGCGCCGGCGGCTGGATGATGCGCCAGGGCGTGCAGTTCCACTGGCACAACCGCCACGACGCGGCGCCGGAGGACGCCGGGCCCATCGTGCTGCCCTACGCCGACTTCGGCGACTTCCTGGCCGGGCTGCAGCGCGACAAGCGCAAGAAGATCGCCCAGGAACGCCGGCGCGTCGCCGAGGCCGGCGTCACGTTCGAGACCCTGGAAGGCGAGCGGCTCGACCAGGCCGCCTGGGACTTCTTCCACGCCTGCTACCGCAACACCTACGCCGAGCACCACTCCACGCCCTACCTCACGCGCGACTTCTTCGCCCGCATGCAGGCCACGATGGACGGCAACTGGGTGATGTTCGTCGCCTCGCGCGGCGGCCGCCGCGTGGCCTGCTCGCTCATCGCGGTCGATCACGCCGAAGGTGCCGCGTTCGGCCGCTACTGGGGCGCGCTGGAGTGGATCCCCAACGTCCATTTCGAGGCCTGCTACTACCAGCCGCTGCAGTGGTGCATCGCCAACCGCTTCCGGCGCTTCGAGGGCGGCGCGCAGGGCGAGCACAAGATGGCGCGCGGCCTGATGCCGGCGCGCACGCAGTCGGCCCACTGGATCGCCGAGCCCGAGTTCGCGCGCGCCATCGGCTCGCACCTGAGGCAGGAGAGCGGCTCCATCGACGAGTACCTGAGCGAGCTCGACGACCGCTCGCCGTTCAAGGCACCGACCAGCCCCGAGGGGTCTGGCTCCGAAGGTGCCTGACCCGCTTCCGCCTACTTGCCGGCCTTCTTCACCAGGTCGGCCTCGTAGGCCTTCATGCCGTTCGTGATCTCTTCACGCGCGGCGTCCGGGCCTTCCCAGCCCTGCACCTTGACCCACTTGTTGGGCTCGAGATCCTTGTAGTGCTCGAAGAAGTGCTGGATCGCCTTCAGGCGCATCTGGTTGATGTCCTCGGGCTTCTGCCAGTGGTCGTAGATGGGCAGGATCTTGCTGGTGGGCACGGCCAGCAGCTTGGCGTCGCCGCCGGCCTCGTCGTCCATCTTGAGCACGCCGATGGCGCGGCAGGTGACGACCACGCCCGGCGTCAGCGGGAACGGGGTGATGACCAGCACGTCCACCGGGTCGCCATCGTCGGACAGCGTCTTGGGCACGTAGCCGTAGTTGCACGGGTAGTGCATGGCCGTGGTCATGAAGCGGTCGACGAACAGCGCGCCACTTTCCTTGTCCACTTCGTACTTGATCGGATCCGCGTTCATCGGGATCTCGATGATGACGTTGAATTCTTGCGGGGCCTTGGCGCCAGGGGAAACGAGATGGAGGCTCATGGGGGCTCGGTGGTTCGAAGTTCGCGGGATTACCCGGATTCTACGGGCTGCGCCGTCTCCACTGGCTTGCAACGGGCCCGCCATGGGCGGCAGCGATTTCCACCCGGATCGACGCGCCGCAACGCGGCCGCACGAATCCGGAGGAAAACACCATGTCGTCGCCGACGATTGCGCCGCTAGGATCGTCCCGCGACCTCGCCGGAGATGACCGAAGAAGATTGCCGAACCGCACGTGAGGCGCATCCGAACCACCATCGGGAAGGAGACAACTCTTGAACGTCAATGACCTGGCGCTTGAAATCGCGCTCGCCTGCGGCCTCGTGGCCGTGCTTTACGGGTTCATCCAGCGCGCCTGGATCCTGAAGCAGGATGCGGGCAACGCCCGCATGCAGGAGATCGCGGCCGCCATCCAGCAAGGGGCCGCGGCCTACCTTTCGCGCCAATACCGGACCATCGCCATCGTCGGCGTGGTCCTGGCGATCCTCATCTTCATCTTCATCGGTGCCGACGCGTCGCAGCGCATGCTCACCGCCGGCGGCTTCGTGCTCGGCGCGCTGCTGTCGGGCGCCTGCGGCTTCATCGGCATGAACGTGTCCGTCCGCGCCAACGTGCGCACGGCGCAGGCGGCTACCAAGGGCATAGGCCCGGCGCTCGACGTGGCCTTCAAGGGCGGCGCGATCACCGGCATGCTCGTGGTGGGCCTGGGTCTGCTGGGCGTGGGCCTCTTCCTGTCCTTCCTGCTCCACAACGCCGCCCTGCCCGTCACCGCGGCCACGCTCAAGCCGCTGCTGGGCTTCGCGTTCGGTTCGTCGCTGATCTCGATCTTCGCGCGCCTGGGCGGCGGCATCTTCACCAAGGGCGCCGATGTCGGCGCCGACCTGGTGGGCAAGGTGGAGGCCGGCATCCCCGAGGACGATCCGCGCAACCCGGCCGTGATCGCCGACAACGTGGGCGACAACGTCGGCGACTGCGCCGGCATGGCGGCCGACCTGTTCGAGACCTACGCGGTCACGCTGATCGCCACGATGACGCTGGGCGTGCTCGTGCTGGACGGCGCCGCCATGAGCGCCATCGTCTATCCACTGCTGATGGGCGGCGTCTCGATCGTCGCGTCCATCATCGGCTGCGCGTTCGTCAAGGCATCGCCGGGCATGAAGAACGTGATGCCCGCGCTCTACAAGGGGCTCGCGGTCGCGGGCGTGCTCTCGCTGATCGCCTTCTGGTTCGTCACCAAGGCCGTGATGCCCGACGATGTACTGGCCGGCGGCAATTCCGTCATGCGCCTGTTCGGCGCATGCGCGGTGGGCCTCGTGCTGACCGGCGCGATGGTGTGGGTCACCGAGTACTACACCGGCACGCAGTACGGCCCGGTGCAGCACATCGCGAAGGCGTCCACGACGGGTCACGGCACCAACATCATCGCGGGCCTGGGCGTGTCGATGAAATCCACGGCCTACCCGGTGCTGCTCGTGTGCATCGCGATCTACAGCGCCTTCACGCTGGCGGGCCTCTACGGGATCGCCATCGCGGCCACGTCCATGCTGAGCATGGCGGGCATCGTCGTCGCGCTCGACGCCTATGGCCCGATCACCGACAACGCCGGCGGCATCGCCGAGATGTCGGAACTGCCGCAGAGCGTGCGCGACGTCACCGACCCGCTGGACGCCGTCGGCAACACGACCAAGGCCGTCACCAAGGGCTACGCGATCGGCTCGGCCGGCCTCGCGGCGCTGGTGCTGTTCGCCGACTACACGCACGGACTCGAAGGCCGGGGCATGCACGTCAGCTTCGACCTGTCCGACTACCGCGTGATCGTCGGCCTGTTCATCGGCGGCATGATTCCCTACCTGTTCGGCGCCATGGCCATGGAGGCGGTCGGCCGCGCGGCCGGTTCGGTGGTGGAGGAAGTCCGGCGCCAGTTCCGCGACATCAAGGGCATCATGGACGGCACCGGCAAGCCGGAATACGGCAAGGCCGTCGACATGCTGACCACCGCGGCCATCAAGGAAATGGTGATCCCGTCGCTGTTGCCTGTCGTCGCGCCGGTGCTCGTGGGCCTGCTGCTCGGGCCGGCCGCGCTCGGCGGCCTGCTGATGGGGACCATCGTCACGGGCCTGTTCGTGGCCATCTCCATGTGCACGGGCGGCGGCGCCTGGGACAACGCCAAGAAGTACATCGAGGACGGCCACTTCGGCGGCAAGGGCAGCGAGGCCCACAAGGCGGCGGTCACCGGCGACACCGTGGGCGATCCGTACAAGGACACCGCCGGCCCGGCCGTGAACCCGCTGATCAAGATCATCAACATCGTCGCGCTGCTGATCGTGCCGCTGCTGCCGATTCCCGCGGCCTCGTCCGCGTCCACCGAGCCGGCCGCCGTCGTCGCGCCGACGGCGTCCGACGCGGCATCGGCGATCGCGCCGACGCCCATCGCGTCGCCGCTGCCGTCGATGGAAGGCGTCAGCGCCTCGTCGCCGTCGGCGCCGATGCCGGCGTCGGCCGCCTCGGCACCGTAGGCTTCAGGCCAGCACTTCGGGGTTGAGCGCCGTGGGCGGCCTGCCCGCATCCGGCCCCACGCCGAACGCGGCCAGCAGGTTGTCCACCGCGAGGCTGGCCATCGCGCGCCGCGTGGGCACGCTGGCGCTCGCGATGTGCGGCGTGAGCACCACGTTGCGCAGCGCCAGCAGCGCCGGGTTCACCACGGGCTCGCCCTCGAACACGTCCAGGCCCGCGGCGGCGATCGTGCCCGCCGCGAGCGCCGCGGCCAGCGCCGCGTCGTCGACGACGCCGCCGCGCGCGATGTTGGTCAGCGTCGCCGTCGGCTTCATCAGCTTGAGCTGCCCGGCGCCGATCAGGTGGTGCGTCTCGGCGCTGTAGGGCGTGACGATGACCAGGTGGTCCACCGTGCGCAGCAGGTCGGGCAGCGTCATCCACGTGGCGCCCAGCGAGGCCTCGACGTCGGGGGCCAGGTGGCTGCGGTTGTGGTACGCCACCTTCATGTCGAAGCCGCCGTGGCCACGCCTGGCGATGGCCTGGCCGATGCGGCCCATGCCCAGCACGCCCAGCGTCGCGCCGTGCACGTCGCCGCCGGCGAACATGTCCACGCCCCAGTGCTTCCACTTCCCTTCGCGCAGGAAGCGTTCGCTCTCGGAGATGCGGCGCGCGGCGGCCATCATCAGCGCGAAGCCGAAGTCGGCCGTGGTCTCGGTGAGCACGCCCGGCGCGTTGGTGACCAGCACGCCGCGCGCGGTGCAGGCCGCGACGTCGATGTTGTTGTAGCCCACGGCCATCGTGCAGACGGCCTTCAGCTGCGGGCAGGCGTCCAGCAGCACGGCGTCGATCTTCTCGCTGCCGGTGACGAACACGCCGGCGCAGCCCTGCAGCGCGGCGATCAGCTCGGGCTGCGACAGCGGCGATTCGCCCTCGTGCGTGCGGACGTCGAGGTGCGCGCGCAGACGGTCGACGATGTCGCCGAACACGCGGCGGGCGATGAAGACGGTGGTTGGGCTGGTCATGAATGGAACTTCGCGAATTCGTCGACCGCGGCGCGCGCGGTGGTGAGGCGGTTGGCCACCGCATCCGGATCGGCCAGGCCCAGCGCCATGCCGCATACCACCATCTCGTGGTCGCCCAGGCCCAGCTCGCGCTTGATCACGCGGTGGAACTGCGTGAACGCCGCCTGCGGGCAGGTGTCGAGGCCGCGGCCGCGCGCAGCGACCATGATGTTCTCGAGGAACATGCCGTAGTCGAGCCAGCTCCCCGTGGCCATGATGCGGTCGATGGTGAAGATCATGCCCACCGGCGCGTCGAAGAACGCGTAGTTGCGCCCGTGCTGGGCGTGCATCTTGTCCTTGTCGGTCTTGCCGATCTCCAGCAGGCCGTACAGGTCCCAGCCGATCTTGCGGCGGCGGTCGATGTAGGGCGAGACCCACTCGCGCGGGTAGTAGTCGTACTCCTCCGAGTGCCGCGCCCGCTCGGCCGGGTCGTTGTACGCGGCGAGGATGGCGTCGCTCAGGCGCCGGCGCGCGTCACCCGCCAGCACGTGGACCTTCCACGGCTGCGTGTTGGTGCCCGAGGGCGCGCGCGACGCGACCTCGAGGATCTCGCGCACCGCGGCCTCGGGAACGGGCGTCGGCAGGAAGGCGCGGATGGATCGGCGGGACGTGATGGCCGCATCCACGGCCTGGGAGGGTTCGCTCATCGCGGGTTCGTTCCTTCGGAAGTTCCAGGGACCATCCACGACTGCAGCACCGCGCGCAACGGCACGGGCAGCGGCACCGGATGGCGCGTGGCGCGATCGACGTAGACATGGACGAAATGGCCGGCGGCCGCGCTCTCGGGCGCGTCGCCGGCGTACAGGCCGATCTCGTAGCGCACGCTGGAGCGCCCGAGCCGCGCCACGCGCACGCCCGCGGCCACTGCCTGCGGGAACGCGATCGGCGCGAAGTAGTTGCACTGCGTCTCCACGACCAGGCCGATCACCTCGCCGGCGTGGATGTCGAGCACGCCGGCGTCCACCAGCAGGCCGTTGACGGCCGTGTCGAAGAAGCTGTAGTAGACGACGTTGTTGACGTGGCCGTAGACGTCGTTGTCCATCCAGCGCGTGGTGATGGGACGGAACGCGGCGTAGGCGCTCCGGGGCTCGGGGCCTCGGCGAGAAAGGTCGGAGGAAGGGGCGCTCATCGAGCGCCCATTGTGAGCGAGGCCGCTCATAAGGCAACCTCCGGCCTGCGGCCTGCGGTGCGAGCGCCGTTCGGAGCGGCCGGGCGTGCGCTCATGCCATGGCCGCGTGCGTCCATGCCCCCTGGGCGCGCTCGGCGATGCGCAGCGTCTGCAGGTGCACGTCCACCGTGGTGTCGACGACGTGGCCGTAGCCGCCGGCCATCAGCACCACCGTCGGGATGCCGCGCTCGCGCAGCGCGTCCAGCACGATCTCGTCGCGCGCCGCGAGGCCGGCCGTGGTCAGCTTGAGCCGCCCCAGCCGGTCGCCTTCGTGGGGATCGGCGCCCGCCACGTAGAACACGAGGCCCGGCGGACGGCCCGCGAGACGCTGCCAGACGGTGGCCAGGGCCGGCCGCAGCGCGTCCAGGTAGACGTCGTCGGTGCAGCCGTCCGGCAGCCCCACGTCGAGGTCGCCCGGCGACTTGCGGAACGGGAAGTTGCGCTCGCCGTGCATCGAGAACGTGAACACGGTGTCGTCGTCGGCAAAGATGGCCGCGGTGCCGTTGCCCTGGTGCACGTCGAGGTCGACCACCGCCACCTGCAGCAGCGCGCGCCGGCGCCGGTGCCATTCGGCCTGCATCAGCCGCGCCGCCACCGCCACGTCGTTGAACACGCAGTATCCCGAGCCCTGCGCGGCGTTGGCATGGTGCGTGCCGCCGCCCAGGCTGGCGCTGACGCCGCCGTCGCGGCCCTCCGACAGCGCCATGCGCGCCGCCGCGATCGTGGCGCCCACCGAATACACCGCGCGCGTGGCCAGTGCCGGCGTCCACTCGAAGCCGATCTCGCGCTGGCGGGCGGCGCTCAGCGTGCCGCCCAGCACGTCGGCGATGTAGCCGGGATCATGGGCCAGCGCCAGCTCGCCCTCGCTGGCCGGCCCGGCCATGCGCAGCTCGATGCCGCGCGGATCGGCCTCGACCCGGCGGCGCAGAAGACCGTACTTGCCGATGGGGAACCGATGCCCCGGCGGCAGCGGGAGGATATGCGGATCGAAGTGGAAAGCAATCACGGGCGGGTGTACAAACGATGACGCGTGGAGGGATCCCCCTAAAGGATGGTGCATTGCAGCAAAGTCGCTTGCAAATGCCTCGCACCGCCCTATACTTGACCCCATGTTGCACTGCAGCAAACGATTTGCGGCGCCATGCAACCCGGCTTTCAACCCAGAAACCTCAGGAGATCCATCCCATGCTGACCGCTGAACAAATCGTCGCCGCCCAGAAGGCCAACCTCGAAACCCTGTTCGACCTGACCAACAAGGCGTTCGAAGGCGTCGAGAAGCTCGTCGAGCTGAACCTGCAAGTGGCCAAGGCGTCGCTGGGCGAAGTGCAAGGCGCGGCCGTCGCCAGCCTTGGCGCCAAGGATGCCCAGGAACTGCTGGCCCTGCAAGCCGGCCTGCTGCAACCCGCCGCCGAGAAGGCCGCCGCCTACGGCCGCCACCTGTACGACATCGCCGCGTCCACCAACGCCGAAGTGACCAAGGTCGCCGAAGCCCAGGTCGCGTCCGCCCAGGCCAAGTTCAACGGTGCCATCGACAGCGCCGTCAAGAACGCCCCGGCCGGCACCGAGTCCGCCGCCGCCCTGGTGAAGTCGGCCATCGCCGCCGCCACCAACGCGATGGAAAGCGTGCAGAAGGCCACCAAGCAGGCCGCCGACGTCGCCGAAGCCAACTTCCAGACGCTGACCAACACCGCCGTCAAGGCCACGCAGACCAGCACCAAGGCCGCGAAAAAGACCGCGGCCTGATCTCGCAGGACGCGATGGCACCCTTGGCGGTGCCCCAGAAAACCCGGCCCCGGCCGGGTTTTTCATTTCCAGGCCGCCAACCCGAACGCGAGGCCCGCCAATCCCGACGCCAGCACGACGGGAATGACGCCGGCCTTGAACCGGAAGAGCGCGATGGCCGCCGCCAGGCCGATGAGCGCCGACGGCCATTCGAAGTGGCCGGAGAGGCCGTGCGGCCACAGCACGTGCCAGGCGAAGAACACCGCCAGGTTGATGATCACGCCCACCACCGCGGCGGTGATGCCGGTCAGCGGAGCCGTGAGCCTGATGTCGCCGTGCGCCGACTCGATGAACGGCGCGCCCAGCAGGATGAAGAAGAACGACGGCAGGAAAGTGAAGAAGGTCACCACGGCCGCCGCCGCCGCGCCGGCGAGGAACAGCGAGTCGCTGCCGAAGAGGGCGTGCGTCCAGCCGCCCGCGAAGCCGACGAAGGACACGACCATGATGAGGGGGCCGGGCGTCGTCTCGCCGAGCGCCAGGCCATCGATCATCTGCGCGGCCGTGAGCCAGTGGTAGTGGTCGACGGCGCCCTGGTAGACGTAGGGCAGCACCGCGTAGGCGCCGCCGAACGTCAGCAGCGGTGCCTTGGTGAAGAACCACCCCATCTGCGGCAGCACGGCATTCCAGCCGAAGGCCAGCGTCAGCGCGCCCAGGGCGACCGCCCACAGCGCGAGGAACGCCACGAGCACGAGCCTGAACCGCGCCCACCTGAACCGCGCGTGCTCGGGCGTCGGCGTGTCGTCGTCGATGAGTGCCGGGCCGAACCCTCTCGATGACGGACCGTGGCCACCCCCGATGCGGAAGCGCTCGGGCTTGTAGCGGCCGCCGACCCATCCGACCAGGCCGGCCGCCGCCACGATGAGCGGAAACGGCGCATTGAACGCGAAGATGGCCAGGAACGCTGCGGCCGCGATGCTCCACAGCCACGCGTTCTTCAGGGCCCTCGACCCCACGCGGTACGCGGCGTGCACGACCAGCGCCGTGACGGCCGGCTTGATGCCGTAGAACACGCCCACGATCGCCGGCACGTGGCCGAATGCCATGTAGACCCAGGACAGGCCGATCAGGATGAGCAACGACGGCAGCACGAACAGCGCCCCGGCGACGATGCCGCCCCAGGTGCGATGCATCAGCCAGCCGATGTAGGTCGCCAGCTGCTGCGCCTCCGGCCCGGGCAGCAGCATGCAGTAGTTCATCGCGTGCAGGAACCGCTTCTCGGAAATCCAGCGCCGCCGCTCGACGAGCTCCTCGTGCATGAGGGCGATCTGGCCGGCCGGGCCGCCGAAACTGATGAATCCGAGCTTCAGCCAGTAGGCGAAGGCCTCGGCTCGGGTGGGAGGCGCGGGCCGCTCCGTCGAGGCGGCCGCGATGGCGTCAGCGGTCATCGGATGCTAGCGGGGCAACGTGGGAAGCTCGTGCCGTCGGAGACGCTTTCGGATGAGCGAGCCGGAAGAAGCCCGGACCTGCCGAAATCATCGCACAGGAGAGTTGCTGCCCCAGCCCGGCATGCCATCGAGCGCAGTCACTGGACGACGTCGAAGTCGGTGCCGCGGCTCACCGGCTCCCACTCGGCCATGTCAGCCAGGATCGCCTGGGCATGGGCACGCATCGCGTCCACCGAGTCGCCGCCGAGCGGCAGCCGCAGCGGCGTGCGCGGCGCGGCCAGCGCGCGTTCGATCGCCGCGGCCGCCTTGCGCGGGTCGCCGGCCTGGGTCTCGTGCATCGCATGGGCGAATTCGCGCGTGCCGCCCACCACCGGTGTGTAGGCCTCGATCACGGGCATGTGGCGCATCCCGGCCCCGGCCAGCTGCGTGCGGAACTGGCCCGGCTCGACGATCAGCACCTTCACGCCGAACGGCGCCAGCTCCTGCGCCAGCGCCTCGGAGGCGCCCTCCAGCGCGAACTTCGAAGCCGAGTAGGCGCTGAAGCCGGCGAACGACAATTGGCCGCCCAGGCTGGACATGTTAACAATCGCCCCGCCGCGCTGCTGGCGCAGCACCGGCAGCGCGGCCCGCATCACCGCCATCGCGCCGAAGAAGTTGGTGTCCATCAGCGCGCGCAGTTCCGCGTCGGGGGTCTCCTCCAGCGCGCCCACCACGCCGTAGCCGGCGTTGTTGATGACCACGTCGATGCGGCCGAAGCGCTCGACCGCCGCGTGGATCGCGCGCTCGGCCTCTCCGGCAGCGGTGACGTCGAGTTCCAGCGCCAGGACGCGGTCGGGCGCCCGGGCCACGAGATCGGCCAGGGCGTCGACGCGGCGCGCCGTCGCGACGACCCGGTGCCCCTGCGCGAGCGCGTGCTCGGCGAAGGCGCGGCCGAAGCCGGAAGACGTGCCGGTGATGAACCAGGTGGCGGTGGCGGTCATGGCGAATCCTTTCGAGGGTTGCGGTGGGCGCCCCATCGGGCGCATGAGTCCACTTTCCCGCGAATCTATTCATCGATAAAGATGCACAGACCGAATTCCTTGTTCGATATCATTCATGAATGGACCGCGCCCTGCTCGCCCACCTGCCCGTTGTCCTGGCCGTGCACCGGCGCGGCGGGTTCGCGGCGGCGGCCAACGACCTGGGCATGAGTCCGTCGGCGGTGAGCCACGCGGTGCAGGCGGTCGAGGCGAGCCTGGGCCAGCCCCTGTTCGCGCGCACCACCCGCAGCGTCCGCCTGACGGAGGCCGGCTCGGCCTTCATCGCCAGCATCGGCCCGGCGCTGGCGGAGATCGCCGACGCTGCCGATCGCCTGGGCGCGGCGCAAGGCCGCATCACCGGCACGCTGCGCCTGAACGCGCCGCGAACCGCGATGCCCATCGTCGTGACCCCGCTGCTGGCCGACATGGCCCGCCGGCATCCCGAACTCACCGTCGAGGTGACCTGCGACGACGGCCTGGCCGACATCGTCGCGCAGGGTTTCGATGCCGGCATCCGGCTGGGCCACACCGTGGCGCAGGACATGGTGGCGGTGCGCCTGACGCCGCCGTTCCACTCCATCATGGTCGCGTCGCCGGGCTATCTCGCGGCGCGGGGCACGCCCCAGGCCCTGCGCGACCTAGACGGACACAACTGCATCGGCTACCGCTTCGTCACCTCGGGCGCCGTCTACGACTGGGACCTGCGCGACGGCGGCCAGTCCGTGGCGAAGTCGGTGACCGGCAGCGTGCGCGTCACCGACGCCCTGCACGCCAAGGAACTGGCGCTGGCCGGCGTGGGCATCGCCTACCTGTTCGAGCCCCTCGCGCGCGCGGAACTGGGCGCGGGTGCGCTGCGCCAGGTGCTCGCGCGCAGCGCGTTCGAAGAGCCCGGGCTGTTCCTCTACTTCCCGCGCCGGGCGTCGCAGGCGCCCAAGCTGCGCGCCTTCATCGAGCTCGCGCGGGAGCGGCTCAGCGCAGCAGCGGCACCTGCATCGCCACCTTCGCCTTGATCTGCGGCAGCATCGCCAGCGCGGCCTCCCGGCCGGCCTCGATGTTCTTCTTGCGCACGGTGAAGTCGGTGCCGGCCACGCCGGGCAGCTTGGGGCGCAGCACGATCTCGGCCTCCTTCAGCTCCAGCTCGTTGATGCTGCGGCCCATGATGGAGAAGGTCTGCAGCAGCATGTGCAGCGCGTTGCTGGTGTCGCCGCCGTCGGGCAGTTGCGAGATGTCGACCGCGATGATCACGTCGGCGCCCATCTCGCGCGCGGAACGCACGGGTACGGGCGAGGTCAGTCCGCCGTCGACGTACTCGTGCGCTCCCAGCTTGACGGGCTGGAACACGGCCGGCACGGCGCTCGACGCACGCACCGCGGTGCCCACGTCGCCGCGGCGGAACAGGATGGGCTTGCCCGTGTCCAGGTCGGTGGCGACGATGCCCAGCGGGATCTTCATCTGCTCGAGCGGCTTGTTGCCGGTGGCCTCGCGCACGTAGCGCGCCAGCGCCTCGCCGCGGATCAGGCCGCGGCCGGGGAACGACCAGTCGGTCAGCGCCGACTCGTCCATGTTGAGGGCGATGCCCTCCAGTTCCTTGCCGGTGCGGCCCGAGGCGTACAGGGCCGCCACCAGGCTGCCGGCCGAGGTGCCGGTGACGATGTCCGGGTGGATGCCGTTCTCCTCCAGCACCTCGATCACCCCGATGTGGGCGAATCCTCGGGCCGCGCCGCCGCCGAGCGCCAGCGCGACGCGCGGCGGGCGCATCGGCTTGGGCGGCGGCGCCACCTCGGCCACCACCGGGGCGGAGGCCGGCTGCGGGCAGACCGCCGCCTGCTCCGCCACGGGCCGGCTCACCGGATTGGTGCCGCAGGCCGACAGCAGCAGCGTCGCGGCAAGCCCCAGGCCGGCGCCGACGACGCGGATGGTCGGAAAGCGAATTTCCATATTCCTCACAAGCATGATCCCATAGAAAAAGTGTAGTTCCAGTTATGAAGAAGCTTCATTACATTGTCTCTTCAATCCGGGCTGGAGCGTCCGCCTCCCGTCGAGCAACGAAAAGACAAACGATGTACCAGTACACCGAATTCGATCGCCAGTTTGTACGCGGCCGCGCCGCACAGTTCCGCGACCAACTGGAACGCAACCTGGCGGGCGAGCTGGCCGACGACGATTTCCGCCCCCTGCGCCTGCAGAATGGCTGGTACGTGCAGCGCCATGCGCCGATGCTGCGCGTCGCGATTCCCTACGGCGAACTCGCCAGCCGCCAGCTGCGCCAGCTGGCCCGCATGGCCAGGGAACTCGACCGCGACTTCCTGCACTTCACCACCCGCCAGAACGCGCAGTTCAACTGGATTCCGCTGCCGAAGGCCGCAGATGCCATGGATTTGCTGGCAGATGTCGACATGCACGGCATCCAGACCTCGGGCAACTGCATCCGCAACATCACCTCCGACGTGTTCGCCGGCATCGCCCCCGACGAGATCGTCGACCCGCGCCCTTACTGCGAGCTGCTGCGCCAGTGGAGCACGCTGCAGCCGGAGTTCGCCTTCCTGCCGCGCAAGTTCAAGATCGCCGTGAGCGGCGCGGCGGAAGACCGTGCCGCCATCGCCTGGCACGACATCGGCCTGCAACTGGTGAAGAACGGAGCCGGCGAGATCGGCTTCAAGGTGCTCGTGGGCGGCGGCATGGGCCGCACGCCGGTCATCGGCTCGGTGGCCACCGAGTTCCTGCCGTGGAACCAGATCCTGGTCTACATCGAGGCGATCGTGCGCGTGTACAACCGCTTCGGCCGCCGCGACAACGCCTACAAGGCGCGCATCAAGATCCTCGTGAAGGCCGAAGGCCAGAAGTTCTTCGACCAGGTCAACGAGGAGTACCGCAAGATCCTGGCCGACGACGTCGGCGGCACCGCGCACATCATTCCCCAGGCCGAGTTCGACCGCGTCGCCGCGTACTTCACGCGTCCCGGGAAGGTGCGCCCGGCCATCGGCGGCTTCGACCCGAACCGCACCGGCGCCGCGCCCGTGGCCTTCCTGCGCTGGCTGGACCGCAACGTGCACGCGCACCAGATCGAGGGCTACCGCGCCGTCACGCTGTCGCTGAAGCGCCCGGGCCTGCCGCCCGGCGACGTCACCTCGGCGCAGATGGAGGCCGCGGCCACGATGTCCGACCGCTATTCGCTGGGCGAGCTGCGCGTGTCGCACGACCAGAACCTGATCCTGCCGTGGGTGCGCGAGGCCGATCTCCGCGCCGTCTGGCACGCCGCGCAGGAAGCCGGCTTCGCCACGCCCAACATCGGCCTGCTCACCGACATGATCGCCTGCCCCGGCGGCGACCTGTGCGCGCTGGCCAACGCCCGCTCGCTGCCGATCGCGGCCGCCATCACCGAGCAGTTCGACGACCTCGACGCGCTGCTCGACCTCGGCGACATCGACCTGCACATCAGCGGCTGCATGAACTCCTGCGGCCACCACCACACCGGCCACATCGGCATCCTCGGCATCGACAAGGATGGCGCCGAGTGGTACCAGGTCAGCGTCGGCGGCTCCGACGGCAGCACGCTCAGCGGCGCCGCGGTGCCCGCCAAGGTGATCGGCCCGTCGTTCGCGGCCGAGGAAGTGCCCGCCGTGATCCAGGCGCTGATCGAGACCTTCCGCGACCAGCGTGCCGCCAACGAGCGCTTCGTGGATACCGCCCGCCGTATCGGCATCGCCCCGTTCCGCGCCGCCACCGATCTGGTGCGCCGCGAAACCGCCGTCGCCGCATGAACAGGAACACCCCAGTGAAATTCATCGACAAGCACGCCGACGCCTGGCTCCTGCTGCCCGACTCCGAGATCGCCGGCCCCGCGCCGCATCGCCTGCTCACGCTCACCCAGTGGGAGGCCGTGCGCGACAGCTGGCCCGCCGACGTGGCCGTGGGCGTGCTGCTGCCCAACACGGTCGATGTCGAGACGCTGGCCGCCGACCTGCCGCGCTTCGCGCTGGTGGCCCTCGAGTTCCCGAAGTGGGTGGACGGCCGCGCGTACTCGCAGGCCCACGTGCTGCGCGCGCGCCTGCGCTACGCGGGCGAGGTGCGGGCCACCGGCGACGTCGTCGTCGACATGCTGCCGCTGCTGCAGCGCTCCGGCTTCGACGCCGTGGTGCTGCGCGAAGGCCAGCGCCAGGCTTCGGCCGAGCGCGCGCTGGGCTTCTTCCCCGCCGGCCACTACCAGGGCGACGTCGTCCAACCCCAGCCGCATTTCGCGCGCGAGGCAGCCTGACATGAGCGTTTCCGAAATCTCCAGCTTTTCGTCGCTGCAGGCGCCGGCCACGGCGTCGGCCATCGCGCTGTACGCGCGCCCCAGCGCCGACTTCGCGGCCAAGCTCGACGCCACCATCGAGCTGCTGCGCGCCACCGCGCAGGATCACCGCGGCAGCGTCGTGCAGGCCACCAGCCTGGGCGCCGAGGACATGGTCGTCACCGACCTGATCGCCCGGCTCGCGCTGCCCATCGCCATCGGCACGCTGGAGACCGGCAAGCTGCATCCGCAGACCTCCGCGCTGATCCCGCGCATCGAGGAGCGCTACGGCCTGAAGGTGGAGGTCTACCGTCCGCGCGAGGAGCAGGTGATCCATTTCGTGCGCGCCAACGGCGAGGACGCGATGTACAAGAGCCTCGAGCTGCGCAAGGCCTGCTGCGGCGTGCGCAAGATGGAGCCGCTGGGCCGCATGCTGGACGGCCGCGGCGCGTGGATCACGGGGCTGCGCCGCGAGCAGTCGAACAACCGCGGCACGGTGCCCTTCATCGAGAGCGAGGTCAACGGCCGCACCAAGGTCAATCCGCTGGCCGACTGGACGTGGAACGACGTCTGGCACTACATCGCCTCGCACGACGTGCCCTACAACCCGCTGCACGACGAGTTCATGCCCAGCATCGGCTGCGAACCCTGCACGCGCGCCATCGCCGTGGGCGAGGACTTCCGCGCCGGCCGCTGGTGGTGGGAAGACGAGGCCGCCAAGGAATGCGGCCTGCACGCCACCAAGACGGCCGACGCCGTCGCGGCATGAGCGCCGCCCGGCCGCCAGCAGGCGCTCGCACCGCAGCCGTCAGGCGGAGGGTAGTCCAGTGACCCAGGTCACCATCGTCGGGGCCGGCCCGGGCTCCGCCGACCTGATCACGCTGCGCGGCGCGCGCGCGCTGGCCGCCGCGCGGGTGGTGCTGCACGACGCACTCATCGACCCGGCGCTGCGCGAGATGGCGCCCCAGGCCGAATGGATCGACGTGGGCAAGCGCGGGTTCTGCGACTCCACCGCGCAGGCGCGCATCAACGCGCTGCTGGTGCAGCACGCGCGCGCCGGCGGCCCCGTCGTGCGGCTCAAGGGCGGCGACCCGAGCGTGTTCGGCCGCCTCGACGAGGAGCTGGAGGCGCTGGCCGCGGCCGGCATCCCGTGCGAGGTGGTGCCGGGCGTCACCGCGGCGATCGCCGCGGCGGCCGACCTGAAGCGCCCCCTGACGCGGCGCGGCACCGGCCGCAGCGTCGCGCTGAGCACGGCCATGACGCGCGCCGGCGAGCTGGTGGCCACGCGCGGCGCCGACACCGAGGTCTTCTACATGGCCGGCCGCCAGCTCGCCGCGCTGTCGCGCCGCCTGCTGGGCGCCGGCTGGCCGCCCGCGACGCCGGTGGCCGTCGTGTCGCGCGCCGGCTGGCCCGACCAGCACGGCAGCGACCACCGCGTCGACACCCTGCCCGAGGCCGTGGTGCTGCACGGCGGCCGCCCGACGGTCGTCATTGTCGGCATCGGCGCCACCGCCCTGGCCTCGACCACGACGCCCACGATCGAATCCATCGCCCTGCCCGCGCTCCCGGCAGACTCCAAGCCTTAGAATCCTGGCTGCCCCCGCCTTTCGCCACGCACCCGTTGCCATGACCCACGTCGTTACCGAAGCCTGTATCCGTTGCAAGTACACCGATTGCGTGGACGTGTGCCCCGTCGACTGCTTCCGCGAAGGCCCCAACTTCCTGGCGATCGATCCGGACGAGTGCATCGACTGCGCCGTGTGCATCCCCGAGTGCCCGGTCAACGCGATCCTGCCGGAAGAAGACGTGCCGGCCGACCAGCTCGCGTTCATCAAGATCAACGCCGACCTGGCCAAGAACTGGCCCAGCATCACCAAGCGCAAGGCCGCGCTGCCCGACGCCGACGAATGGAAGGACGTCAAGGACAAGGTCGGCCACCTGATCAAGTGATCGCTGGCTGGCTCGCACCGCAGCGATGGCCGCTCCCCTCAAGACCGACGCGCTGATCATCGGTGCGGGCCCCGCGGGCCTGTTCCAGGTCTTCGAGCTGGGCCTGCGCGAGATCTCCGCGCACGTCGTCGACGCCCTGCCCTTCGCGGGCGGCCAGTGCGTCGAGCTCTACGGCGACAAGCCGATCTACGACATCCCGGCCCTGCCCGCGTGCACGGGCCGCGAGCTGACGGACCGCCTGCTCCAGCAGATCCGTCCCTTCGCCACCCCGTTCCACTTCGACCAGCTGGTGAGCCAGGTCGCACGCACCGGCGACGGCCGCTTCGACGTGCGCACCCGCGCCGGCCTGCACTTCGACTGCGGCGCCATCGTGCTGGCCGCGGGCGTGGGCGCCTTCGTGCCGCGCACGCTGAAGGTGGCCGGCCTGGACGCGTTCGAGGGCAGGCAGCTGTTCCATCGCGCCGAGGCCGTGCCGGCGAGCGCGCTGGCCGGCAAGGAGGTGCTGGTGTCGGGCGCCACCGAGCAGGCGCTGGCGTTCGCCACGCGCCTGTGCGACGCGGTCGCGCGCGGCGCGAGCGACGCGCCCGCGCGCGTGACGCTCATCCACCGCCGCGACGCGTTCGACGCCGCCGACGACACCGTGGCCGCCTTCCGCAGCGCCTGCAGCGCGGGCGGCCTGCGCTTCATCGCCGGCCAGCCCACGGGCCTGGAGGTCGACGGCGATCGCCTCACCGCGCTGACGCTGCTGGACGCCACCGGCGCCAGCGTGCCGCTGCCCGTGGACACCGTCGTCGTGCTGCAGGGCCTGTCGCCCAAGCTCGGCCCGTTCGCCGACTGGGGTCTCGCGCTGGAGCGCCGCCAGGTGCACGTGGAGACGGCGAAATTCCAGACCAGCGTGCCCGGCCTGTTCGCCATCGGCGACGTCGTGCACTACCCGGGCAAGCAGCGGCTGATCCTGTCGGCGTTCCATGAGGCGACGCTGGCGGCGGCGGGCGTGGCGGGGCACCTCAGTCCCGGCGACGACGGGCCGATCGAGTACACCACCAGCAGTCCGCGGATCCACAAGTTGCTGGGGGTCTAGGCACCGCGCATCGCTGACGCGTTCGTGGCGGAGCACCTCCAGCTCCCTTCGACCCGACATGAAGAGGCCGCTTCGCGAGCGGTGGCGGACGTACGCTGCACGACGCCTCACCCAAGGCGCGACACGTCCTACATGCCCCAACGCAGCGCCGGCGTGTGGAGCGGGGCGTCCCACATCGACAGCATCGATGCATCCGCCGCGCAAACCGTGACCGAGCAGCCGGCCATTTCGAGCGAAGTCACGTAGGAACCTGCGAGGTATCGTGCAACCCTGATGCCGGAGCTCTCGAGGAGCAGGCGCGCGGCGTTGACCATCACGTACAACTCCATCAGGGGAGTTCCGCCGAAGCCGTTGACGAGGAGGATCACCTCTTGTCCCCGCTTGAGCGACAGGTCCTTCAGGACATTGCCGATCATTTCCGCCGCGATGTCCTGCGCGCTTGTCATCTTCACGCGACGGCGGCCCGGCTCGCCGTGGATGCCGACGCCCATCTCCATTTCATCCGCGGCGATCTGAAACGTCGGCTGCCCCGCGGCTGGAACGGTGCATGAACTGAGGGCAACGCCCATGCTCGCGGTGCATCGATTGACCGCGTCGCCGACGGCCTTCAATTCCGCGAGGCCCTGGCCGAGTTCGGCGGCCGCGCCGACGATGCGCTCCACCAGCAACGTGCCCGCCACGCCGCGGCGACCCGTGGTGTAGGTCGAGTTCTCGACGGCGACGTCGTCGTTGATCACGACGGTGGCGTTCTCCTTGTCCAGCATCTCGGCCGCCATCTGGAAGTTCATCATGTCGCCGGAATAGTTCTTCACGATGAACAGCACGCCGGCGCCCGTGTGCACGGCCTCCGCCGCGGCCAGCATCTGGTCGGGCGTCGGCGAGGTGAAGATCTGTCCCGGGCAGGCCGCATCGAGCATGCCATGGCCCACGAAGCCCGCGTGCAGCGGCTCGTGGCCTGAGCCGCCGCCCGAAATGAGCGCCACCTTGCCCGGCTTGAGCGTGCGCCTGCGCACGAAGTGGCGTGCCGGGCCGAGGGTGACGATGTCGGCGTGCGCCGCGGCGAATCCGTCCAGCGATTCGGCCAGGACGGTGTCGACATGGTTGATGAGCTTCTTCATGGCCGGATCCCGAAGTTGATTGGCTGGGGCGTGCTGGGAGTCAAAGGGTGTCGCAAATGGCGCCGATGATCAAGGCCATGGAGCGCGATCCTGGATCGACGTGACCGAGCGCGCGCTCGCCCAGGAACGAGGCGCGCCCGCGCGTGGCCTCGATCTGCGCCGTGGCCGTCGCGCTCGCGAGCGCGCATTCGCGAACCCGGGCCACGAGATCCGCGCCGCCGGTTTCCAGAACCCGGCGCACCGGGTCGAGCACGTCGAGCAGCGTCTTCTGTCCGACCTCCGCCTTGCCCAGCCGGGTCAGCGCCTTGACGCCGAGGTCCACCGCGCGCGCCAGATCCGCTGGCCCGGGTTGGGCGGGCAATTCCTTGCCCAGCGTCACCAGGAAAGTGCCGAAGACCGGCCCGGACGATCCACCGATGCTGGACATGCAGGTCATGCCCATCGCCCTGAGCGCCTCGTTCAGGGACACGTCCGCCAGTTCATCGAGCCGGGCCTGGATGGCTTGCGCGCCGCGGCGCATGTTTAGTCCGTGGTCGCCGTCGCCGATGGCGCGGTCGAGCTGCGTGAGTTCGTCCGCGTGGTCGATCAGCGTCTGCGTCGCCGCTTGGATCAAGGCTCTGTGCGTCATGGATTTCTCCCGGATCGGGCAGTGACGGATCAGGTGCCGACGCGCTGGCCCTGCGCGTCGAACCACAGCAGGCGCCTGAAGCGCAGCCGCACGCCGGTGCCCGGTGCCAGGACGGCCTCAGGAGGGAGGGCTGCGACGATCTGCTGCTCCGTGCCCTCGAGGGTGAACACGGCCAGGCGCTGGTCGCTCAGGCTCTCCAGGCGCACCAGGCATGCGGGCCAGCCCTCCTGGGCAGCCGTGGCGGACGCGTTCACGACCTCCACGTGCTCGGCGCGCACGCCCGCCGTGACGGCGAGCGGGGGGGCGGCGGCTTCGCCAAGTGCGCCGAGCGGCACGAGGTTGATGCGCGGCGACCCCAGGCGCGAGGCCACGTAGAGACTCGCGGGGTCTTCATAGATGGCCCTGGGCGTGCCGATCTGCGCCAGTTGCCCGTTCTCGAGAACCCCGATGCGCGTCGCCAGCGTCATGGCCTCGGTCTGGTCGTGAGTCACGTACAGCACGGTGGCAGCCAGGTCCTGCTGGATCCGCTTGAGTTCGAGCCGCAGGTCGTCGCGCAGCTTGGCGTCCAGCGACGAAAGCGGCTCGTCCATCAGCGCGACGGCCGGGTTGCGCACGAGTGCCCGCCCGATGGCCACGCGTTGCATCTGGCCACCTGAAAGCCGGGTGGCGGGGCTGGACAGCTTGTCCTCGATGCGCAGCAGCCTGGCCACCTCTTCCACCTTGCGCCGGATCCCCTCCGGCGACAGTCGCCGCAGCGGCGAGCGCAACGGGAACGCGAGGTTGTCGAACACACTCAGGTGCGGGTAGAGCGAATACTGCTGGAAGACGAACGTGACGTCGCGCAGGGCCGGCGCCTCGTGGGTGACGTCGCGTCCGCCGATGTGCACTTGGCCCTGGTCGGGTCGCTCGAGGCCGGCGACAAGGCGCAACGTGGTGGTCTTGCCGGCGCCGCTCGGGCCCAGCAGCACGATGAAGTCACCGGAGGCGATCTCCAGATCCAGACCTTGCACCGCCGACACGGCGCCGAAGCGCTTGCTGACAGAGGCCAGCCGCAGGTCAGCCATGAACCGCTCCCGCGCCGTCGTTGCGCGCCGTCCGCAAGGCGCGCCCGGAGCTTCGATCGAACAGCGAGACGGCCGTGGCGTCGAAGCGCAGGCCCACGTGGTCGCCCGAGGCCACCCGCGCATCCGCGGCCACCTTCGCGCGCAAGGTGCTCCCGACGGCCGTTGTCAGCGTCACGATCTGGCAACTGCCCAGGTACTCGGCGCCCAGCACTTGGGCCCGCAGGGGAGCGTCGTCGGCGAGTTGGACGTGCTCCGGCCGCACGCCACACAGCAACCGCCGCGTGCTCACGTCCTCCCGCAACGCCGGCACGGCGACGCGCGCTCCGGCCAGGTCGATGGCCTCGCTGCCGTGTGTCAGCGCCGCCTCGAAGGGCAGGAAATTCATCGCCGGCGCGCCGATGAAATCGGCGACGAACACGCTGGCCGGCCGCTCATAGACCTCCATGGGCGCGCCCATCTGCTCGATCACGCCTCCGTTCATGACGGCGATCTTGTCGGCCATCGCCATCGCCTCGTTCTGGTCGTGGGTGACGTAGACGGTGGTGGCATGGATGCGCTCGTGCAGCCGGCGCAACTCGACGCACATGAGGTGGCGGAATTCCGAATCGAGAGCGCCCAGGGGCTCGTCCATCATGAAAGCCTTGGCCTGGCGAACGATGGCGCGGCCGAGCGCCACGCGCTGGCTGTCGCCGCCGGAGAGGCCGGAGACCGACCGTGCGAGAAGGTGCTCGACGCGCAGCAGTCGCGCCACCTCGTCGACGCGCCGTCTGATCTCGGCGCGCGCCACGCCCTGGCACTTGAGCGGGAAGCCGATGTTCCCGCGCACGCTCATGTGCGGGTAGAGGGCGAACAACTGGAACACGAAACCGATGTCGCGGTGCGACGCGCGGCTGAAAGTCACGTCCTCGCCATCGAGCAGGATGCGCCCCGCCGACGCAAGCTCCAGCCCGGCGATGATGCGCAGCGTCGTCGTCTTGCCGCAGCCCGACGGGCCGAGCAGAACGAAGAACTCACCGTCGGCGACCGTGAACGAGGCCTCGCGCACCGCGGCGAATTCGCCAAAGCGCTTTTGCACGTTCTCCAGGCGGATCTCGGCCATGGCGTCACTCGGGAAAGTGGCTGGTGACGACGAAGGCGAGCGTGCCGGCCAGGATGACGCCGAACGACCAGGTGTACAGATCCAGTGCGAATGGCTGCATCAGCATGAACAGGCCCGCGCCGATCACGCCGGCCGACGCGTTTTCCCAGGGGCCGCGGCGAAGCCAGCGACGCTTACGGTCGGCGCCCGGAGCCGGCGTGGACTCGGCGGTCACTTGCGCACCGCCCCGAACGTGATGCCGCGCAGCAACTGCCTGCGCAATAGCACGGTGAAGATGAGGATCGGAACCACGAACAGCGTCGTGGCCGCCGCGACCGCGGGCCAATCCTGCCCGCCTTCGCCGATGATGAACGGGATGAATGGGGGCATCGTCTGGGCGTTGCCGCTGGTCAGCAGCACCGCGAACGCGTATTCGTTCCACGAGAAGATGAGGCAGAAGACGGCGGTCGCGGCGATGCCCGTCGTGGCCTGCGGCAACACGGTCTTGACGAACGCCTGCAGCCGCGTGTAGCCGTCCACCAGCGCGGCCTCCTCGTATTCGCGGGGGATCTCGTCGATGAAGCCTTTGAGCAGCCACACCGCCAGCGAGACGTTGACCGCGGTGTAGAGAAGAATCATGCCGATGTAGCTGTCGAGCAGGCCAAGCTGGCGGAACATCAGGTAGATCGGGATCGCCACCGCGATCGGCGGCATGAAGCGAGTCGAGAGGATGAAGAACAACAGGTCGTCCTTGACCGGCACCCTGAATCGCGACAGCGCGTAGGCCGCCAGCGTCCCCAGGAAGACCGCGAGAAAGGTCGACCCGAAGCCGATGACCAGGGAATTCAGCAACCGCCCCGGCGTCTTCGACGGCCCGGCGATGACCATCCCGCGCTCGCGTGCGACCCTGGCGCAATAGCCCTGCGGCGGCGGCAGGCTGGCCATGAATTCCGGCGTCTGGCGCGAACTGATGTTGAACAGGTTGCAATACCCCTCGAGCGACGGCTGCGAGAACACCTTGGGCGGATACGCGACGGCGTCCGCCGAGGTCTTGAAGCTGGTCAGGAAGATCCACAGAAGCGGGGTGATCGTCACCAGCGCGTAGATCACGACGATGACGCCGGAGATCCATTTCGTGCGGGCCGTGGCGTCGACGACCGAGTGAGCAGTGGAGGCGCTGGTCATCGACGCTTCACCTGGTTGAGCACCTTGACGTAGATGTTGGCGGCGCCGAAGACGGCCACGAACAGGATGATCGCCAGCGCGGAGGACCAACCCGTCTGCCATTTCTCGAATGCCGCGCGCTTGAGCGTGATCGAGACCGTCTCGGTCAGCGACCCGGGCCCGCCGTTGGTCAGCAGGTTGACCATGTCGAACATCTTGAAGTTCTCGATGGCGCGAAACAGGATCGCGAGCATCAGGAACGGCACGACCATGGGCAGCGTCACCGACCAGAACGTCCGCCAGGTCGACGCGCGATCGACCTCGGCCGCTTCGTAGATCGAGTCCGGGATCGACCGTAGGCCGGCCAGACAGATCAGCATGACGTAGGGCGTCCACATCCAGGTGTCGACCAGCACGATCGTCCACGGGGCGAGTCCCACGTCGCCGATCATCTGGAATGAACTCGGAGGGATGCCGGTGAAGAAGCTCACCACATAGTTGAACAATCCGACCTGCGGCTGGAACAGGAACGTCCAGAAGTTGCCCACGACCGCGGGTGACAGCATCATCGGCAGCAGGATGATGGTGGTCCAGAGGCTGTGGCCGCGGAACTTGCGGTTGACGAGCAGTGCGAGCCCGAAGCCCAGCACCACCTCGAACAGGATCGACCAGAACACGAAGTGCGCCGTGGTCTGCATGCCCGCCCACAGATCGGGGTCGCTCAGGATGTCGCTGTAGTTGCCGGTGCCGACGTTGCGCACCTTCAACCAGCCCATGTTCGCCCTGTAGTTGGTGAACGACGCCTGAATGGTCCAGATCAGCGGGAAGACATTGATCGCGAGCAGCAAGGCGATCGTGGGCGTGATGAACAGCCACGCGATGGCGCGATCGGACATGCCGTGCCGTCGTCGCTTCAGCAGCGGCCCCGGAGTCGCCGAGGCGGCCGCGGGGTGTTCGATGTCGATCGTCGCGCTCACGTTCCCACTCCTTTCCCAGTCAGAGGGCTACTTGCCGGCGTCCTTGAAATCCTTCGCCCAGTCCTTCACCAGGCCATCGAGCGCCTGCTGCGCGGTGCCCTGGCCCGCCACCACGTAGTTGTGGGTGCGCTTCTGCATGTCCAGCAACAGCGACGCGTAGTTGGGCTCGGCCCAGAAGTCCTTGACGATGCCCATCGTGACCAGGAAGTCGGGAGCGAAGGGAGCGCTCTTGGGGAAGCCCGGATCCTCGACCACGGCCCTCAGCGCCGAGTAGCCGCCGATCTGCCACCACTTCTGCTGCACGGCCGGCTGCGCGAACCACTTGATGTACTTCAGCGCGTCGTCCTTGTGGTCGGAGTACGAGACCACCGAGATCCCTTGCCCGCCCAACTGGCTGAAATGACCCTTGGGGCCGGCCGGATTGACGAAGAAGCCGATCTTGTCCGGCCCCATCGCCTTGTACAGGCCCGGGAAGAACGCGAACCAGTTCATCTGCATCGCGACCTGGCCCGACTTGAAGGCGTCCAGCCCCTCGGACATGTAGGCGTTGGTCATGCCCGGCGCCGTGCAGCAGTCGAAGATCTGCTTGTAGATCTCGAGCCCCTTGACCGCGCCCGGCGAGTTGACCCAGCCGTTCATGTCGTACGGCTTCTTCGGGTTGTCGTACTCGAAGCCGTAGTCGTACATGACGTTGGTCACGCCCATGGTGATGCCCTCCGAGCCGCGCTCGGTGAAGATGTAGGCGCCGTAGACCTTCTTGCCGTCGATGTTGCGGCCCTGGAAGAACTTGGCGACCTGCAGGAATTGATCCCAGTCCTTGGGCGGCGCCAGTTCGCGGCCATACTTGGCCTTGAATTCCTGGCGCACTTCGGGCTTCGCGAACCAGTCCTTGCGATAGGTCCACCCCACCGCGTCGGCCATCGCGGGCAGGGCCCAGTAGTTCGGCGTGTTCTTGGGCCACTCGGAGTAGCCGACGACCGTCGCGGGCACGAAGTCGCTCATCTTGATGCCGTTCTTGTCGAAGAAGTCGTTCAGCTTGACGTAGTGCCCGTTCTCCGCCGAGCCGCCGACCCATTGGCTGTCGCCGATGATCAGGTCGCACAGTTTGCTGTGCGAGTTCAGTTCATTGAGAAAACGGTCGGCGTAGCTCGTCCACGGCACGAACTCGAACTTCATCTTCACCCCGCTCTGCGCAGTGAAGTCCTTGGACAATTCCACGAGCGCGTTCGCCGGGTCCCACGCGGCCCAGCACAGGGTGAGCGTCTTGTCCTCCGCACGGGCGGCCGTGCTGCCGAGCGCGAGCGCGGCGATGGCGGCAAGGGTGACGATCCACCTTCCAGTCTTGGCAATCGGTTTCATGTCGGTCTCCAGATCTGTTTGTTGACTCGTTGACACACATCCGACTGCCGTTCTCGGTCAATCCATGTTCTCGGCGGTCAGGATCTCGACGCGCGGCTGCACGACGCTGAGTGCGCCTCGCACGTTCTCGCACAGCGCACGCAGGACGCGTGCGGCGGCGAGCACGCAGTAGTGGATGTCCTGATGCAGTACGTACGAGAGACCGCCGCTGCTCAGGAACGCGCGATGTTCGTCGGTGAAGTCATGCGCGATGACCCCGACCTGGTCCCCGAGACCGGCCTGTGCCAGCGCCTGCACCACGCCCGCGCTGCCGGAGCCGACGTTGTAGATGCCGGACACGCGGTCGCGGTCCACATCGTTGTTCAGGTACTGCAGCAAGGCCTTGGCGGCGCCGGCATTGTCGGCGGGCAGGTCGGGTATGCGCACCATGCGCAACTCCGGGAAGCGCTCTTCGATGACTTGCGCAAAGCCGATGCGGCGTTCGATCTCGGCCGACATGCGCGTGGCTTGCGACGACAGCAGCAGCGTGTCGCGCGCGCCGGAGCGTGCCATCCGGGCCAGCAGCAGGCCGGCCGTGCGCCCGGCGGCACGATTGTCAGGCCCGATGTGGGTGTCGCGCATGGATCCGGCCACGTCGGAGAACAAGGTCACGACGTGGATGCCTGTTCGCGTCAGCTCGTTGATCGCCAGCTTGATGGGCGGCAGGTCCGGAGCGAGCAGCGCGATGCCATGACAGTCACGCAACTTCGACAGTTCGTCTGCGAACGCCGCGGGATCGCTCGCATCGATGCGGCAAGTGACCTCCGTGATGTGCTGGTGGCGAAAGTCGCCCGCGGACTGCGCGATCTGTCGATCGATGAGCTCCAGTTGCGCGAATTCATCGGCCGGCAGCACGTACACGAAGCGAAAGTTCTCGCCCTTGCGCGGACGTCCGGGTTGGCGCGGAGCGCCGAGTTCCTCGACGACCTGCAGGACGCGCTGGACGGTCTCTGCATTGACGCCGGCGCGGCGGTTGAGCACGCGGTCGACGGTCGCGGTGCCGACGCCCGCCAGTCGAGCGATTTCGGAGATCTTGGGGACGGGGGCCATGCGGACTCGTGCATTTGATGGATTTACTTTAGAAAAATCAGTAAATAAATCAATCAGTATTTTCGAGCATTCTCAGCACTGCGACACGCGGTCGGAAGGGCCCGGAAGTCGATGCCTGCTTGCCGAGGGCTGGAACGTCAGGTACTGGGTAGCCAATTTCCGCGCGGCACGTGGCGTCAACGGATCGAACCAAGGCTGTTCCTGAGAAAACTGGCCCGCCTCAAGTCACCGGTGCCGGATTGAACAGCACCAGCGCGTTGTGCAGCTTCCAGTGCTCGGCCCAGGTCTTCTTGCCGCTCGCCACGTCCAGCAGCAGGCCGAACAGCTCCCACCCCATCTCGGGAATCGTCGCCTCGCCATCGGCGATGCGGCCCGCGTTGACGTCCATCAGGTCGTGCCAGCGCCGCGCGAGGTCGCTGCGCGTGGCCACCTTGATCACCGGGCACTCGGCCAGGCCGTAGGGCGTGCCGCGGCCGGTGGTGAAGACGTGCAGGTTCATGCCGGCGGCCAGCTGCAGCGTGCCGCAGATGAAGTCGCTGGCGGGGGTCGCCGCGTAGACCAGGCCGCGCTGGTCGGGGCGCAGCTTCTCGCCGGGCGGCAGCACGTGCGAGATGGCCGACGAGCCGCTCTTGACGATGGAGCCCATCGCCTTTTCCGCGATGTTGGACAGGCCGCCGGCCTTGTTGCCGGGCGTGGTGTTGGCGGCGCGATCGACACGGCCGCGGTCGAGGTAGCGGTCGTACCAACCCAGCTCGCGCACGATGGCCTCGGCCACCTCGGGCGTGGCGGCGCGGCGCGTGAGCTGGTCGACGGCGTCGCGCACCTCGGTGTTCTCGCTGAACATGATGGTGGCGCCGGCGCGCACCAGCAGGTCGGCGCAGAAGCCCACCGCGGGGTTGGCGGTGACGCCGGAGAACGCGTCGCTGCCGCCGCACTGCACGCCCACCACCAGTTCGCTGGCGGGCACCGTCTCGCGCCGGCGCGCGTCCAGGCGCGCGAGGTGGGGCTTGGCGCTGGCGAGGATGTCCTCGATCATCGACATGAAGCCCACGTGCGACTCGGCCTGCAGGCACACGGTCTCGGGGCCCAGCGCCGGGTCGCGCTGGTCGGCGATGGGAAAGCTGCCGGGCGGCAGCAGGCGATCGGGCTGCAGCTTCTCGCAGCCCAGGCTCACCACCATCACCTCGCCGCCGAAGTTCGGGTTCAGCGAGATGTGGCGCAGCGTCTTGATGGGGATGTGGGCGTCGGGCGCGTCGATGGCCACGCCGCAGCCGTAGGTGTGCTCCAGGCCCACGACGTCGTCGACGTTCGGGTAGAGCGGCAGCAGCTCGGACTTGATGCGCGCCACGGCGACGTCGACAACGCCCGCCACGCACTGCACCGTGGTCGTGATCGCGAGGATGTTGCGCGTGCCCACCGAGCCGTCGGCGTTGCGGTAGCCCTCGAACGTGAAGCCGGCCAGCGGTTCCACGACCGGCGGCGCCACCGTGGCCATCGGCAGGCCTTCCAGCGCGCGCGCCGAGGGCATCTGGATCAGGCGTTCGTGCACCCACGCGCCGGCCGGGATCGGCTTGAGCGCGTAGCCGATGGGCACGGCGTAGCGCAGCACCGGCGCGCCCTCGGCGATGTCGACCAGCGCCACCTTGTGGCCCTGCGGCACCTTGTCGCGCAGCGTGACGCCCGCGCCCGGCACGCCCGCGGGCAGCAGCGTGCCGGCCGGCAGGCCGCCGTCGTTGGCGACGATGGCCACGTTGTCGCCGTCGTGCATGCGGATGGTCAGGGGCGGCCTGGAAGTCGTCTCGGTCATCATCGTCTCGTCGAAACCGGGTCCGGCGCGGCCCAGGCCCATGAAAGCCATGGCATCGCGTCCGGCCCGTTCTTGGTACAGTTCAAATACGACTTGTAGTACGTCATCAGTTGTCGTACAACGCGAACAGGTACTTTATGCTCTCTCCCGCGCCGGCCGATCAGGGTTAACTCCGAGTCATGACCTCTACCGAAATCGCACGACGCCGACCCCGCTCCCTCGCGCTCGAACTCGTCTCCTCGCTCAGCGAACGCATCCGCGACGGCCGCCTGAAGGTGGGCGACAAGATGCCCACCGAAGCCGCCATCATGGCCGAGTTCGACGTCAGCCGCACGGTGGTGCGCGAGGCGCTGTCCAAGCTGCAGGCCTCGGGCCTCGTCGAGACGCGCCACGGCATCGGCACCTTCGTGCTGGGCCTGGGCGAGGACGCCGGCTTCAAGATCAGCCGCGAGCAGTACGGCACGCTGCAGGACGTGGTGGCGGTGCTGGAGCTGCGCATCGGCCTGGAGACCGAGGCCGCCGCGCTGGCCGCGCAACGCCGCACCGAGGCCAACCTCGACGCGATGCGCAAGGCGCTCGACGCCCTGGGACTCGCGCTGGAGCACGGCCACGACGCGGTGGCCGCCGACTTCCAGTTCCACCAGGAAGTGGCCCGCGCCACGCAGAACGACCACTTCGCCGACCTGATGACCACCCTGGGCAGCCGCATCATCCCGCGCGCCCGCCTCGAGCCGGCCCAGGTGATGACCGACGAGCGGCGCGAGTACCTGCGCCGCGTCAACGGCGAGCACGAGAGCATCTACGACGCGATCGCGGCGCAGGACGCCGAGGGCGCGCGCGCCGCGATGCGCACGCACCTGGCCAACAGCCGCGAACGGCGGCGCCGCTCGCAGACCGAATCGCGCTGAGCCGCCTGCATGGCCGTGCGTGGATCCTTGTTGATTTCTTTCGCACCTAGTTGTACGATGACTGACAAGTTTTCTTACCCTTCGCACGAAAGACCTCTCGCCATGTCCCCGCAAGAACTCAAGGCCGCCCTCGGCCACGGGCTGCTCTCGTTTCCGCTCACCGACTTCGACGCCGACCTCAGGTTCGCGCCCCGGCCCTTCGCCGAGCGCCTGGAGTGGCTGCAGCCCTACGGCGCCACGGTGCTGTTCGCCGCGGGCGGCACGGGCGAGTTCTTCTCGCTGGAGCCCGAGGAGTACAGCCAGGTCGTGAAGGTGTCGCTGGACACCTGCCGCGGCCGCACGCCCATCGTCGCGGGCGCCGGCGGCGGCACCACGCTGGCCGTCAAGTACGCGCAGGAGGCCGAGCGCCTGGGCGCGCAAGGCATCCTGCTGCTGCCGCACTACCTCACCGAGGGCAGCCAGGAAGGCCTGATCGAGCACGTGGGCGCCGTGTGCCGCAGCGTGCGCATCGGCGTGGTGGTCTACAACCGCGGCGGCTGCAGGCTCACGCCCGCCAGCCTGCAGGTGCTGGCCGACCGCCACCCGAACCTGGTCGGCTTCAAGGACGGCGTGGGCGACATCGAGAAGTTCGTGGCCGTGCGCCAGACCCTCGGCGACCGCTTCACCTACCTCGGCGGCCTGCCCACGGCGGAGGTCTTCGCCGCCGCCTACGACGCGATGGGCTGCCCCGTGTACTCGTCGGCGGTCTTCAACTTCATCCCGCGGACGGCGATGCAGTTCTACCAGGCGCAGGTGGACGGCGACGTCACCACCACCAACCGCCTGATCCGCGACTTCTTCCTGCCCTACATCGCGCTGCGCAACCAGGGCGAGGGCTACGCCGTGTCCATCGTGAAGGCCGGCGCCACCGCGGTGGGCCACACGGCGGGCCCGGTGCGGCCGCCGCTGTCCGAGCTGAAGCCGGACGAGTTCGACGCGCTGAGCGCGCTGATCTCCAAGCTCGGTCCGCAGTAATCCGGAACAAAGGAACGCCATGTTCAAGAACCTCATCGGCGGCGAATGGGTCGCCGGCGCGAGCGCGTCGCGCAACGTCAATCCGTCCGACACCAGCGACGTCGTCGGCGAGTACGCGCAGGCCGACGCGGCGCAGACCCGCCAGGCCATCGCCGCCGCGCGCCAGGCCTTCGCGGGCTGGAGCCTGAGCACGCCGCAGCAGCGCTTCGACATCCTCGACGCCGCCGGCACCGAGATCCTGGCGCGCCGCGCCGAACTCGGCGACCTGCTCGCGCGCGAGGAAGGCAAGACCCTGCCCGAGGCGATCGGCGAGGTCCAGCGCGCGGGCAACATCTTCAAGTTCTTCGCCGGCGAGGCGCTGCGCCCCGGCGGCGAGGCCCTGCCCTCGGTGCGGCCCGGCGTGGGCGTGGAGCTCACGCGCGAGCCCCTCGGCGTGGTGGGCATCATCACGCCCTGGAACTTCCCCATCGCGATCCCCGCCTGGAAGATCGCGCCGGCGCTCGCGTACGGCAACTGCGTGGTGATCAAGCCGGCCGAACTGGTGCCGGCCTCGGTGTGGTCGCTGTGCGAGATCCTGTCGCGCTGCGGCCTGCCGCAAGGCGTGCTCAACCTCGTGATGGGCCGCGGCTCGGAGGTGGGCGCGACGCTGCTGGAGGATCGCGGCGTCGACGCGATCACCTTCACCGGCTCCGTGGCCACCGGCCAGAAGGTGGCGCAGGCCTGCGTGGCGCGCATGGCCAAGTTCCAGCTCGAGATGGGCGGCAAGAACCCGATGATCGTGCTGGACGACGCCGACCTCGGCGTGGCGATCAACTGCGCCGTGCAGAGCGGGTTCTTCTCCACCGGGCAACGCTGCACGGCGTCGTCGCGGGTGATCGTCACCGAAGGCATCCACGACCGCTTCGTGGCCGGCGTCGTCGAGAGGCTGAAGGCGCTGAAGGTGGACGACGCGCGCAAGGCCGGCACCGACATCGGCCCGGTGGTGGACGCGACGCAGCTGAAGCAGGATCTGGCCTACGTGGCGATCGCGCAGGGCGAAGGCGCCCGCCTGGCCTTCGGCGGCGAGGCCATCGAACACAACCTCGACGGCCGCGCCGGCTTCTACATGCGTCCGGCGCTGATCACCGAGGCGGCGCCGCAGATGCGCATCAGCCGCGAGGAGGTGTTCGGCCCCGTGGTGAGCGTGACGCGCGTGCGCGACTACGACGAGGCCCTGGCGCAGGCCAACGACACGCCCTTCGGCCTCGCGGCCGGCATCGCCACGACCTCGCTGAAGCACGCGACGCACTTCAAGCGGCACGCGCAGGCCGGCATGGTGATGGTCAACGTGCCCACCGCGGGCGTGGACTACCACGTGCCTTTCGGCGGCCGCAAGGGATCGAGCTACGGGCCGCGCGAACAGGGCCGGTACGCGGCCGAGTTCTACACCGTCGTGAAGACGGCCTACACGCAGGCCTGATGCCTCCCCACGGGGTTTGAGGCACAATTCGTGCGCTCGTCGCAATCCTGCGGCGAGTTTCGCTAGGGGTGCTGGCCGAGAGGCTGGCTGAGAAAGTCCCTTTGAACCTGATTGGTCGCGAGTGCCCCGGCACGAGCGACCAGGTCGACGGCGCGAGCCGTCGATCCGAGGTAATCCTCGCGCAGGGAAGCGGTCGCACTGCCGTGGCCACTCGCGTCCCGGTCTCCCGACGCCGTCTCCCCTGCCATCGCTTTGAAAGAGCTCGATGGCTTCCGTTGTCCGTTTCCGATTCCCGTTGCACTGCACGCCGCTGGCCGCGGCCGTCCTCGCGCTCGCGGGCGCCGCGCGCGCGCAGGACGCCACGCCGGTGCAGACCGTGCAGATCACCGCCCGCAGCCTGTCCGACACCGCCGGCGTCACCGGCTTCGCGCAGCCGCTGGCCCGCACGCCGATCCAGGCCGACGTGATCGACACGCAGATGCTCAAGGATCTCGGCGCCACGTCGCTGTCCGACCTCACCCGCGTCGACGCGAGCCTCACCGACTCGTACAACGCGGTGGGCTACTGGACCACCTTCGCGGTGCGCGGCTTCCAGGTCGACAACCGCACCAACTTCCGCCGCGACGGGCTGCCCATCAACGCCGAGACGGTGCTGTCGCTGGACAACAAGTCGGACGTCGAGGTGCTCAAGGGCCTCAGCGGCACGCAGGCCGGCACCAGCGCGCCGGGCGGGCTGGTGAACCTGGTCGTCAAGCGTCCCGACCAGGACCTGCGCGACGTCGCCGTGTCGTGGGTCCAGCCCGGCCAGCTGGGCGTGGCCGCCGACCTGAGCCAGCGCTTCGGCGCGCAGCGCGCGTTCGGCGTCCGCCTGAACCTGTCGGCCGACAAGCTCGACGCCAACGCACGCGACGCCCGCGGCCACGGGCGCACGGCCTCCATCGCCACCGACTGGCGCCCCGATTCCCGCCATCTGCTCGAGTTCGAGTTCGAGCACAACGTGCAGTCCCAGCCCAGCGTGCCCGCCTTCAGCATGCTGGGGCCCGTGGTGCCCGATCCGCACACGATCGACCCGCACATCAACCTGAACGACCAGCCCTGGTCGCTGCCCGTGGTGACGCAGGGCAACACGATGTCGCTGCGCTACACGCAGGCGCTGAACGCGCAGTGGCGCTTCAAGGTGCAGGCGCTGCAGCAGCGGCTGGTGAGCAACGACCACCTCGCGTTCGCGTTCGGCGCCAACGAGGCCTGCGCGCCCTGCGACCGTTTCGCGGCCGACGGCACCTACGCCCTCTACGACTTCCGCAGCGACGACGAGCGCCGCCAGACGCGCGACCTCGACGTCTCGCTGTCCGGCGAATTCGACACCGGCCCGCTGCGGCACGCGCTCACCGTGGGCACCCTGCAGACGCGCTTCACCGGCCGCTTCAACGACGAGGCCTACAACTTCGTGGGCATCGGCAACATCGCCGGCACGGCCCTGGTGCCGTCCGACCCCGCGCTGACCTCCCCCAACACCGACCGCACCGAGCGCAACAACGAGCTGTACCTGCGCGACTCGGTGCAGATCGCGAGCGACTGGACGGCCTGGCTGGGCGTGCGCCACACGCAGCTGCGCCGGCAGTCGGCCGAAACCTCCACGGGCAGCCCCGGGTTCGACACCGACTACCGGCAGACGTTCAGCACGCCGTGGCTCTCGCTGAGCCACCAGCTGACGCCGGCCGACATGATCTATGCGAGCTGGGGCGAAGGCGTGGAGAGCACGCTCGCGCCCACGCACGGCGACGCGATCAACAACGGCCAGCCGCTGTCGGCCACGCTGAGCCGCCAGTGGGAGTTCGGCTGGAAGCACGCCAGCGGCGCCGCCACGTGGGGCCTGACCGCCTACGACGTGACGCAGGCCTACGCCGGCGACATCACGACGGACGGCGTGACCGCGTACGGCCACGACGGCATCACGCGCTCGCGCGGCCTCGAGGCCGAGGCCCAGACGCGCGCGGGCGCGTTCACGCTGCGCGCGTCGGCCATGCTGCAGCGGGTGCGCCGCGAGCAGGCCACCGACGCCACCCAGGACGGGCGGCGTCCCACCAACATCCCCGACAGCGCCGTGAAGCTGCTCGCGGCGTACGCGGTGCCGCAGGTCGACGGCCTCAGCATCCTGGCCAACATGGCGTACGAAGGCGCGCGCGAGGTGCTGCCGGACAACAGCGTGCGGATCCCGGGCTGGACGCGCTACGACTTCGGCGCGCGCTACGTGCAGGCGCTGGGCACCACGACGCTGGTGTGGCGCGCGGGCGTCGACAACCTGTTCGATCGCCGCGCCTGGCGCGAGGCGCCGTACCAGTACGACCACGCGTATCTTTTCCCCCTCGAGCCGCGCACTTTCCACGCGTCGGTCGAAGCAAAGTTTTGACGTTCTTGAAAAACTGGTTATACTGAGAGGCTTCGCAGTTCCCCGATAGCTCAGTTGGTAGAGCGCCGGACTGTTAATCCGTAGGTCCCTGGTTCGAGCCCAGGTCGGGGAGCCAATCCCTCACTAGAGGATTGCGAAGAAAAGCGTCAAGCCCAGCCCTCCACCGGTTGGGCTTTTTGCTTTCTGGCTCGACAATCCCCGCCACCTTGAACGGGGAGACTCGATGAAGAAGACCTTGACCGCCGCCGCGCTGTGCGCGCTCGCGACGCTGGCACACGCCGCCGGCGCCCGCCCGGAGTTCCCGCCCTTCGGCCTCGATCTCACGGCGCGCGATCTCGCCACGAAGCCCGGCAACGACTTCTTCCAGTACGCCAACGGCCGCTTCCTCGCGCGCACCCCGATCCCGGCCGACGAGCAAGGGGTGTCGCGCCGCAGCGGCATGTCGCGCACCATCGACGGCCGGCTGCACGCGATCCTCGAGGACCTGTCGCACGGCGTGGCCGACCAGCCCGCCGACCCGCGCGGCAAGGTGGGCGCGTTCTACGCCGCCTACATGGACGAGGCGCGCATCGAGCAGGTGGGCGTGCGCGCCCTCGCGCCCGAGCTCGACGCCATCCGCGCCGCCACCGACCTGCCGGCGCTGGCCACGCTGATGGGCCGCTCCACCGTCGACGTGTTCCCGAGCCCGTTCTCGGTGTCGCTCGACGTCGACCTGAAGAAGCCCACGATCTATTCGACCTACGTCTCGCAGGCCGACCTGGGCCTGCCCGACATCGACTACTACCTGAAGCCCGATTACGCGAAGCAGCGCGACGCCTATGCGGCCTACATCGCCCGGATGCTGACGCTGGCCGGCTGGCCCGACGCGGACGCCATCGCGCCCGAGGTGCTGGCGCTGGAGACCCGCATCGCCGAGGTGAGCTGGACCAAGGTGCAGCAGCGCGACGTGGTCGCGCAGTACCACCCGGTCTCGCGCGCGGAACTGCAGGCGCTCGCGCCCGCGTTCGCGTGGAACGAGTTCCTGCAGGCCGCGCAGCTGGGCGACCGCGGCACGCTGATCGCGATGCAGGACACCGCGTTCCCGAAGATCGCCGCCGCGGTGGCCGCCACGCCCCTGCCGGTGCTCAAGGCCTGGATGGCGTTCCGCAGCCTCGACAACGCCGCCGGCTACCTGCCGCGCGCCTTCGCGGACGCCGCGTTCGAGCTGCACGGCAGGACGCTCGGCGGCCAGGCCGAGCAGGCGCCGCGCTGGAAGCGCAGCCTGTACGTCGTCGCGGGCAAGGACTGCGACATCGACCCGCACGCCTGCTTCGGCACGCTGCAATGGGCCGTCGGCCAGGTCTACGCCGAACGCTGGTTCCCGCCGGCCGCCAAGGCCCGCATGACGGCGCTGGCCGTCAACCTGAAGAAGGCGTTCCGCGCGCACATGGAGGCGCTGACCTGGATGGGCCCCGCCACCAGGGCCGAGGCGCTGCGCAAGCTCGACGCGGTCACCATCAAGGTGGGCTACCCCGACAAATGGCGCGACTACGCCGAGGTCGTCATCCGCCGCGACGACCTGATGGCCGACGTGCGCGCGGCCGCGGCCGACGACTGGGCCTTCGTGGTCCGGCGCGGCAAAGGGCCGGTCGACCGGAGCGACTGGGGCATGACGCCGCAGATCAACGACGCGTACAGCGGCAACCTGCAGGACATCGTGTTCCCCGCCGGCATCCTGCAGCCGCCGATCTTCGACGCCGCAGCCGACGACGCGATCAACTACGGCGCCGCCGGCGGCGTGATCGGCCACGAGATCACCCACCAGTTCGACGACCAGGGCCGCACGGTGGACGCCGACGGCATCCTGCGCGACTGGTGGACGCCCGCCGATGCGGCGGCGTTCAAGGCGCGCACGGCGGTGCTCGGCGCGCAGTACGCGCAGTACGAGCCGCTGCCGGGCCTGCACCTCAACCCGGACCTGACGATGGGCGAGAACCTGGCCGATCTCGGCGGCCTCACCATCGCGCTCGACGCGTACCACGCCTCGCTCGGCGGCAGGCGCACCCCGGTGCTCGATGGCCTCACGGGCGACCAGCGCGTGTTCCTCGGGTGGGCCCAGGCCTGGGCCGGCAAGTCGCGGCCCGAGACCGTGCGCCGCCTCAACAGCAGCGACCCGCACAGCCGCCCCAGGTTTCGCGTCAACGGCGTCGTGCGCAACATCGACGGCTGGTACAAGGCCTTCGGCGTCAAGCCGGGGGATGCGCTCTACATCCCGCCCGAGAAGCGCGTGCGCGTCTGGTAATTCTTTAGCGCGCGGCGATGCACTCGATCTCGACGCGCGCCCCCAGCGCGAGCCCAGCGCAGCCGAACGCGCTGCGCGCCGGCAGCGGCTGCTCGCCGAAGAACTCGCGCCACACGCCGTTGAAAGCGGCCCACTCGCCGATGTCGGCCAGCATGATGGTGCAGCGAAGCAGGCTGGCCAGGCCCAGGCCCTGCGCCTGCAGCACCGTCAGGATGTTGGCCAGCGCCTGGCGCGCCTCGGCCTCGATGCCGCCCTCCACGAGCGTGAGCGTGCCGGGCACGTTGCCCAGCTGGCCGGACAGGAAGACGAGGCCGCCGAGCGCCGTGCCCTCGCAGAACGGCACCGACGCGGGCAGCACCCGGCCACTGTTGAAGCGTTCGATTGGTGCGCTCATCGACTCATCCCCATGGCTTGCTCCAGCGCCGCCGGATCGTAGACGCGGCCGCCCTTGATGGTGCGCCACACGTGGCGGATGTCCGCGATGTTGCGCGTCGGATCGCCGGCGATCAGCACCATGTCGGCCTGGCGCCCCGGCGCGATGAAGCCGCGCTGGCTCGGGCCGGCCACGCCCAGCACCTGCGCGGGCACCAGCGTGGCCATGCGCAGCACCTCGGGCGCGGGGATGCCGGCCCGCACGTAGAGCTCGAGCTCGTTGTGCAGCGTGTAGCCGGCGAAGCCGTCGGTGCCGGGCATCAGCGTGATGCCGTCGTCGTAAAGCGTCTTCAGCAGCTTGAGCAGCGACGGCAGCGCCTGCGCGTAGGCGGCCTCCTTGCCGGGCGGCACGGCCACCGCGCCGGAGAGAAGGCGGCGCCGCGTGACGGGCGGGAAGCGGTCGATGATGGGACACAGGCTGTGCGCGCAGGCGCCCGGCGCGCCCGAGAACAGGTCCTGCAGCACGGACACGGTGGGATCGAGCACCGTGTGGTGCTGGCGCAGCAACGCGACAAAGGCGGCGAACTCGGGCGAATCCAGCTTCAACCCCTGCAGCTTCTCGGCCATCACCGTGTAGCGATCCTTGGTGCGCGTGTCGGCCACCTCGGGGAAGAAGTTCAGCACGATGAAGTTCAGGTGCTGGATCTCGTCGGCGCCGGCCTCCACGAACTGGCGCGCCACCATGAAGGCCGGCACGTGGCCGCTCACGCGCAGGCCGCGCGCATGCGCCATGTCGGCGATGGGCGCCACCAGCGCGGGCGGGAACGACGAATAGATCTTGATCTGCTCGTAACCGTGGTCGGCGTACCAGTCGACCGCGGCCTGGGCCTGCGCGCGCGTCTCGACGCGCACGTCGGTGGGCCCGGCCAGCGGGCCGGTGCCCTCGACGATGCCGGCCAGCACCACGCGCGGGCCCAGCTCGGTGCCGGTGTCGAAGCGCTTGACGCGCGCCAGCAGCGGCACGTTGTCGTTGGCCATGTCGCGCCCGCTGGTGACGCCGGCGATGAGGTCGAAGGTGCCGTCCACGCCGGCGAAGTGCTCGTGCACGTCCCACAGGCCGGGCATCAGGAAGCGGCCCGCCGCGTCGATGACTTCCGTGTCCGCGGGCGCGGGGCCGGCGTCGTCGGGGTCGACGCGCACGACGTGCTCGCCCCGCACCAGCACGCGCATGTCGTCGCGCACGCTGAGGTCGCGCGGGTCGAACAGGCGCGCGTGGCGGATCAGCAGCGCGCCGGCGGGCACGTGCGTCAGCCGGCGCGCCACGTCGGCGCTCCACGCCTGGTCGGCGGCGCCCTGCGCGGCCTGCAGCCGCGGCAGCATCGGCTTGAGCTCGCCGCCCAGCACCTCGAACCAGTCGTCGATGACGGCGGCGGTGGCGCCCTTCTCGTCCAGCCACACGGGCACCGGCGTGAACTCGATGCCGCCGATTCGGTACAGCGTGAGCACGTGCCCCGCCGCCGCCAGTTGCGTGCCACGCTCCAGCCAGGCCTCGCCGGCCGGCAGCAGCCTCAGGCGCCGGCCCGGCGTCTTGAGCAGCGCGCGGGCGAGCACGCCCATGAACTCGGGCGGTGCGTTGGCCGGCAGGTAGAACGCGCCCGGCGCGGCAGAGCCCGCCTCGAGGCGGTTCTTCCAGCTGGCCTTGCCGGCCGTCACGTCGAAGTGCTCGGCGAGCGGCACCTTCCAGTAGTCGTTGCCCTCGGCGTCGTAGGCCACCGGCAGCCCTTGCGCGTCGACCGACCAGCGCGCGTGGATGCGGTCGCCGCGGCCGCGCTCGCTGAAGCCGTAGTCGGCCTCCATGACGCCGTCCGGCAAGGCCGCCAGCTTCTGGCTGCCGACGGCCACGCCATGGATCCGCACGTCGTCGTCGTGCGCGAGGGCCTGCGAGCCGCCGACGATGAGACACAGGGCGGCGAGCAAGGCCGGCAGGCGGCGCGACGACTGGCGCATGGTTCGTCCTCGAAGGTTCAGGCGGCCGACCAGGCCTCGGCCATCAGGCGGCGGAAGTTGCCGCCCAGGATCTTCTCGATGCGCGCCTCGCCGTGGCCGCGCGCGGCCAGCAGGTCGGCCAGGCGCTGGAACTGCGTGGGGCCGCACAGGTCGGGCAGGAAGGTGGTGACGTCGGCCGTCTCGCCCGGCGCGCCGATGCCCAGCGCGCGGCGCTGCGCGATCTCGTCTTCCAGCCGGCGCCGGTAGGCCGCCATGTCGTCGTGGGCGGTGGTGCCGCCGTCGGTGCCGAGGCCGACGTGATCCTCGCCGCACACCGCGATCGCGTGCTCCAGGTGCGCCACCAGGTCGGCGGCCATGGGCTGGCCGGCCAGCCGCAGGTACGGCATGAAGTACAGGCCCAGGACGCCGCCGCGCCGGGCCAGCAGGCGCAGCTCGGCGTCGCTCTTGTTGCGCGGGTGGTCGGCCACCGCGCGGCACGCCGCGTGCGTGATCGCCACGGGCCTGCGCGCCAGCGCCAGCGCGTCCAGGCAGGTCTTCTCGCTGCTGTGGCTCAGGTCCACCAGCACGCCCTCGGCCTGCAGGCGCTCCACCACCTCGGCGCCGAAGCGCGACAGGCCCTGGTCGTCGGGCACGGTGGCGCCGTCGCCGACCGCGTTGCGGCCGTTGTAGGTGAGCTGGATCACGCGCACGCCCATCTTGGCGAACAGGCGCACGCGCTCGGTCTCGCGGCCCAGCATCTCCGTGTTCTGGAAGCCGTAGATGACGCCGACCTGGCCGGCCTCGGCGGCCGCGGCGATGTCGCCCACGTTGAGCACGCGGCGCAACGCGCCCGGGTGCCGCGCGATGAAGGCGTTCCAGCCGGTGATGTCGCGCACGGTCTCGCAGAAGGGATCGGCGGTGCCGGCGACGTGGCCCAGCGTGATGTTGACCGCCGACAGGCCGGCGCTGCGCGCGTCGGCCAGGGAACGCACGTCGACGCTGCGGGCGCCCCCCAGATAGACGGCGGCGTTCGCGGCCGCGGCGTCGGAATGCGACGGCGGCGGCAGGTTGGGGTTGTCCAGCACGCCCAGGGCGTTGATGGTCGCGTAACGGGTCTCGATCACGGCTTCCTCGGTGCAGTCAGTCAGCGGGCCATCGCGAAGAGGGCCGCGCGGGGCTGGCTGCCAGATGCCAGCAACGATGCCGCCTTCCAGGCGCGACATCGGGTTATCGAATTGGCGGTGGGCCGACGGCCCGTTTCGCATCGGCGCCCGCTTCGTGGCGGGGGCCTTTCGGCACCGCGGCAACGGTGTCGAGTGACTAGAACGTTATTCTAGAATACTATTCAACACATGGCGAGAAAAAATTTGTCGGCAACGCAGGCGGCCGCGCCCGACCGGCTGCTGGCCAGCGTGTTTCCCGAGCCGCGCCAGGCGAGCCGGCGCAGCGTGCTGCGCCATGCGCTGGCGCTGTTCAACGAGAACGGCGTCGAGGCGACGACCATCGACGACCTGCGCCGCGCCAGCGGCCAGAGCGTGGGCACGATCTACCACCACTTCAAGAACAAGGAGGGCGTGGTCGCGGCGCTGTTCTTCGTCCTCTTCGACGACCAGAGCCGCGCGATCGCCGGGCGCATCGCCGGCATCACGGACGGCCATGCCGTGGTGGAGGCGCTGATCGCGGCCTACACGGCGTGGATCACCGCGAATCCGGAAGGGGCGCATTTCGTGTTCGCGGCCCGCGATCCGGTGGACCAGGGCCCGCACGCGGCCGGCCTGCAGGAACGCCTGCTGGCGCGCTACGAGCCGATCGACGAGATCCTGGCGCGGGACGCCGCCGCCGGCCGCATCCTGCCGCTGCCGGCCGACCTGATCCCCGCGCTGGTGCTGGGCGCCACGGAGTTCTACGCGCGCGGCTGGCTCGCCGGACGGCGCCAGGCCACGCCGGCGAGCCACGCGCAGCGCTTCGCCCTGGCGGCCTGGCGGGCGCTCACCGATTGAGCAAAAAAAAGCTTCATCACCGATCTGCGGGGAACTTGGTTGGTGCTGGTGTTGGTGCGCTTGAGGTCACGCTTCGCGCAGGTCGAGGTTACCCGCTGCGCCAAGGTGGGCGCGCACTTGGCTCGACGTCAAACGGGCGCCTGAATTCGGC